>JABAOH010002921.1_pt1 | contig 37220 bp, 27 predicted proteins | sample 7062181 | NCBI WGS metagenome assembly JABAOH01 (sample SAMN14538630, study PRJNA623070) | marine sediment metagenome | biome: marine biome [ENVO:00000428]; feature: marine pelagic biome [ENVO:01000023]; material: deep marine sediment [ENVO:00002113]; isolation source: pool of 5 deep marine... | reverse complement strand
GCGCCTGTGCTGGTCCAGGCGTGGACCTCGTGGACGTCACCTATGGCACCATCCCAAATCCATTCGCAGGCAAGTCGTATGTCCTCGCTGGAATGTCCGAAGTTGCCGAGCTGGGTAGCGACGCCGGCCTTGCGGGCGGCTTCGGTGACAACGCGGGTCTCGTAAACTGTGCGGCAGAGGGGCTTTTCACAGTAGAGGTGTTTACCCTTGGCGATTACGGCCAGGTCAACTATAGCATGAGAATGGTCCGGCGTAGCAACGAGGACGGCGTCGATGTCCTCCTCATCGAGCATTTGATTGTAGTCGTGGTAGGTCGGGCAGGCTTGGCCGTACTGCTTTCGGACCAGTTCGATGGCGGGTTTCAGGCCCGCGGTGCCGCCGTAGTAGAACATGCTATAGTCGCTGAACTCGTTGATGTCGCATAGGGCGGCGATGTGAACGTCAGGCTCGTTGAAAAGCTGCTTCATATTGACGATGCCCTGGCCACCCGTGCCGATGATGGCGACTTTGACCTTTTCGCTCGGTGCGATGTTGCCTCTCCCCCCGAGCACGTGGCGAGGTACAATGGCCAAGGCCGTGGCTGTGGCGAGGCCACCCAGAAAATCCCTCCGGGTAATCCTCTTCTTCACGTTAATGGAATTGGCTTTTTGAACTTTCATATAATTTCTCCTTTTTGTGTTCATCTGCATTTCAGCGATTACTAAATCCCTTGTCCTTCCTGTAAGCTCCATCCGGAAATAGATTCTGACTCATTAGCCAAAAATTAATCGGTAAATCAGCCTGTAATCCGTATTCTATACCGGGGAGATTAAATTGTGAAGGACATTCTACCGAATATTACAGGCCAATCCTGCAATCTGCGTACGGATTCAGCTTTTATTTCATTGCCAATAAGTAAAAAAACAACTCTAAAGACGGCCATGAGACTCATTTATCCTGATTGAAATATGAATGAAACAAATCTTGACCACATTATCATAAATGCTTGCAGTCCTCCCAAAAGAGCAGCATAATTGCATCAAATTCAGTTACTAAAAAATTTAGTTCCCAATAGCAATAACAATTTGTACAGGACTGCTTTTGAATAATTACCGTGATCAGGAAAAAGAAAAACCAACGAATAAAAGGGTATTTAAAATACCCTATGAAGACTCATTTATAGAATTACCAATACGTGGGAATGCAGAAATCACCGAGCTGATACCTCCCTACATAGAACCACTAAGCTATAAGCAAATCCTTCATTCCATAAAAAATCCTACTGCCAATGCGCCCCTTTCTGAAATTGCCAAAGGCAAACACAATGCGCTAATAATCCTGGAAAATGCCACACGCCCTTTAGATACTTCTTTTATCGCCCGGCTTGTCGTCGAAGAATTGAGCAAGGCGGGCGTTGCCGATGAAAATATCACCTTTCTCTTTGCCAACGGCGCCCATAAGGATATGGAAGAGTACAATTATAAGGAAAAATTAGGGGACAAATTCAAAAATTTCAAAATAATCAATCATAGTTGCGAAGGTGAACAAATAAATCTGGGCAAGACAAAGCTTGGAAGTCCGGTTTTAATAAATCCGTTGGTTCTTGAAGCCGATTTGAAAATTGCTATCGGGACAATTATACCCCACTATGGTGACGGTATCTCCGGAGGGGCTAAAATATTATTTCCGGGTTGTGCAGGATTAGAATGGATATTTAATAACCACAGCCTGAAAAGAGGCGAGCTTGGTGCGGTTGATAACCAATGGAGAAATGACACTGAAGAATCAGCCGGCAAAGTCGGCATTGATTTTATGGTCAATGCGGTACTGAATTACAAACGAGAAATAATCGGTCTATATTGTGGAGACTGGATAAAAGCACATAGAGAAGGAGTAAATTTATCATTAAAGGCTTCAGAAGTCGAGCTGCCTTATAAAGCGGATTTTTGCATAGCGGGCAGCTCTCCCTTTGATTTGAACTTCATTCAAACGTTAAAAGGTCTAATGCAAAAACGAACAGTTATTAAAGAAGATGGAACTTATGTGATGCTGACATCCTGCCGCCAGGGTTTAGGAAATCATCGCTGGTTATTGGACGAGACAATGTTAGAAAGAAGACATAAACGAAATGCTGACTACGCTTCGGCTATGACAGAAATTATTTATAGTACACATTTGTCGGAAAATGAATTACATTCATATTATCCAAAGCAGGTAAGACTTGTAGATGATATTAGCAAACTAAGGCAGATGATTGCATCATTAGATAAACCAGGTAAGAAAGGCATTATTCTTCCCTTTTCTCCTATTACCATTCTCCGGTATTCTTGATTTTATTTTGTAACATATTATTGTTGTAAGAGCCAGCAAGGTTAAAGTGCTTTGCATCGACATTGTTATCAGATGATTTATTTGCAGGCCTTGTGGATGCAGTGATCAAGATAGCGCATTCATGGTTTGACAATAAGACTGTGAGGTTAGCGATGAGAGCAATCCAGATAGTAGAGCCGAGAAAGATTGCGATGCTGGACGACGCTCCAANNCCTTTGTGGAAGCAATATTAGCCAATACGCCGGCAAAGGTCTCTGGGGTGACATTGATTTTCCTTGTCCGGTGGGCTGGTCCGGACACGAAAACATCGGCATAATAGTCGAGTCTCGCTGTGCCGACTGGGAAGAAGGAGCGTTGGTGCTGGCCCTGCCTGAGGGCCCTTATGGTTTCGCCGAGTTCATCGTCTCCCGGCCTGCGGCCATTGCCCGGCTGCCCCGGGATGCGCCGGACCCAGCGGCGCTGATTGTTGCCCAACCGCTGGCGACGGTTCTTCGGGCGCTTAAGCGAACGGGTGACGTTACCAACCAAAGCTGCGTTGTGGTCGGCCAAGGCCCAATGGGATTGATATTCACACATATATTGCGGCTGATGGGGGCGAGTATGGTCATTGCGACCGACCTGCTCGACTGGCGTTTGGAATGGTCCAAACGCTATGGAGCCGACCATATCATCGACGCTTCAAAAAAGGACGTTGTCAAGGTCGTCAAGGAGCTGACTAACGGCCAAATGGTTGACCTGGCGGTCGAGGCGGCCGGTGAGGTCGATTCATTGAAGACCGCCGCTTATCTGCCCAGACGCGGTGGCAGGCTGTTGGTTTTCGGTGTGCCGAACTATGAGATGCAGGGGTTTCCCTGGTATCATGTCTTCCGCCAGGAGATTCAGATAAACACCAGTGTCGGGCCGGAGTGCAGTCTATTCTTCCAAACAGCGGTGGACATGGTCCTTGATGAACGGGCCACGGCCCTCACTAAGATGGTCACTCCGCGCATGCCCTGGGACAAGGCCCCGGAGGCCTTCGAGATGTATGCCGAACGTGCTAAAGACTCCCTGAAGCTGACCCTTGAAGTCTAAACGAAAAAAACACCTCCGTAGTTAGAACCGGAATGAGCACATACGGCAGCTCGAGCAGTATTCGTATTTTGTATTTGAATGATTCGCCTTTCAATTCAATCGATTTTGAATTTCTCTAAGAGCCCGGTGCAGCCATCAGGGATACTTGCGGTTAGCGAGAATGTTTTTCATCGGCCGGTGGGAACCATTTTCCGGCCAGATGTGCGCCGGCCGCTGCGACCGAGAGCACGAGGCAGAGGCCGCCGACGGCATACCAGCGGCTTCGGTCGTCCCAGTAACCTTTCAGCCCCAGGCCCAGAAAAACGAAAGCTGAAATCAGGTTCAGCAGCCACAGCCATCGGGGCAGCCGCAACGCTTTGGGAAGAAATCTCCGGTCCATCCACAGGTTCATCAGGCAAAACAATCCACAACCTAATACGCCGGTAAACAGATTGGCGGGAGTCAGGATAGCCAGAAGCAGGCGCGGCTTGCCCGTGGCACCGGTGGACTGATATGCGAACAACCATAATAAAATTGCGGATGCACCGGCGGCGCACCAGGCGATGGTTATGCGCCTGATTCGGCGGGCATGCCGGTCGGCAAAATCACGACTTACCGCGTGCGTCATTTCGCTGACGATACTGCAGGCGACTTCTATTGTGCCATAGAGCGTTCCGAGCATCGTCAGGAAAGCTCCCGCCACGTACAGCGGCAACAACCAGGGATGTATAGCCGTGACGAACGCCGACTGGAGATTGAGCAGATTATTCTCGTCGGGTATCTTGTGATGGGGGCCGAGGATCAGCGTTCCCGAAGCTACGAAGACGGCGCTGAAGGCGATGATGACGAGAAAACTGATGGAGCAATCGACCAGCGGGGCGCGGACCCAGCGGCGAACCGGATGTGCCGGGTCACCGGCGATGTCGGCGAGCCGTTCGGCGGAGACCGGCCCGGCACCGGCCTGTCCCCAGGCTTTGTCGCGCATAAAAGAGGTGTATGCCAGATAGTCGAAACCGGCGCCGCCGATAACGCCGACGTAGCGTGTCGTCTCGACCCACACCGGCTGGGCGGCGATGTGCGGATATTCGGTGCTGAGCCACTGGGGGTACGCATAGGGTTGTGGAATAACGAGCCCCTTCAATAGCTCCAGCCAATCGGGGTGGTAAAGAACCAGTGTCACGCCGGCGCAAAATATCATTGCGGCCACAATAATCAGTTGAATGCGTTCCAGTGTCGAGTAACCGCGCAGGGCAGTGATAACCACCACGACGGCCAGAATCGCTGCGCCCCAGAGGTAGTCGATGCCGCCTCCCAATATTTCGCTCGTCCCGGTCATCCAGGCGGTCAAATTGCCAAGGACACCGCTGTGGAAACTGACCCAGATCGGCAGGCAGACGGCCGCGATAAGGAACAGCGCCAGCGTCAGCCAGCCTCGGGGCCCAGGCAGTTCGAGCATTCTCTGGTAGGGGTGGACGCCGGTCAACACCATGTGACGTGACGATGCCACCACCAGGCCCCACTTCAGGAGGGAGATGACAACGAACAGAAACAGGATGCGGTATCCGAAGATTGCACCGCCTCGGCTGGAAAAAATCAGCTCGCCGGTCCCGATGGTCAGCGAGGCAATGATTGCTCCGGGGCCGAAGACCTTCAGCCAGTCCAAAGGTCGGCGAGGCAGCGTGCCGAAGCAACTGTGGCCGGCGGCGGTAGTAGCTGATGTGTCGTCCATAGTCGGGCCCGGTTGTGCCATTCCCAAGGCAAGTTAGTCTCTTTGCCGGATGTCACGGCAATCGGGACAGCAGTTCCGAAAATGCTCATAAAGCGGCACAAAATACACTCTGTCAAGAATTACAGAATATGTAACTCTAATGAAAGGAAGCATTTTAAGCGAGTAGAAAAATACTTCGAAAATTGTGGCTATGCAAGGAAGAAATCCATAAATAGTTACAGCTTTACCGGATATCTATTCACCTAAGGACTTTATGTATTCAGAGACTACCAGTCGGTGCCAGCAAGGTCGATATCGCCGGGAGGAAATTGCCTTATCCCAAGAGGATAGAACATAGTGATGTTCTTGGACGGAACAGGCATCTTACCTTCCTTGTCATCGCGCATATAAACTTCAGAATCAAGCTTGTGCCAGCCCATACGGGCATAGACTATCTCCATTTTATTGAGGCAAAACAGGAGTCCGGCGTCAAAGCCGCGATTATTCGCCTGCTCCATTGTAAACGACATCATCTTGTCAGAAAGGCCCGTGCCTCGATATTCCGGCAATAGACAAAAACTCTGTACCCCGGCAACCCGGACTTTCGATAAATTGCGGCCGACAGTCACAGACCGCTCCACGACCGCAACGTGCGCTATAATCGTATCTCTATCGTCTCTGCCAAGAACACGATAGGCAGGAGCACAATGCCACCAGCTACAGCGCTGAAAGTGTTCACGGTCGGAGGGAAAACATACAACCAGGGTCTCCCGAATGGCTTTGTCCAGAGACGGTGAAATGTTTTCCTCGTTGATAACAGAGAACCGTGTGTCGTGATGTTTTGCTTTTTTCATCTGCTGTAACAACCTTGAGGCTTTCTGCGTTTCTAAACGGAAGTTATCAGGAGCCCTATCGCATAAAGGACAGCCCCGACGAGATAAGAAAACCAAAGACTTAGGAATTTGACAGACGGTGTGACCATTTCATATATGAAGCAGACTGCGACCATCAGTACGGCAAATGCTTTCAGGCTTATTCCCAACGCTTTTTGCTGATTCATTCCTTCCATAAATTTACCTATAAAACCAGCCAGAATATCAATGTCAACAACACTCCCACAGCTATGGACACGACACTCCAAAAGCGCCAGTCGAGCAGCACGGGGGGTTTTGTTTCTTGCTTTTCTTCAATAGTTCTCCAGCAGAGGCCTTTTAACTTAGCCTGTGAATAAGGTTTCGTGAAACGGCTGCCAAAAATAATTATTACCGCTGTCAGGACACCTCCGGCCCATCCGGCCCATACAAATGACCACCAATATGGAATCACATTCGGCCCTACGAACCTGTCCAGAACAAAGGCTGATACTGAACCTGTCAATAAGCCGATAAAAGCCGGCAAGGCGGTTGCTTTCCTATAGAATATGCCAAGGGCCAGGGTTGCAAACAATGGAAATTGTATATACGAAAGCACAGACTGCCAGGCAACGTACGCTGCCCCAAAAACGGGAAAAACCACGGTTGCGAACAGTGTGCCGCAAATCAAAATCACAATTATCGATACTCTTCCAGCCCAGACATAATGCATATCCGGTTTTTTCTTTACTAAAAACCTCTGATATATGTCTCTGGTTAAAACTGTCGACATAGAAGTCAATAACGAATCGCAGGATGACATTCCAGCGGCATAAAGAGCGGTGATTGCGGCTCCGGCGGCGCCGACCGGCAGCAGTGAAGTTACGATTTTGGGCATGGCATTGTCCGGATTTTCCGCAATCACATCCTTGAACAATACCGCTGCACAAAGACCGACGAGCCCCCATATGAATGTCATCGGATACTTTATGATACTCCCTACCACCAAAGCGATTCTCGCTTCCGCATCGCTCCTGCAGGCAAAGGTCCTCTGGAGGGTGTTTTGGTCGGTACACCAGTAGGCCAAACCGAGAGAGAGGGTGCCTATGAACATTGCCCCCCACCAGGTGTCCGGGTTGCCCTCGGTCCTGCTCAATACCACATGAAACATTTGGCGCGGTAATGCGGCATACAAGCCGTCCCAGCCGCCGACCTCCCGCAAAGAAAAGATGATTAGTCCCACGGCACAGACTATCATAATAATAAACTGGAGGACATCCGTAATCATAACACCGGTTAGACCGCCCAGGAAGCAGTAGATACCCGTGACTCCCGCAGCCACTAACAGCGAAAGCCACCAGGGCCATCCGACAATCAATGACAGCGGCAATGCCATAGTATAGATTACTACGCCCAAGGTGAGTGTTCTGACTATGATGAACAGAACGCCCCACAGCACCCTCATCGGGGCATTGTACCTTCTCTCGATGAATTCAGGTATCGTATAGACTCTGCTTCTCCAGTAATGCCTGACAAAGAACCACGCCGAAACTATGCAGGGAATGGCGCAAGCGGGCAGCCAATCATAATTCAGCCACGCCAATCCGGTTGCGGCGACTACTCCCGTAACGCCTATGTAGGTTTCCGGGCCTATATCTGTCGCCTGCAAAGAACAGGCAGCTATCCACCAGGGCATTTTCCTGCCGGCAAGAAAGAAATCTTTTTGGGATTTTATGTACCTGGTCAAGTACGCACCCAATCCCAGGACGATGACAAAATAACCTATGATTATTACGATATCGGGCCATGCAAGCATCCTTACACCTCAAATATAGAATTCCGTTGCTGGTTAAGAACTAATCGTTGTTTTTTGAGTCTTCGCATTCTGTCCCTTTATTACCAGAGCGTGATGTGCTCCTATTCTACATATTCATTTCGCTGTTTTCCATGTTTTCTTTCGAAAGGAATCCTGTGGACTGCTGAAAGAACGTTGGCCAAGCATCATAATGAGTTGTTTCTTGGTTTTGCCTCTATTTTAAGTTTCACCGCTGAAACAGAAGCTGGCGGGAAGGTCCAGCGACAATTATCAGGCAGACTTTTTTCCTTTGGTTGTATCTTGTCGGATTGAGTTTCAATCACTTCGAATTCCGGGTCTGCCGCTAATTCAAAAATGCGGCCGGATACAACCCTCATACCTTCTACCCTCAGCTGGGTTGAGACGGACCGTTCTCTGCTCGTATTGACAACGTGGAGATATATCCTCTCGCCGCTCCGGCTGGCGGTGACGTCAAGATAGGCGGGCGCTTTACTAACATTGATGGCATTTTCTCCGCTATGGTGACGGTACAGACTCATGACCAAGGCAACAGGCATCATATATGATTTTCCACCAGGCACGGGAATCATCACGGCATTGACCTGCCACCGGGTGCCGCAAAAATCGGCCAGCGTGGCAATCTTGAGCCTGTCACCGTGTCTTTCGTGAACATTCAGCAGTCGGGCATTTGCAACGCCCGCAGCCCACGTGGAAAGTACCTCGCACCGGTTCCGGCCCGGCAGGGCAAAGTGACACTCGGTCAGGGCAAGTTGGACCGGGTAGTCCGCCACCTCCTCGCGCACTCTCTTAATCTTTTCTTCATGAACCTTAGAGGCATTCATAAGCCGTTCCCAGGTTAACGCCGGGTCCTTGCGGTACTCAATTCCCCGCAACGGCGAATTAGGAAAGTTACGGTCGGGATTGAACATATGATGAAAAGCAATGTACTGAAGATGTTCACCGGCGATGTCGAGCATCCGGCGAGCCCATCCACTGTCACCCCAGCCTACCAGCTCAATGTCGGGGTCTTCCTTTCGCATGGCTTTGGCGAAAACGACTGTGTGCTTTGCCGCGGTCTCACAGTCAAAGCCATTGCGGTCGTAGGAGGTCTCATTTCCAATCTGCCACAGGCGGACGTTGTAAGGCTTTTCTACACCATGTTGTCGTCTCTCTTTACTTTTGGGTGCATTGCAGTACCTCACCCACTCGGCCGCTTCCTGCGGACCCGCAGAACGGATGTCGCCTTTGGGGGAACGCTGCCAGTGCTTCCTTCCGTCCGATTCGAAGTTCACACAGATGAGCGGCTCTGCACCGGTCTGGCGACAGAAATCAACAAGCTCGTGAGTGCCGACCTGATTAGTCTCTATCCCGCCCCAGCACAGGTTGAGCATCGGTTTTCGCCGGTCCCGCGGACCAACAGCCTCCTTCCAGCGATAATAGGAAATAAAGCACCCACCCCATCGAATGAGAGAGGGCGATAGCTTCTTCGTAACCTCCACCACGTCTTGTCGCCAGCAGTCTCGCTTGAAATCCCATGCGGCAGCGACAGAGCCGTCCGTCGTTCCCAGAGGCTCCATAAACTGCATGTACAGATAAGGTGACAGGTGAAATCGCGGCTCAGGATTAACCGCGAGTAACGAATTCCCTCCTCTGGCATACGCCGGGGGCAAGGCCAGAGCTGCCGCTCCCAGGCCAATTGTTTTTATGAACTCGCGTCGAGTGCTGCAATTTTTATCCATGCTTGATCTCTCCTTCGCTCATTGGCAATTTCTTGATTGGCTTTCACTCAAATAATTTGCACGTTTTTCCAATCATCATAGTATCCGAATCAGTGAACCTATTCCAACCTTTTTCTCAAAACATAGTCACCTGGGTTCAGTTCTTCTTCACCGCATCCGGACCAGCTGGAGAATCGTCATATCATAATAGAATGCTGCAGCTGGAGCAGCTTCTTGACCAAGTAGGCCCTTTTATTTTAGGTTTATGGCAACAGACTTACACAAATCCGGCCGATGGGACCCTGATCAGCGACACAGAAACTCTTAATTCTTTAACAAGTCAGCTTTTTCCATTGTTCCCGAAATCTACTTACGTCAGTTTGTTGCAGATTCCATGTTTTTCGCACCCCAAATACAGGGATTTTCCGCTGGACTTATACAGTAAAATGTTGCTAAAAAAGAATGTAAACGAAAGAAACCGAAATTGGTTGTTCAAGCTTGTGTTTAAGCATTGAGCCAAGACAGAAAACAGAAGGCAGGATTCTCAGTAGTGCCAACAATAGCAGCGACAAGTTGGAACAAAAGACTCGATTGGCCCGGAAATAGGGGATACAGGGCTGAGGTGCGGAGGAAGAGGAAAAGCGAGATAACCTCAGCCCTGTGAATGTGTCCTAACGAATAATATATCAAAAAGCTCTATACCAAGCTATATTTTTTACCGAAAAATGCACGAAAATTAAGCTCTCTTTTTTCCTAATTTGCCCTAAGATCCCTCATCCCTGCCTCTGATACCCTTTGGCTTGAGTTTGGCCATTTTAGAATGCTAAACCACCTCTCACAGCCATCCTATAGAAAATCCTGAGTTGCTTTAACACGGAAGTTTTCGCGTTCTATCCGCCGTTCCTGTAAAAAATTTCTCATGTATGGGAATTTTCTGTTAACAGGCTTGTCACAGTCGGACAGTATCTTTTTGCGTTAGAACGGCGAAGATAGGTAGACGTATTAAGGGAAAATACTCTGTAAATTGTGATAGCTCTTATTGGCCTGGCAATAGGATGTCTTATAGGAGTAGTTTTTATTCTGGTAGCAGATTTTATGGATTGATGGTTCCGGGTGAAGGAACAGATGCAGTCCAGTTATCAGGGTCATTGCCGTAATCGGCGCTGATTTTACGCGTCAGTGATTTGCCGCCGCCGTCCGGTGCACTCGGCCAGAGGTCAACGCCGCCGGGACAATCCTCAGGATGAGAACCATCGCTGTAACTGACCCTGTCAATGCGAATATAATAACGGGTACCAAATTCGTCCACGTCGCCGGGCATCGAAAGCTCCAGCCTCTCGCCGGCGTTGTTCAACTTACCACTATAAGGGCCGAGAATCTTATCAACCGGGACAGCCGGATACCGCCAGGCAAACACCTCCGGCTCCTTGACCACTAACAAATATCCGCCGGCAGGTATCGTAACAGGCACATCGTCAGGGAAGGTAAAGTCAATACCATCAGAGAACTTCCACGGCTGAGCTTTGTCATAATCATATAGGGTTACCGGCTCAGCGCTAATATTGTGCAGCTCGATGTATTCATACTGGTCATTGGTATATGAGCCGCCGTCAGGCCAGTCCGGATTGTACATAATCTCGTTAATCACTATAGGACCGACCTTCGGATAAGCATTGCCAGAACCCGGCGTTTTCTCAGACATCGGAACGAAGTTAAAATTACCGGTGCTGGGCTTGTAGTAACGGCCAAATGATACATCTGTTTCCGAAGCACCGAAATCCTCTACCTGCCGGTAGCCGGTTAAAAGGTTACCTTCCGCTGAGGACAGATACAATTCTTCGCCGTTCTCGCTCAAGGCAAACGGCTGATAACAACCCGCGTCACTCGGATTATCAAAATGCAGGTCTTCATAAAAAACAATATATCCGTGTGGAGGAATCCTTATCCCCGCGGCAATCTGGTATTTGGTCAGATTAGAACCACTGTCACTGAGGAACCAGCCGCCAATGTCTATAGTAGTCTCTGTAGTATTATGCAGCTCAATCCAGTCCACAGCATCGGCGTGCGAATGTGCTAATACCTCGTTAATAACCACCTTACTGGGATTGGGGACAAGACCGTTGTCATCCGTACCCGGCGAACCGCCAGCGTATGCACTTGCACGCCAGGAGTCTTTCTCGTTCCAACTGTATGAGTCGGTGCTAATCGGGTCTATTACAGTTAGAGAGAAACCGTCACCATCTGTAATAGAGCGCCAGCCGTCCCTGTAGTCAAAGTCCAGAATCATTCGGCCGATGGCATCTTGTAGTCTGATTCGCTCTCCCGCATTATTTAATCTGCCGGAGTATTCACCGGCTATATTTATATCTGAGCCGTACCGGGCTTCGAAGGCACTGCGGTCCTGGACAACTACGACATATTCGCCGGGTGCAAGCTCCATATTCGGGAAGGTAAAATCAATTCCGTCGGTGAACTTAACGAGATTCAGGTTAATTGTTTCTGCTCCGATGTTTTTAAGCTCGATGTACTCGATGTTGGGATCGTTTGAATCATCAATTTTTGTCCCTCGAGGTGTCTGAGCTGTTGATATGGGATGATACATAATCTCCGTGATGCGCAGGTTTTCCGCAACAGGGCCAATGGCGAAAGTCGCTTCGCTGAGGGCGCTCCATGTGCTTTGCTTCAACATACGGGCTTTGACGTGGGTGCTATGGGGCAGCGTGATTGGCCCGGTGTACAGGAGCATATCTGGCGAAGTACCGCCGTCACTGGGTAGACTGCTTTTGCCGGCAACCAGCTCGGCGGAGATGAGAAAATCGGAGCTTGTAGTGTAGGAATTCAAGCCTTGGATGGCTAAGATATTGTAACTCGGCTGCAGCATGCTGAGGAAAGCAGATATGTCGATGTCCTCAGAGTCGAGGGCTTCGTCTTTGGTGCGGTCTGCATTGGCCTCGGAGTTCCAGACTGGTGGGCCGGTGAAATTCCTTCTGGCAACTTCGACGCCGTTGAGGTAGGCGATGAAGCCGTCGTCGTAACGAACTTTTAGCGTCAAAAAATCGAAGTAATCCCTGCCGGTGCTAAGGGAAAACGGGATACGTATATAACAGGTGGCATTTTTTCTAAACATCTGGTTTCCCACATCAAGGGTAATGAGGTTTTCGTAACCCGAACCTCTTCCGTAGCCGACACCACCCGGGCTCCCGACGCAGGCAGGCCAGGTTGAGTCATTGAAGGGCTGACCCCCCTTCCAGTCATCGCTGATGGGGCCTGTTGGAACGAGCACTCGCTTAACATTACTTTCTGCTACAAGGGTAGCGGTCTGAGTATCCTTTTGGGGTAGCCCTTGGACTCGCGGGTCGGTGCCATCGAGGGTATAATAGGCGGTGTGAAATCTGCCCATGCTGGTTATGGTAAGAGTCTCACCCGCTGAAACCGCGCCACCATGCTGGTACTGGCCGTTTATTTTGAATATTGGGCCGGCAGAACTGTACATACCTTCCTGAACGCAGGCATTCAAAAAGATTTCAAGCCGATTCGGTACCCAGGTGTTTATAACATAAGTCTGCATATTGGAGATGACTCCCGACATCTGTTCACGAAGCTCGAAGAAGCGTTCTCTTATGTTGGCTTCTGTTAGTGCACCATCATTGTAGAAATGTTTGTATATACGGTCCGCAAAGAGTTGTTTGAAGTTGTCGTTGACCTTGAGCGCGCGATAAAAATAACCGTTGGCATTAGTCTGTGTGTTAAGCCTGTCAAAATAAACAGTGTTTAGTCTATCTGAAAACATTCCACCTTCTGCATCCCAGATGAAGAACCTCCACATCCCCTCATCGGAGCGTTCACTTGCGGCGGACCAGTTGTTTTGCGGCCAGTCCCAGTTACCAGACCAAAGCTGCAGGATGAGATAGTCGGCAAATGCCGGGATATCAAGGCGTTTGCTAACGTACTCATAATGTGTATCATTGGAAAGATCGTTGCTGCGGGCGTATCTGAGCAAGTCGTTCCAGGCCACCGCATCCCCGTCGCGGATTCCGCTCATTGTCATCACGTCCCAGTCCTTGTCACTTTTGTACCATTGCTGGCAGAACGCGTCTTTGATGTGTTCACAGGGATTGAAATAGCCTTTGTATTCGCCGTTGATAAAGAGATTGGCCATCGTACCGCCGCTGGCGACATGACCCATATCCATATGCAGGCGTCTGATTAGCTCGTCCTTGATAAATGGATTAACTCTGTCGTTGTGGCCTCCGCGCAGAACGATGCTCTTGAAACGTTCGACCTCGAAAGGAAACAGCGGATATTCGAGCCAGCTCTCACCATATCTGCCGCGGAAGTAAAGCCTGAAACTGAATTTGCTGTTTCCTGTCCACAGACCGTCGCTGCGGTGATAGCGCGGTCGCATATAGTCACTTCCGTGGACCCGGATTCCGCAATCAATCTGAAGGCCCGAGCTGTCTTCAGGGCTGCGGCGGGCTCCGCCCCGACGAGGGGGATTAATCAGCTCAAAAGAGACAGGACGTTCGTATGCCATCCCACGGTGCATTGGATTGTTGTGACTGTTCGCACCACTTGAGGCCCATCGTCCGTCACTGGCATAGCTTCCGCCTACGATGGCCATAACACCGTCGGGTTCATAAAAGGTTTTTCCGTCATCGCCAACGAGTGAAATCACCGGCAGTGACCTGACGGCATCGCTGGCATTCATTATATATGTATTTGTCTTAATATCTGATGGCTTGAAGCCCGGCTTGATTGCCTTGGCCCGCAAACACGTGGTTTTGTTGATGGTAATCGGAACGGTGTAGGTTGTACCGCTGTGTCCTCCGCGTGCAGAAACTTGATACGGCTCAGAGCCGTCGAGGGTATAGTATATTACGGCATTTTTGGTTTCGGTGGCGATTGTAACAGAGAAAGGCGTATCATAAAAACCGCGCTTGCGGCTGAACTTCGGAGCGGCGACCTCGCCCAAATACGCTCCGCTATTTTCCGCTTGCGGGGTTGGGGCGGCGAGGAAACGCACATTATCAGCGGCATCGGGGTAGCGACCGTATGAGATATCGGTAGTCTGCTCGCCAAAGGAGACAATATCAATCAGAGTCCTGCCGTCGGTATCAAACAGGGCGATTTCCTCACCACCGGCACTGAGTTTGAAATTCGCATGCAGACCGGCGTCTGTGGTATCATCATCGGCCCATACCAATAGATAGCCGACCGGCGGGATGGTACTCGCGGAACGGGAATTACTGTGAATCCGCCATTTTGTTGGAGCGGAGAGGTTGTCCGTAAGGTACATGCCATCGACATTAATAGTATAGGTCCCGCAGTTATAGATTTCTATCCAGTCGTCGTATTCGCCCTGTGGGTCCATGCAACATTTGCTATTGGATGCCATAAACTCGTTGATTACTAATGGGTTGCCCACCTCGTGCCAGTGCTTGGTCAGCAGGGCAAAATCCGACATATTTACGCCCCCGACACCATCCAGGTCGGCGTAATTTGGTTCCGATGAAATGTCCGAGGGTTGCAGCCACTGCTCGGCGAAAACGCTGATATCCAGGAAATTGACTTTGCAGTCACCGTTTAGGTCGCCTTTTGGACGGACAGCCAACACTGGGCCGGCTAAAGATATAGTTAATATCAGGGTAAACAACGTGAATTTCATAGATTTGTACACTTAATACTTCCTGCCTCACAAATTATTAACAATCGAATATATATCTTACTAAAAATAGCTGAAAATTTCCAGCTAATTGTAACTTTGGCGGTTTTAAGGAGTGAAGTTATTTTCCGGCAGTGCTTTTTCCGCTTTGCTTGTGCTTATAACGAGTCGATTATCGGAAGAGCCGGCTGTATCCGCCCGTGTTGAGCGTGCTATCCATATTTGATGGCGTGCTCAACGACTCATCATAATCATTATGCTCATGGCCATCATAGATAGATAAAAGAGCACGAATCCGCCGGCAATAATCGTAGTGATAATCGAAAGTAACTTATGGCGGTCGCAGACGATTCCCACAATGCCGACTATCAAGGCCGAAAGGAATGAGAAGATAATAAGCAACCCTCCAAGGGCTCTGAGAGGATTGCCTCACCCGGGGCGAAGTACTATAAGCGCAAGAAAAGTTGCACCGGCTATGCCCAGTAAAATTGCAGAAATTTTTCCCAAACGCATTTTTAACTCTCTCCAATAATCCAATTTTATAATTATCTTTTTTACCGCAGCATACCACCGTATGCCATGGTAAGCCAATTGCAAATTAAAATATATAGCAACACTCCCACTATAATGACAACGGTTGAAATTGAAAAGAATTTACGGCGGTCGAAAATGATTCCCAGGATACCAAACACTAAGGCAGCAGGAATTGAAAGATTTATTATTAACCCTACAAGCAAGGGCATTGATAGGATTGCCTCAGCCCGGGCGAAGTATGATACTCGCACTGGCGGTCAGGACTGCTACGATAAGTAACGTTATCGCGATTTTTCCGAAACGCATTTCTTAGCTCTCCCGAAAACCAGAATATAACTTCCGAAGTTTTAATTGTATCAGCTATGACCCGGTTTGTCGATTGTGGGATTTTTTAAATATCGGGTATAGCCAACGCGTCGGGTTAGCCCAATGCGGTCAAAGTAGTCGAGCAATGGGATTGCAAACTTTCTGGTGGTATCAAGAAGATACTTGAACTTTACGCTTTCCAATCTGCCTTCTTTATTGATGAACGAGATTAGTTTTTGGCGGGCCTGTTCAATAGCCTCACTGTGGAAGAACAGGTCACTCTCGACCCGGACAAGCCTTTCCTGTTCGATTAGTATCCTCAGGATTTTCTGCACCTTTTCCGGCGATGCTCCTGTTTGCTCAATAACTTCTTCGAATTTGGGCGGATTGAACGGACGTTCTCTGAAAAGTGATTCGATACTCTCGAGTAATTTTTGTTCATCGTCACTGAAGGTCTCCTGATGTTCGGGTAAGGCCAGGCGGTGTTTTCTTTCGACGAGCTTGTCCTGCGAGATTAGCAGATTAACAAGGCCATCAAAAACATCCTTTTTCAGTTGGGACGCTTCATAAAACTGCTCGACGGTCAATCCGGGGCTTTCGGGCTTGTTGTGGTGAAAGTCACTAACAATGTTGAGAAGTTGCTTCCGGACATTATCAGCCGTATCTGTGTGGATATACAGCTTTGAATCCAAATACAACACCTTATCCTGTTGAACAAGCTCGGCGGTGATTGCTTTGAGCCGTTCCGGAAGTATCTTGGTACGGATTGAAAGTTCGGTTTCATTGACAGCAAAGGCCTCGGCGGTTTTGATACAGTATTCAGCAAAATCCTCCTCGACAAGCACGGCCCGGGCACGGCCGCTGGCGTCCTGGATTGTCTGGGGATGGTTTCGTTTGAGTTTGTTGGGAAGTGACTCGACAATCATTCCCCCGCCGATTGTCTGGACCGGTGAAAGGCTTCGCAATATGAAACGGTCGCGTGGGGCCGCTACGACGGGCTCATTTAATCTGATTTGAACCAGACACTCATTGTTGGCAGAAACTGTATTGCCTTCAAGCACAAAAACCGTGGCGACAATCTCGGAGGTGCCAGTGTGAAACTTTATATTAGCACCATTTTTAAGAGGAGTTTTTATATGAGGCAGGATTCTAAGTTTACATAAGTACCACTGCCGCGGCTGGAAAAATTCACCGAGCGTAACCACATTGCCCCGTTTGACGGTTTTATAGTCCCATTGAGGGACATTGAGCGCGGCGCACTGGCCGACCATAGCGATTTCGCTGTCTCGTTTATAGACCTGTATAGCTTTTATTCGGCCTTTTATTCCCTGAGGGAAGAGGACCATCGCCTCGCCAATCTTGGCTGAGCCTGCTACCGGAATGCCGGTAACCACCGTGCCGTAACCTTTGACGGAGAACGTCCGCTCGACCGGCAGTCGAAATACCCCGTCGGTTCTCTTTGGTTCGATTGTCCCGACAAGCTCTTTAAGGGCCTCGTAAAAGACATCGAAGCCCTGGCCTGTTATGCCGGATACGGGAACAATCGGGGCTTCTTCCAAAAATGTGCCGACAAGAAAATCCTTAACCTCGGCCGTAACATTACCTACGCGCTGCTGGTCAACGCAATCTACCTTTGTTAAAGCTACTATGCCGTATTTAACACCGAGCAGTGTGAGTATGTCGAGATGTTCTCGCGTTTGTGGCATTACGCCGTCGTCTGCGGCGATAACAAAAATAGCGCCGTCAATACCGCTTGCCCCGGCCACCATCGTTTTTATGAAATTCTCATGGCCGGGGACGTCAACGATGCCAACCTCCAGGCCGGAGACCGTACACGGTGCAAACCCGAGGTCGATAGACATCCCGCGTTCCTTTTCGGCCTTGAGATGGTCCGTATCACATCCGGTCAGGCATTTTATCAGCGCTGTTTTGCCGTGGTCTATATGGCCGGCTGTACCGAGCGTGATATTTTTTTGTGCTACGCCCATTGGTTTTCGTCTATTTAAGCGAGAATTTCGAGCAGCGCTTTGATAATTATCTTATCATCCCCACCGAGAAGGGTACGAGGGTCTATAAGGACCTGGTCGTTCTGGATGCGGGTAAAAATCGGAGTGCTGTATCGGCGAAGCTGGTTCGCAAGTGACTCTGCACTGATTTTTTCCGGGCGTATGGCTACCAGCGTTGTTGCCAGATTTTGTGTCGGCAGGGAACCGCTGCCCATCTGCGAAAAGCCGGGGATGGTTGTGACGGCGCAATCGGTTATGCTTTTGCCAAGCTGGGAAGCTAAGAGTTTTGCTTTATTGGCGATTTCAGAGTCATCCCGCCTGAGCATTTGCAGGGTTGGGACCTGGCTAAGAGCTATTGATTCATCGAGGAAAAGTTTCAAGGTCGCCTCCAGCGCCGCAAGAGTAAGTTTCCCAACACGGACAATTCTGGCAAACTGGTTCTTGCGTATGGCCCCTATTAGCTCAGCTTTGCCGAGGATGATTCCTCCCTGAGAGGCACCTATCAGCTTGTCCGCGCTTGCAGTGACAATGTCGGCCCCTTTACTGATTGATTCGGTCAGGGTCGGTTCGGGTTCAAATCCGAATTGCGAAAAATCGATAAGCGCACCTGCCCCGACGTCGTCAATCATAATCAGCTTGTGCGAGTGCGCTATCTCAACAAGCTCATCGAGCGGCACTTCCGACGAGAATCCCTGAATTTTGTAATTGCTCGGGTGCACTCGCAGAATCGCAGCGGTATTCTCGGTAATCGCATTGGCGTAGTCCCGCGGATGGGTTTTATTGGTGGCCCCGACCTCAACGAGTTTTGCTCCGCTGAAAGCCATAACGTCCGGCAGGCGGAACGAACCGCCGATTTCAACAAGCTGCCCGCGCGAAACTATGACTTCTTTACCGTTCGCAACTGTATTCAGAACAATAGAAGTGGCGGCGGCATTGTTATTGACAACGGTGGCTGCCTCGGCGCCGGTCAACTTTCGGAGGAGCTGCTCGATCCGTTCATCTCGTTTTGAGCGTTTGCCGGTTTCGGTATTCACCTGGAGCAGCGAATATCCTGACAATTCATCCTGGATTTGCTGCAGCGCCTGCTTAGCAAGGACTGCACGGCCAAGACCCGTATGCAAAATGATGCCCGTTGCGTTAATGACTCTTCGATAGTTCGAGTGTATCATTTCTTCTAAACTGTGCTTAGTATCGTCTATGATTTTTTTGTGAATTTTTTTCTCATCTATCTCCGGAGCTTTTTTGGTGAGAATGTGTTCTCGAACCTCTTCAACCGCCCGACGGATTGAATCAGTCACTACTTTCCTGCCCACCTCGGTGATATATTTTTCCAAGCCGGGGTCTTTTAGGAGGGTATCGACCGAGGGCAGTTTTCGCAGCAATTGCTCGTTCTGCTTTTCCATAAGTTACCTTGAGCTTTGCAAAACAGAAACCGTTAAGACGAACGATAAGCTCATTTTACTTTAACCACAGGGAAATAGCAAGGGATTTGCTTGCTGAAGCAGACCTTTCGTGCCTTGGCTCAGCCACCCCGAGACAAGGACACCAATCGGAGCCGGAGCACTTCCTTATCTATTTATCTGCCGGGACAGCAAGGTCAGTAAAGTTCACCGATTAAGTCCACATCAGATAAGCTGTTCTCGCCAAGGTCAAGACGCCAAACACTGCCGCCGTCGGTGCCGATATAGAGTATATCGTTCTCGGAATCCAGAGCAATACACAACGTTCTCAAATAACCCAGGCCGTCATTCAGCTCCAGCCAGGATGAGCCGCGGTTCTCGGAGTAATATACACCCTCTCTCTCGGTCGCTGCGTAAATAATATCCTTTGCCTGGTCGTAGGCAAACGCACGGGTCGAATGCGTTAGTGATGTTCGACTCCAGTCACATATCTTTGGATCTCTTCCCCTTGGCGTTGTCTGATAGACCCCATTGCTGGTCCCCACCACCAGAGCGTACGGTTCATCGGGCGCTACCCAAATCGCATATACAAGGTCGTATCTGGAGTGCAATGAATCCAGATTTTCGGTGATATCGACCCAGGAGATGCCGGCGTCTTCTGAACGCCAGATCTTCACGTAATCATTCACCTGTCCAACGGCATAGACAATTGAGGAATCACTGGGTGCCACGGCTATATCCCGGCATGAAGTACGATAGTTTCCTTCATTTCCCAGATTTACTCGGGTTCCCCAGGTTCTCCCTCCGTTCGTTGTCTTGTATACGGACATCGAGTACTTCCTCGTGGTACGGTTGTAATAACTTCCACCGGCATAAGCGACATTCGGATTACCAGGGTCCTGAGTAAGGCACCAGCCATCTTCAAAATAACTATCAACTTCTCTCCAGACGGAACATCCGTCTGTGCTCCTGTAGAGCTCGGAGCTGCCTCACCCATCACCTTCCAGGGCAAGAACTACATCCTCATCGAGAGGATTGATGAGAATATCGCAAACATTTCCGCATATAACAAAATATCCCAGGTAATCCCAGTTATTGCCGCTGTCGTATGAGCCCATCATCTCACAGCCTTCGTATTCTATAAGAACAGTAGTGGGTTCCGAGGGTGCTACTGCCAGAGCCGGGACCCTCGTAGCTTTAATACCTTCATGGGCGAAATCCCAGGTCCTGCCGGAGTCCAGCGACTTGAACAAACCATTGGAGCTCGAAATATAAACTGTGGATGGATCGGCTGGAGCCACTTCGATATGTTCTCCTTGGCCTTTAATACAATTATTATACGTTGCCCAGGATCGACCATAGTCCCTGCTTATAATAACGGTTTTAATGCCGGAGGCATAGATATTGGACGGTTCGGTGGGATCGATACCCAGGGAGAAGGCATAAGAGTCTATGGAAACCCGCCTCCAGGACAGCTCACCGGTACTCCCTGTGCTTTGGCTGCAATAAACAGAATAATATGGGCCAAAGTCATAATAGTAGCCCCCGACATAGACTCTCTCCTCGTCGGTAGGGTCGATGGCCACAGCATAGAAGTACCCTCTGGGGGATGTATCCACGGAACTGGAAATATCTGTCCAGCTGTTTCCGGCGTCTGAACTTTTCAACAAGAGACCATAAGAGTCATTGCCTATTCTCTTATAACCGGCGACGTACATAACGCTCGGGTTGCTCTGGGAAATTGCCATGTCATAGAGATAGAAATACTCAAACGTAAAGAACTGTCTGGCACTCCAGCTCCGCCCGCCGTTTGTGCTCTTGAAAAATGCCAGGCTGCGGGTCCAGTCAGAAGAATCGTACAAGTACCCCATAGCGTAAACATTATTGCCCCCGCTGGTGGGGTCAACACAAATGTGATAAGCCCAGCCCAAGTCGGAAGGCAATGAGCTATAGGCCCAGTTTGCCCCGCCGTCGGTGGAACGGTAACAGCGGGAACCCGAAATAGCATATAATTTCGAAAAATCAAACGCACAGAAGTCGCTCACGTAAGAAGTGGGAATTTCACCGATCTTCCTCCAGCTTTCTCCTCCATTTGTGCTCCGGTAAACATTCGATGGAGAGGGACTTGTGGTAACCACTGTAATCTGGTTGGCATCTGTCGGATTCGTTACCGAGCCCACAAAATTTCCCCCGCTGGGCCCTACGGGTTCCCACCGGGCACAGAACGCGGCCGACGGCAGCATCAGGAGAAAACCAGAGGCAACAGCCAATAGTGTGGTGAACGGAATCCTGTAAAACCTCTCTTCTTTTGGGAAACATATCGCGGTTTTACTCATCATACAATCCTCTCAGATTTGTACTTGTCGACAATATTGGGAACTCCGAAATTTTATTATATCAGCTTTGAATCATCTGTGTCAATAAAAAATGCTTATTTTAGATGTATTTTTGTGCTTGTCCACGATGGGAATATAACGAGCATCCTTACTTAAAAAAGGGGTGGTACGGGACAGAAATTCCCCTAAAAAAGCAATTAATAGTGTGTATGCAAAATGACAAACAGCAAAATATAAGAAATGTGTGTTTTTCGATGTGGCTTTGAGCTATTTTCCCGCCGTGGCTCGCTTGGCGGAACCGAGTCGCGACAGGTGTGATGTTCTCTGAGAGGCGGCCGCCACGACCGCCGGATATACATCATCACCCGGAGGGTGGTGCCGCACCCCAAACACCTACTACATCGCAGACCAAAGATTCCTTGCTGACACTTGCAAGAAGTACCGGCTTTGAAACTGCCCTGCACGTGGCATCATTCACCAGCGTGCAGTTACTATCAGCCCAGCCCTGTGGGTTACTCAGATACTCCCTTGCCTCATTTACATTAACCTGACCATTTACAAGCCATTTATGCAGCATAATAGTAGGAAAGCATACGCCGTATCTAAGCGAAACCTCCTGCAGCAGCTCAGACCCCCCGCCTGGTTCAAAAACCAGCGGCTTGACGTTGAAAGTATCGACACTGCCGTCTCCTCGAAGAAAATTTATCTTGTCCTTGTGCGACAGAACGGCCAGCTGCCCATCCTGAACAAAACCATCGAATCCGTCGAGGGCGTTATTAAACATATAGCTGATTGGGGTGATGAGGTCATCCCTGCCCCAGGCCTGCCTAAAACCTTCGTAACATTGACTGCCGTCGGGAGCTTTACCGGAAGGACAGAAAAACACATGGTCATCGTTGTTGGGCACCGGCAGTATATTGGAAGCCAGAAGATGCCCTAAGTTGACCTGCCTCGACTCCAGGACCGGAGGGACTCGACGGCCTTGGGGATACTCTGCTACCTGGCCCCATACATCCCACGATACCCTCCAATCACCAGGAACGAGTCTGCCGTCATTGTCATGGGCGTAAAGATATATACCCTGACCGATCGACCTTAAATTGGCCATACATGCTGCTCTTCGGCCCTGCTCTCGCGCTCTGCCTAAGGAAGGCAGTAATACGGCCATTAGCATCGATATGATAGAAATAACCACCAGTAATTCTATCAGTGTAAACGCTAATATTTTTCGCGACTGCATTGCTAAAGCCTCTTTCAATAACTTTACCGTGCAGTTCTAATGCTTGATTGTTGATGCGTTAAACGTACGGTCACACCAGAGCTCTGAGCAACTCTATCTTGAATCTCCGGCTATAATCTCCTTATGGCTCATTGCCTTATTATATGTGTCTATTATAACTCTATTAATCCCCGGATAAAATGGAAAAAAAGGGAAAAATACATTTTTTATTTAACCTGAAGTTATTATAATGCTTAAAAGCGTATATGTTCTACGATAGGTTGCTGTGAAAGTCTAATCGATTATGGTGGATTGATATGCTCACCTTCTAAGCAGGATTGACCTATATGAAAGAATTTATCTCGGCTATTATATCGAAGTTCTCTAACGACTACCGTGAATCCTCTCCAAAAACCAAAATTGTTTTGATTGCCTCTGTTGTCGCTGCATTGGTTCTTGTGATTGGGGTATCATTTCGAAGCTGCCGCGTATCTTCAACTTCGTACCAGCGGCAACTGGGACTTTCCTCGCTATCGGTAACCGATGAAAACGGAGATAAATGGGTTCTCGAACTGGCCAAAGGGCAGGCCCTGTCAGGCTTAAAGAGTAGTGGGGCAGAACCTGGATTGCCTCTCGTCGTCAAAACCGATGTGCAAACCGAGGGCCTTGAGGTTTCCATCGGTCTCGTTGTGGAAGGGCAGGCTGGAGAAAAATACGTCGGTGGTGTCAAAAAAAACGAACGATGGCAACCTCCACCCCGCTTCAAGATTGTCGATAAGGCCGGCAAAGTTCTTACTACCGGCCTATTCAAATATGGCTGAGGCGGCACCTGCCGGTACTCGTGGCGGGTACCAAGAAATTTCAGGGGCCAGTACCAGGTGCAGGTGGATATAGACCTTGGGCCGTTTGAAGTAAGACAGGATGATACCTGGCACCTGATATAATAACAGAAATCAATCCACGAGCAACGGTGGGTAAAAGGGAAAAAGAATGCTCTTGTCCGGTCTTTTTTACTGGCATTTTGGCCTGCTCAGGTATAAAATAGAGTTGATTTGATACGAAAAGTGCCAAAAGGGAATAAAGCTATGAAGAAAAGAGATATATGGATTTCAGTTGCTATTATAGCGGCAGCGGTTCTGGTTCTGATGTTGTTTTCCGGTTCGTCGGGAAAAGGCCAAATAAAAATTGATGCCGGAGGTGCTATCGCCGAGTTGCAGCTTGCCGGCGGTCTATTCAGTAAAGCAACGATTAACTCAGGAGCGGAGCCGGCTAAAGTAAGTGCACAGGCACACAGACCGCAACAGTTGAGCCTGTCGATGAAGCAAGGCGGCGACACATGGCAGATCGAAAGCAGCGGCCCATGGGGAAAACTCTCAACTATCAGTGTGAGCAACAACGAGACGACAGTTCTAAGATTAGGCCCACCGTTTTTAATCAAACCGGGAGTTCGTAAAAGCGGTTCGAACGTATCGGTAGTTCTTGCCATTATCGGCCAGGCTTCTGAGCAATATCGAAATGTCGTTAGAAAGAACAATCGGACAGTGCCTGCGCCAAAGGCCAAAATCATAGATGAGGCGGGAAACGTACTTGCCTCCGGCAGATTCGAGTATGGCTGAGGCGGCACCTGCCGGTACTCGTGGCGAGTACCAGAGGATTTCAAGGGCAAGTACCAGGTACAGATAGATATTGACCTTGGGCCGTTTGAAACAAAGCAGGAGGAAACCTGGCACTTGATAGAGTAAAAGAAATCCAGCCACGAGCACCGGCGGGTAACGAGAAAATCTCTCTTACCCGCCTTTTTTATTGGAATAAAAATAAGGTAATGGCCATGGGAGGAAAAGATATGGAGAAAAAATGAAAATCAGAAGTATTAAGGAAAAATAACAGTAGGAAACGTTTATTTGAAGGAGTATTTACAATGGAAAGGCTACCAGTAACAAGGACCGCGTTGGTTGCTTTACTGGTGTTTGTAATGTGTTTGTCCGGTGAGGCAATTGCGGCGCCGCCCTTGCCGGCGCATAACGTCGAAGGCAACAGCGGCGTGTTTATTACCAGTACGGCTTATCTGGCAAATCCGCCCGAAGAAGGCGAGGTGTTCGGGCGGCCCAGCTTTTCAACCAGCTTTGCGGCGATAGGGGAAAAGGATTTTGAATCGTTTGCTGTAACAGAGAATATCTGGGGTAAAGTGGAGCTTGGCTACGCACTGGAACGCATCGGCTTGGGAGACTGGCCGGATGATGTTAAGGCAGCTACAAACATACATGTCGATAACCATGTGCTTGTGCATAATTTCAACACACGGTTAATGGTAATCGAGGAAGGGGGCTTTGAATGCGGCTGGATGCCGGCGGTAACCTTAGGCGCTCATTTTAAGTGGAATGACGGTCACGACAATATTAACAGGCAAACAGGTGGACTTTGCGATACTCTTGGGTCTGACCATGATTTTGGAACTGAGTTTACCGCTGTGGCAACCAAGACCATAACCGATTGGCTGCCCAAGCCGCTTATCGTGTCGGCAGGACTGCGAAATGGTGACGGGATACACACCGGCCTGCTTGGTTTTGCCGGCGAGCGAAGGACGACCTTCGAGGGCAGCATTATCTACTTCCTGACCGATAAGCTGTTGCTGGCAAGTGAGTATCGGCAGAAATCCGATCTATGTGACCAATACACTGCTCCGGGTGGAGAGCATCTGATAAAAGGAGAGAACGACTGGTTCGATATTTGCCTGGCCTACATAGTTGATGACAATCTGACCATTGCAGGAGGTTACGCCAATTTCGGCAATGTGCTCAACCACCGCGAGGAAAATGTATTGGGAATTCAATTAAAATATGAATTTTAGGGAGAGCTATTATGAAGACTATGGATAACATCGGTCTAAAGGAGGTTCAAGCTGTTTATAGCGGACCTGAAGGGCAGCTTTGGGAGCTGATAATGGGAGAGCAGATTCATATCGGCGGTTTTGCTTCGTCGATGGACCTTGCCCAAAGAGCGGGCATTGGCCCTGATATGAAAGGCGTTGACCTTTGCTGCTGTAACGGTGCCGGCATGCGCTTTCTGGTGCGTTTTAGAGGCGTGGCCCAGATGCAAGGCGTAGATGCTACGGAAAAGGTCGTCGAACAGGGACGTAGCCGGTGCGAGCAAGAGGGACTATCCGATAAAATCAAATTCACACTTGCCGATGTCTGTGACAGCGGGCTTGATGATGCAAGTGCGGATTTTATCTGGGGAGAGGATGCATGGTGCTATGTTGTTGATAAGGAAAAGCTGATTTCCGAAGCGGCTCGTATAGTCAGGCCTGATGGATTAATTGCTTTTACTGACTGGATTGAAGGAAAGGCAGGACTTTCCGATGCCGAAGCGGAACGGTTTCTTGACTTTTATGAAGTTTCCGAATGTGCAGAATCTCGAAGGCTATAGTGATTTGTTAAAGGCGAACAACTGCGAGGTCATCACAGCAGATGACACCGGCAGGTTCGGGCCATTCGTCGATTTGTATCTAAATATGCTGAATATGCAGCTAACATACGATGCTTTGAAAATCATCGGCTTTGACATGGAACTAATGCAGTCGATGGGTGCGGAAATGGCTTTTATGCAGGACCTTGCCCATGCGGGCAAAATCGCTCAGGGTCTCTTTGTCGCCCGCAAGAAAAAGTAACCAAATGTTTTTAAGAATGAGGATACTCTGTATAAAACATTAGACCAGATTTCGTCATTGCGAGCAAAGCGAAGCAATCTCGAATACAACGATTGCTTTTTCTGCCCGTCACGCTCGAGTTTGCCACGGCCCTTCGGGCCTCGCAATGACATTTTGCCAACGTTTTCTACAAGGCAATTCGAGGACTAAAAATGGGAAAATGTGGTAATAACAAAAAGCCCCACATCGATACGACCGACCCTTGCAATCCACCCGGGCCGCAGTGCGATTCAGGAAGCTCAAAAGCTAAAGGCCCGGAAAACGGGCCTTTAGCCTGGTTCGGCAAAATGATACAGAACTGTTACGAATACGCCACCGACGCCAAAGCTAAAGGCAAATACATAGTCGGCATTATGTGTGAATATACGCCGCGGGAATTGATTATGGCCGCAGATGCCGTGCCGGTATGCCTGTGCGGAGGCTCGGCCGAGATGATTGGACCCGCCGAAGAAGACCTGCCCGCAAATCTCTGTCCACTGATTAAATCAACTTACGGTTACCATATCGAAAAGGCAAATCCATTCCTCGAAATGGCCGATTTAATTGTGGCCGAGACGACCTGCGACGGCAAAAAGAAAATGTATGAATTGATGGGACAAACCCGGCCGATGTATGTGCTGGAACTGCCTCAAAAACCAACTGATAGTGACGCGATGACGCATTGGGTAAGTGAGCTGCGCAAGCTCAGAGCCAAGCTTCAAGAGCATTTCAGCGTCGAAGTCACGGACGAAAAAATAAAACAAGCAATCGGGGTGATGAATCGTGAGCGACGGCTGCGGCGTGAATTAGCGGCACTGATGAAATCGCAATCACCTCCACTGACTGGCAGGCAGTTGCTGGAGCTTAAAAGCAGCATCTCCGGCATCAATGCCGACCTTTGCCAATACGTTGAAGCGATTGAGCTATTTAAATCTCAAAAAGCCTCAAGCTGCAAAGACTTTAATGTACGAGTATTAATGACCGGGGTGCCGTTGGTTCACGGAGCCGAACGGGTCCTTGACATTATCGAGTCTCACGGAGGGCTTGTAGTATGTATGGACAACTGCACCGGCCTTAAGCCCATTCTCGAAGACGTTGACGAGACAGCGCAAGACCCGATTATTGCTTTAGCTGAAAAGTATTTTCGCCTGCCGTGCTCGGTAATGACGAAAAACGACCGCCGGCTGGAGATACTTCGAGACCTGGCTGCCGAATACCGCCCGCAGTGTATAATCGAGCTTATCTGGCAGGCCTGTCTCACATACGATGTCGAATCGTATCTTGTCAAAAAGCTGGCCGAGGAAGAGCTTGGCATTCCGTATCTTAGGATTGAAACGGATTATTCGCCGTCCGATTCGGCACGTATTGCGTTGAGGGTCGAAGCATTATTCGAAACAGTCCGCGAAACGGCCGGCAAATCCAACTGAGGTAGCTGATGAAAAAAATTATCTACACCTGTCCGTATGTGCCTGCCGAGTGGATTGCTGCGCATGGCCTGCAGCCGAGCAGAGTAATACCGGATGCAGCGGACTCGACCGGCCCACTTGGTCGGGCCGAGGGTGTTTGCCCTTACGTTCAGGGCTTTATCAATGAGGTGATAACAGATAAACAAGCCGGTGGAGTTGTGATAACAACGGTATGCGACCAGATGCGTCGCGCTTTCGATATTCTTGTCCGCAGGTCTGATGTTCCGGTTTTTCTTATGAATGTGCCGAACACCTGGCAAAATGTTGAAGTGCAAAAGCTGTATATCGACGAGCTCAAACGGCTCAGTCGATTCCTCATTGGCTTGAGCGGAAAATCGCCATCGGATGAAAATCTGGCGAATATAATGCTCACATACGACACCACCCGAGCCTCTATTCGTGCGGTAAGAGGATATTTACCCGCAGGAAAATATGCAGAAATGATTGCGGCATTCGGCCGGGATGGACCGGGTGAGGAATTTACCGATATCCCAAAGCACGAGCTGCGGATTGAAGGAGTGCCGCTGGCAATTATTGGCGGGCCTTTAATGAGGTGGGAATTTGACATACTCGACTTAGCCGAGCAGGCCGGTGGACGTGTGGTGCTTAATGCTACCGAGACCGGCGAGCGCGGAATGTGCGCGCCGTTTGACCGCCGACGGCTCCGGGATGAGCCGTTGTTGGAGTTGGCAAGTGCATATTTTGGCGGTATCCAGGATGCGTCCCGCAGACCGAACAGCGAGCTTTATAAATGGCTCAAAAGCAAATTTACTGACAGAGAAGTACGTGGGATTATTTTCCACCGCTACGTGTGGTGCGATATGTGGCACGCCGAGCTTCGTCGGCTAAAAGACTGGACTGTCCTGCCTGTCCTCGAAATTGACTCGACGGGTGATGACCAGACACACCGGCAAAGGACGGCAAATCGAATTCATGCGTTTTTGGAGACGCTATAGTGAGCGATAAGCCAAGACGAATAACACTTGAAGAATGGGACCTGCGATATGAGCAGTTGCAGAGAGCAGGGGTACGCCAGCCGGACTACGGCGGGCTGCTCAGCCGGCACGTCGCGGACGGTGACCAGCGGCTCTTGAAGCTTCGCTACGACAATTCCGCAGCGGCCCTGAGGTTGTGGAACTTTCTGCTCACAGAAGAAGACCGCCTCCATCAGGCCCGGGCCGAAGGCAAAAAGCTCATCGGCACCATGAAAGATTTGGGCACTGTGCCGGTGATGGCCTATTCGTTCGAAAACGTAATCGCCTTTTATCCCGACGGCGCCTGGTGGATTCCCTGTGTTATGGAGCTAAGCGCCGGCTTGTTGAGTATCGCCGACTCACTTGGTATCGATGAATCATTTTGTCCGGTGCGTGCGATGTTAGGTGCCTTCGTTACAGGTGCACATTTTCCTCTTCCGGACAGGTTAATATGCAGCGTCGGCGCAACCTGCGATGATTTTTCCGCTATAGCCCAGCGGCTCAGCGGTCTTGGGCATCCGATTTTATGGTGGGAAATTCCTCATCGGCGTAAACCTGACCCGAACGAAGCGGCAGTAAATCTGCCGGGCGGATTCTCTGCTCCAAAATGCCAGGTTGAATTCGTCAAATCAGAGCTTGAACGGGTCAAAACCGCTCTGGAAGAATCAGCGGGCGAACAACTGGATGAGAAAAAACTTTCAGCCGGCATCAAAGAAGCAAATAAGGTCCGCAAATACTTGGCTGAGCTTCGACATCTTGCATTTACCGCCGGGCGGTGTCCTTTGCCGGCCCTTGAAATGCTTATCGCCGAGATGTTGGCGATACATTTTTGTTCCGACCGCCGGGAGACTATCGAGGTGCTGAAAGAGTTACTTGAGGAAGTGCAAGCTCGTGTGCAGGCCGGCGTTGGCATTCTCGCTGCCGATGCAGCTAAAATCTTCTGGGTCAATCCGGTGGCTGATTTGCAGGTGATGAACCTTCTCGAAGACTGCGGCGGCAGAATATGCGGCACCGAATATCTTTTCACCCACGCCCTCGATGAAATTCCGGAAGACCTCCCGCCCCTCGAAGCTTTGGCACGGATGGCGCTGGCCGACCCTATGGTAGGTTCATCAACCGACAGGGCCGAGCGGATATGCGTCGATATTCGCAAGCTCGGCTCCGAGGCCCTACTGATATCTCGAATCCCGGGCGCAAGCCATTGCGCCCTCGAAGGCGAAGTCATCAGCGAAATCGTTCAGGAAAAGTTTGATATTCCGGTACTGGAGATTGAAGTCCCGCCCGTGACCGACTCGATGCGTCCGACGGTGCGTACCCGCCTGGAAGCCCTCGTAGAAACAATAAAAGCTCGGAGAAAAATATGATTTATGCAGGAATAGATGCCGGCTCAAGGACAATAAAAGTAGTTCTGATAGATTCCGGGAACATGGAGGTTTTAGCGAAGGGACTGACCGACCAGGGCGTCGAACAGGACAAGCTCGCCTCGGAGCTTTTTGAAAACGTTTTGAAGGACAACGGCATTACCAAAAAAGATGTAGCCGCAATCGTGGCAACCGGCTACGGAAGAAACGCAGTCAGCATTGCCGATACAACGATAACCGAAATTACCTGTCACGCGGTAGGAGTGCGTCAGCTTGTGCCGAAGGCAATGACGGTTATTGACATTGGCGGCCAGGACAGCAAGCTTATGCGGTTGGACAGAGGCGGCAAGGTGCGCGACTTCGCTATGAACGACCGCTGTGCGGCGGGGACGGGTCGTTTTCTCGAAGTCGTTGCCCAGCGTCTCGGCGTCGAGCTCGATTCCCTCGGCCGAATGGCTGCGAAAAGCCGAAGCCCCGCTGCAATTAGCAGTATGTGCGTTGTATTTGCGGAGACGGAAATCACCGGCCTGCTCGCTTCCGGAACGCCCTGCCAAGACATCGTAGCCGGTGTTCAGGCGGCCATCGCCAACCGCATCATTGCAATGGCCGGTCGTGACATCGACTTGCCCATCATTTTCACCGGCGGTGTGGCAATGGTCTCAGGGATGGACACCGCCTTGCAGTCTGCTCTTGGGCAAACCGTAACCGTATCACCTGACCCGCAGATGACCGGCGCACTGGGAGCGGCGATTCTGGCATCCGACCGATTTAATAAAGCAAGGACATAACAGGTTTCGGGTATGCTTGTGTTGTAAATATGCAAAGCTTATAATCTTTTTGGTCATTATTATTTATTGAGGATTTTACGATGATAAATATAGAAAGACGAAAACGTGTTATGCAGCGTTCCATACGGCTCGGCCACTGCATTTGTGACCCCAAGAAACCATGTCCCTGTGACATTTTCAAGGAAAAGGACATATGTTTATGTGCCGGTGAACGGCTCGAGACCCCGACAGGTCCGGTTCAATTAACAAAGCTCGTGGAAAAGGCCGGCTGTGCCTCAAAGATAGACCAGGCCTTTTTGAAACATGTCCTGAAAGATTTGCCCCCGGTTGATGACCCTCGTGTATTGGTCGGCGTACCGGCGGGAGACGATGCCGGCATATATGATATGGGCGACGGTACGGCATTGGTCCAGACGGTCGATGTGTTCACCCCTTCGGTGGACGACCCTTACACGTTCGGCCAGGTGGCGGCGGCCAATTCCCTAAGTGACATTTACGCTATGGGCGGAACGCCGATAACCGCAGTTTCGGTGCTCGGTTTTCCTGTTCGCAAAGTCCCCGACAGAGTTATGAATGAGATTCTGTCCGGCGGCATCGAAAAAATGAACGAGGCCGGCACCGCAATTATCGGCGGCCACAGTATCAACGACAGCGAAATCAAGGCCGGTTTTGCCGTAACCGGAATGATAGACAAGGACAAGATAATAACAAACGCCGGTGCCCGAAAGGGTGACGTGCTTATCCTGACCAAACCGCTCGGCACAGGCATCATTGCCTTCGCCGCACAAATCGGCCGGGCCGATGAGAAGAGTGTCAAAGCTGCGACCGGGTCGATGACCACACTTAACAAAAACGCTTCTCAGTTAATGGTCGAGTTTGGCGCGCACGCCTGCACCGATGTTACCGGTTTTTCTCTCTGTGGTCATCTGGCCGAGATGGCTTTATCGAGCGGCGTCGATGTCGAGGTTCTCTGGGACAATATTCCGCTGTTCCCCGGCGTGCTCGAATATGCCGCGGCAGGGATATTGCCCGGAGCTATCGAGCGAAACAAGGAATCCTGCAGCGAGTGCATAATCGCCGATGAGTCAATGCCCCAGGAGATGGTCGATATATGCTACGATGCTCAGACCTCCGGAGGTCTGCTGATAGCGATTGCAGAAAACAAAGTTGATGATTTTCTAAAAGCGCTGCATAGTAAGGGTATTAAGACCGCTGCTGTTATTGGTAAGGTCATTGGCAAAGGTTCAGGACTTGTTCAAATTAAAACCGATGGCAGCCGAAAAATACCTTCGCCAAGGTTAGCCGGCACACCTGTGGTGCCGGTTGACGAGGTACGAGGGTTAACCGAAGAAATCTCGCCGACAAAAAAGCAGTTGCAACCTTCTTCCACTGAGCCTCAAGCCGGGGAAGTCCCCTGTTGTGCAGACGCTGTAACCTCTACCGGATCAGGGACTGAGGAAGGTTCAGCTCAACCTGGTTCACCCAAGTCTGACATCGCTCAGATTAAGGCCAAATTCATAGATTTCCTCGGCTCAGCAAGCTCACCCCACGGCCTGGACGCCTATACCAAGCAGGCCATAGCCATTGCGCTATCGGTTGCGATGCGCTGCGAGCCGTGCCTCAAAATGCACCTGAAAAAAGCAAAAGAAAAGGGCTTCACCCAGGATGAGATTGACGAGGCCGCCTGGATGGGCATCAGCTTCGGCGGCTCACCAACAATGGTCTTCTACGAACAGCTCAAAAACTCGTAACATTCATAACGCCTATTTTCACGGAAAATTCGTGACAAACAGAATTGAATGTGCTAATTTAAACCTTATAGATGCCGTCCTGAATTAGCCGAAGCTCTCGCTTGCCCATTTGGAGGATAATAAATCACATGGGCAGGAGAACCTGTCCATCCTTCGGGACTTTTCAATTGATTTTTGATTAAGGATGATTTATTATTTAGCCGAAGGCAGGCTTTTGCGGACTAATATTTGTATCGGGCTGTCGTTATGGAAAGAAGATACGGTTTTACACTCATAGAGCTGCTGGTGGTCATCGCCATCATTGCCCTGTTGATGGGTATCCTTATACCGGCCTTGAGCAGGGTGAGGAAACAGGCGGCGTGCAGCGCGTGTCTGTCCAATCAACATCAACTGGTCCTGGCCTGGATTCTGTACGCCCAGGACAACGATGACAGGTTGATCGGGGGCCATGACGGGCACTCCTCCTCGCCAAGCCAAGGCTATGACTGGGTCGGGCTGCCCCAGAAAGAGGATGGCACCGTAGTTGCGGGCGCCGAGGCCACTCTGGAAGATAAGAAACGCGGTTGCGAACGCGGGGCCCTGTTCCCCTACGTGCAGGATGTCGATCTCTATCACTGCCCGGGCGACAGGAGACACCGAACCGAAATGACACATCGCAGCTATGGCATTCCCGGCGGCATGAACGGCGATGTCGGCACCGGCGCCTCCAGTTGGCTGACACAGCAGTGGGGATACCCTTCATACAAGAAGCTCACGCAGATCAAGAATCCCGGCATCAAGTACGTATTCCTCGAAGAGAAAACCGACGTGGGCGGCTGGAACTGGGGGTCCTGGAATCTGGAGAAGCAAGGAGACCGATGGTGGGACCCCATTGTCGTACGGCACGGGCAGCTCAGTGTCCTGGCCTTCTCCGACAGCCATGCGGTTAAGCACAAGTGGAAGCAGAAGAGCACCCTCGAAATGACGTATGTGGACTATCCCGATTGTATTCGCTGGCCCGTCACCGACGGCACCGACGACTTGGAATTCATGCGGCGAGGATACAATCCCGCCCGCTGAAGAAAAGACCAATGCTTGGCCGGACCACTCACTTTAGATCACTTTAGGCACTTTAATTTACTTTAGCTCACTTTAGTTCACTTTAGCTCACTCCTCAATAATGACAGGTGGCAACCACTGAGCGAACGCAGTGAGCGAAGTGGATGGTAGTTCTCCCGCAAATTTTCACTTTTCCCCCTAATCAGCAGGGAACTTCGTGTATTCTATTGAATTCCGTTGAACCGCGCGTAATGAAAAAGCTAACCCACAAGCGATGCCGTACAACTGAACTTTAAAAAAGCGCCAAACTCACCTTTAAGTCAAAAGTTCGAAAATCATGCTAACTAAGCTTGTCGGGTTGAACTGAAAGGTAGGTATATATTACTTTTTGTTTATTTGACCCTTAAGATGGGTTTCAATCCCTGCAATCAATCGATCAATGTCTTTATGAAAATCGGGATCAACTCTAACAGATATCCCGTTTCGATATACCAAGTCTTTCAGACTGGATGGCAGGTCATCCTCAGACGGCATACTAGCACCTCTGACAAGAGTTGGGATAACAGGAACACCACTCTGCAAGGCTGACTCAATTTCTATTCTCACATGATCTCTTGGATTGTCAAGGCGACGTTTACTTTGAGAGTCTTTTGTCTCTAACCATTGATTTCCTATAACCACCAAAAGAATTTTGCAGCCACTAACAACTTTGTCCAGTTGTTTCCTAAAATCAATCCCTAGCGGAATTGAATCCACGTCCTTAAAAACTTTATCTCTACCAAACTGCTGAATCAGTCTGTCATAAATTCTTCCAGTAACATCAGCACTGTCGCTTCTGCGATATGATATAAATATATTATTTATGTTTATTACTTGCTCACTCTGATCCGCGAGACCTACACCTTGTGACGACGCTTTGGGTTGGGAGTCTTGTATAGTCTTCTGTTTCGCTTGCTCAGAAACTCGCATAGCACTGATTTTAACGTCGGTTAAATTGTTTCTGCTTGGCAAATCTGGTTTAACCCTTTTGCTTTCATTTTTTGAGTCAACTGGTTTCCAATTGTATGCCTTTTTTTAAATAAAGAATACAATTTGCATCCTTTTTTAAATAAACAATACAATACAATTATGACTGGTACCAAGATTAAAATAACGCCTATAGCATCTAGGACAGGACTTGCCATTTTAATACTCTCAGTATATAAGTTTTACATATGACATCCCGAACTTATCGTCATTCAGAGTAATCCCAACCGCAGTTGTACTCTGCCAAAATACAACAAAATTTCCCCCCTGTCAAGCAAAAAATTACAAATAAATGGATAATTTCTTCTCGCCTTATGAAGTGATTTGATTTAGGCGACGGTCCAATCCAACCGTCATTATGCTTGCATAATAAGCTGATTTTGAAGGATTCCGAAAAACGGCGCGCAGAGGTTGTTTTTCTGGTCAGAGAAACCCTTTTATGTATATTGCACTCGGGCAGGCAATCGTTAAAATGGCGTGTTGATATTATAAGTACTTTTGGAAACGAATATTATATGAAATACTTGAAGAGTATTACAATTTGGGAAAACAAACGCCGATTAGAACTCCTTAAAAAATTTAGCATTTCAATGCAACAATATTTTGACAATCTCCGCTATAGCTTTGGTGACCAAATTGAAAATGAAATAGCTGCACATGCTCGCACTGAAATAAATAAGGACTTGGATGAGGTGTATATAATAATGATTACTGCAGGTATTGATCCATCTATTACATATTCTCCACCACCTGCGACAGGTGTTTTTTATCAACAATCAATTAGCCTGTTATATAATTTCCACAATTTAAGTCATTACAATGTTTCACCAAATATGTTGATGGATTTTATTGTAAGAACTATAAGTGCTTATTCAAAAGATTCAACAAATGCTTTGTTAAGAACATTGAATCCACTTTATTGGATTCATCGTATATTTGTTGATATTGTTAATTTACCTTTTGTTTTAATTGGCCGACTCGGTTTTAACCAGAGAAAAGTTGAAGCATCTATAATCGGGCGATGTATAAAGGGTATTCTTTATCTTATCGTAGTTTTTGCAGCTCTGCTCACAATTTTATACTATCTGGGTTATCTTGAACAATTTAAGGATTTTATTCAAAAGAAGCCACCAGCCCCGTGAGGGACCTCGCTCTCAACTGTCTCCTCAACCGGCACAATGCTTCAATTATCACTTAATTTTGGGCAATTCGACAGACCGGTTGCATCTAAGTTACGTTCTCTTTCCCGATAAACCGCAGAAGCCAATCTCTAATCTCTAATCCACTCAAGAATCCTTGCTAATCCGCATCTAACAAGAACCGTTCTTAGCCAGCTTCTGAAAAAGGCCGTTTCGTTGGGCTTGTGGACGAAAGCAAGTCTCTGCGATAAAGCCTGCCCTGAGATAGCCGAAGCCCTGACCGCATCGAGTTTACCCTGAGCGCAGTCGAAGGGAAGGGGCAGTCGAGGGACCTGGCCTCGGAATTACATCCAGCATCGAGAATCGAGTATCCAGTATCGAGTATTTTCAATCAAAAACGCTGATACCTAATAACAAAAATCAAAATTTTTAAAAAATTTTTAACTTACTTTCCCAAATCGAGTTACGAGAATCTTTAATCGATATTCGAGGACTTTTTTCGCATCAAAAGTGCAGATAGCTCTAATTATAGAGGCGCTACTTTTTCGCCTCAGCCCGGCATGGCCAGCAGGTCCGAATCCTTGCATGCCTTTGGCAGGGAACCGTTTTGAACATTTAATTTTGTGTAATTTGGGTTCTTGCCCGCCTCAGGCGGGTGAATTTAGAATTCTTGTCCGCCGTAGTCTTGACGTAGGCGGATAGTGATTAGGATTTCGGATTTTGCCATTACCTGCATGTCGTAAGCTGCAGCGCAGCAAGTACTTAGAGCCAGTCGGCCCAGTCGAATTAGTCAATAGTCAATAGAAAATATTCAATATTCGTGAAAACCCCATTATGGGAATTATCAATCATGTGTATTGAGAATCCAACTTTATCCGCCCCGGCGGATTTAGCTCACTTTAGGCACTTTAGCTCATTCTTCACTAACTTACCTGCCTATAAGGCAGCATTTATTTACGTGCCTATAAGGCACCTGCCTTCTGTCATCTGTCGTCTGTCATCTGTCCTCGGCCTCTCTACAACTGTAGAGAATCCTCTACAAATCGACCTTTTTATGCAAAACAAACCCAAAGTCA
>JABAOH010050362.1_pt2 | contig 37222 bp, 26 predicted proteins | sample 7062181 | NCBI WGS metagenome assembly JABAOH01 (sample SAMN14538630, study PRJNA623070) | marine sediment metagenome | biome: marine biome [ENVO:00000428]; feature: marine pelagic biome [ENVO:01000023]; material: deep marine sediment [ENVO:00002113]; isolation source: pool of 5 deep marine... | reverse complement strand
GATAGGTTGATTTTGCAATACTTGCTCCGGTTGACCACGTCGGGATAAGATTTCCGTAGAATCCATAGCCGAATGTGATCTCCTTAGAAGTCGATGAAATACCAAACCGCCCTTCGCCCATACACGTCCAAACGCCTCGAACAGATAGAAAAGGAAGACATTCTTATGATGGGGCGTAAATCCTGGTTATTACCCTCGTCTATCACCCCTCCCTTTGGTTCTGGAGAACCGAGACCTGCGAAGCCTTGCTGGGACGATTGTTTCTGGGAGGCATCTTCACCCTGTCTCGATTCTGGAAACTCCGCCGGATCGCGTGGGGCTCTCAGACTACCCAACGAGAGAGTCAGCGTCGTTTAGGTCACATCCTCGAAAGTGGAGTCTAAGGTCAAAGGGAAACGATGACAATTGGCCGTAAAAAGCGTCTCAAGTCAGTCAAAGCCCAAAATGAATCCCCTCGGGAGAGAGTGCGAAGATTCTTGAGGCTTTTCGACCGGGACAACGATGTGGTGATCATGATCAACCCCGATCCGGATTCTATGGCCAGTGCAATGGCTGTGAAACGGTTGCTGTGGAAACGTGTGCGGAGGAGCTCAATCGCCTACATAGGGGAGATTCAACGGTTACAGAATCAGGCCATGATGGAACTACTGAGGATCCCGATGGTCAAGGTCACCAAGGTGGCCCCGGAGAATTACAGTCGACGAGTTTTGGTCGATTCCCAACCTCATCATTCAGAGTCTTTCGAACAATTTGACTACGATGCGATCATCGATCATCATCCGAAGGTAAAGGAGTTGGACGTACCGTATAGTGACATTCGCCCTGAATACGGAGCGACTGCAACGATTCTCATCGAGTATCTCCGGGGGGCAGGAATCAAGCCCTCCATGAGACTTGCCACCGCCCTTCTTTACGCTATTAAAACCGACACAGCCGACTTTGAGAGGGATGCGACCGAACATGACGTAAAGCAATTCCGGTACGTTTTTCAGTATGCCAACATGAACTGGCTGCGAAAAATCGAGAAGTCGGAATTGAGAGTCAGGGACCTCCAATACTTCCAGACCGCCCTGGAAAATCGGATAATTCGCAGGAAGGGTCTTTACACTCACCTGGGTGAGGTTCCCAATCCAGACATTTGCGTTCAGGTCGCTGATTTTTTCATGCGGATTTACGGGATAGGCTGGAGCTTTGTCTCAGGCGTGAACCGGGGAAAGCTCATTATTATCCTTCGAAGCGACGGCTACAGGAAAGACGCTGGAAAACTTGCAGTTCGCGGCTTCGGCGCATTTGGGTCGGCAGGCGGGCATCGAGGAGCAGCCAGGGCGGAGGTCCCTCTCGAATCACTCGGCGAAAAGATAATTGACAATTCCAAGTTGGAATCATTTGTCAGAAAGTGTTTGAACTTCTAACGCCTCTCGATGTGGGGCCCGGGTGCGCTCGGCCAGCAACGGATCTAGGGACGACTTCGGGTCATCTGGAGAAACGCGGGGCCGTGAAATGGGAGGGCAATCAGCCTGAAGGAAGAAAAGGGAAACGAAGATTTGGAAAAAAACACAACGCCAGTCTATGAGACGAGCCTCGGGAGCACCTATCTCGGGAATGGTCGATGTCGATTTCAGATGTGGTCACCTTTCGTGCAGAAGGTGGACGTTCACGTCCTTTCCCCAGTGGAGCAGATTTTTGCTCTGGAGAGAGATAAACGGGGATATTATCGTGGAACCCTGGAGCACATCGAACCGGGAAGCCTCTACCTCTACCGTCTGGACGAAGAAAAAAAGCGTCCTGACCCGGCTTCTCGGTCCCAACCTCAGGGCGTCCACGGTCCCTCACAGGTCGTTGACTCCCATTTCCCCTGGGACGATGCAGGGTGGGACGGTCTTCCACTCCGAGACTACATCGTCTATGAACTCCATGTCGGGACCTTCACCCCAGAAGGGACATTCGAGGCTATCATCCCCCATTTGGATGAATTGACGACACTTGGAATCACAGCCCTCGAACTTATGCCCGTGGTCCAGTTCCCTGGCGATCGTAACTGGGGCTATGATGGGACTTATCCGTTCGCAGTGCAGTACTCCTACGGTGGTCCAAAGGGGCTGAAACAACTCGTCAATGCCTGCCACCAAAGGGGTCTTGCCCTCGTCCTGGATGTGGTCTATAACCACCTCGGGCCGGAGGGGAACTATCTCGGGGATTTCGGACCTTATTTCACAGACCAGTACAAAACGCCCTGGGGGCCTTCGATTAACTTCGATGGGCCCCACAGTGACGAAGTTCGGCGTTATTTCATTGAGAATGCCCTCTACTGGGTGACCGAATTTCACATCGATGCTTTGCGAATCGATGCTGTACACGCCATTTTGGACTTTTCGGCACATCCCTTCCTCGCAGAGCTAGCCTCGGCCGTACACGAGAGAGGGAAGCGACTCAATCGGCAGGTCCACATCATTGCTGAGAGTGCGCTTAACGATACACGGGTAATCCGACCCCCAGAGCTTGGAGGATACGGCCTCGATGCCCAATGGAACGACGATTTTCACCATGCCCTCCACTCCCTCCTGACCGGTGAACGATTAGGATACTACCAGGATTTTGGCCGTCTCGAACACCTCACCAAGGCATTTCAAGAGGGTTTCGTTTATTCTGGCGAGTATTCCCTCTATCGCAGACGTCGACATGGCAATTCATCGAGGCACATTCCAGCAAGCCAGTTCATCGTTTTCGCGCAAAACCATGACCAGGTAGGCAACCGCAGGCGCGGAGAGCGCCTGAGCGATTTGGTCTCTTTCGAAGGATTGAAACTCGCCGCCGGGGTTGTACTGCTCTCCCCCTTTATCCCGCTCTTGTTCATGGGCGAGGAATACAGCGAGACAGCACCTTTTCCCTATTTTGTCAGTCATTCTGATCCAGCCCTCATTGAGAGAGTTCAGGAGGGACGCCGCAAAGAATTTGCGGTTCTCGATTTGAAGGAGGAACCACCCGATCCGCAGGACGAAGCCACCTTTCTGAGTGCCAAGCTCAACCACCACCTACGGAGGGAAGGGCGCCATCGTATTCTTGCTGAATTCTACAGAGAGCTCCTTCGGCTTCGGAAGACAATTTCTGCCCTCGCCCACCTGAACAAAGAAGAGACGGAGATCCGGAGTTACGAAAAGGAGAATGTCGTTAGCCTCCGACGTTGGAACGGTATCGATGAGGCTGCGGCAATCTTCCATTTCGGCGAGGACGAGCAATCCCTCACCATTTCTCTGCCTCCAGGTCAGTGGAGAAAGAAGCTGGATTCGGCTGATGAAGACTGGCAGGGTTCTGGGAGTTTTGTCTCCGATCGATTGGTCTCAAATGGTACGCTGGCTGTCACCCTGCCTCGCCATGCGTTCGTCCTTTTGAGAAGGGAAAGGGAGATCTGAGCAAATGGAACAATACATCTGTATTCATGGCCATTTCTACCAACCACCTCGTGAGAATCCATGGTTCGAAGCGATTGAGTTCCAAGAATCTGCCTTTCCGTATCACGACTGGAACGAAAAGATTACGGCTGAGTGTTATGCGATGAACGCTAAGTCTCGCATTCTAGACGGACAAGGTCGGATCGTTCAGATCATCAACAACTACGCGAAGATAAGCTTCAACCTCGGCCCTACGCTCTTGGCTTGGCTCGAGGGAAACGCGCCAGATGTATATGGAGCAATTCTAGAGGCGGATCAGGAAAGCCAGAAGACTTTCTCGGGGCACGGTTCAGCTTTGGCTCAGCCTTACAATCACATGATTCTCCCTCTTGCAAACCGTCGGGACAAAACCACGCAGATTCTTTGGGGAATTCGAGATTTCAAACATCGCTTCGGCCGTAGACCTGAGGGAATGTGGCTGCCGGAGACCGCTGTGAACATCGAAACCCTTGACATTCTGGCAGAGCAGGGAATCATGTTTACCGTCCTCGCCCCACACCAATCCCGCCGAGTCCGGCCACTGGGAGCCTCTAAGTGGCAAACCATACGGGGGGGAAAGATCGATCCTACAATGGCCTATACCGTGCATCTACCATCGGGTCGGACGATTGCACTCTTTTTTTATGATGGCCCAATCTCACGAGCTATCGCGTTCGAAGGGCTTCTTAAGAGTGGCGAATCACTCGCGAAACGGCTCCTGAGTGCTTTTTCTGATAAACGCAGTGAGGCTCAAATTGTCCACATTGCCACGGATGGTGAGACATATGGCCATCATCACCGTTTTGGAGATATGGCTTTGGCCTATGCCCTAAATTCTATCGACTCTCAAAACCTTGCACGCCTCACGAACTACGGCGAGTATCTGGAGCGACACCCTCCCACTCAGGAGGCAGAAATTTTCGAGAACACGTCATGGAGCTGCCTTCATGGGATTGAGCGGTGGCGAACCGACTGCGGGTGTAACTCGGGGGGACATCCTGAATGGAACCAAGGATGGCGTGCACCACTACGGGAAGCATTGGATTGGTTACGGGACACGCTGGCAACGGCCTATGAGGATAAGGCCCGATTGCTTTTGAAGGATCCCTGGGGGGCGCGGGATGATTACATCCACGTGATCCTTGATCGGTCGAAGGAGAGCATCGAGGCCTTTCTGAGTCAGCACACCATACGTCCCTTGGAACCACCTGAGGTTACGACAGTCCTCAAACTCCTAGAGCTTCAACGCCACGCCATGCTCATGTACACTAGTTGCGGTTGGTTTTTCGATGACCTTTCTGGCATCGAAACCGTTCAGATCCTTCAGTATGCTGCCCGTGCCGCCCAGTTGGCTCGTGAGCTCATTAGTCATGATGTGGAGCCCCATTTCCTCGACCTGCTCGAGAAGGCGAAGGGCAATATTCCACATCACAGAGACGGCCGTGCCATCTATGAGGACCTTGTTAAACCGGCTGCCGTGGACCTGGAGAAGGTGGGCGCTCACTACGCCATGAGCTCCTTGTTTGAGGATTATGGTGAGCAAACGTCGGTTTATTCCTACACGATCGATCAGGAGGATTATCAATGTTCTGAAGCCGGCAAAGTTAAGCTCGCTATTGGAAAAGGAAGAGTAACATCAAAAATCACGCGTGAGTCGGCTCAGTTATGCTTTGGTGTCTTGCACATGGGCGATCACAACCTCAGCTGTGGAGTCAAGAGGTATGACGGAGATAGGCCATATCAGGGAATCGTGAAGGAAATGTCAGAAGTTTTCAACAGAGCGGATTTCGCCGAGACCCTTCGACTTTTGGACGACCATTTCAGTCCCTCCTCATTCGCACTTAAATCTCTTTTCCGTGACGAGCAGCGAAGAATCCTCGACATTGTTCTCGAATCGACTCTCGCAGATGCCGAGGCCATCTACCGTCAGCTCTACGATAACTATGTTCCCCTCATACGGTTTCTGAGAGATTCCGGAAGTCCGCCGCCCAAAGCCCTTTGTGCGCCGGCCGAAATGGTTCTGAATGGGACCCTCCGAAGGGCCTTTGAAAACGAGGAGTTCCACCCTGATCTCATCGATCCACTGCTCGAAGAAGTCACGCTGGCAGGGATTTCCCTGGATACAGATACCCTCGAGTTTGCCTGCAGACGGAGCATCGAGCGGATGGCCGATCGACTCCTGGCTAGCCCTACCGAACTCGGCTTAGTTCAGCGTCTGGAAGCCGCCCTAGGCGTCCTAGGCTCTCTTCCCTTTGAGGTAAACCTGTGGAAGGTGCAGAACATCTGCTACGATTTGCGGGGAGAGGTCTATCACAATTTGCAAAGCAGTGCCGAGCAAGGTGACAAGAGCGCCCGTCAATGGGTCGATAGCTTCAGAAATCTCCTCGGCAAGCTCTCGATCCGTGTCGAATAGATCTCAAAACCCTTTGACCCATGGGGCTATCTACTCAATCACTGTGAGACCTTTCTTCCTTACAGCCTGGTTCTGAGCCTCTCTTCCGGAAATGCCATGCGAATCCCAAGGGCGACTTACCGAATTCAGTTTAACCCATCTTTTGGTTTCAAGGAGGCAAAAGACATTGCCTCCTACTTGGCTGGCCTGGGCATCTCAGACCTATATGCATCGCCGATTTTCAAGGCCAGAACAGGTAGTACTCACGGCTACGATGTGGTTGATCCAACCCAGTTAAATCCTGAGCTGGGTACCGTTTCCGACTTTGAGGACCTGTCAGAGGAGATTAGGAATCTTGGGATGGGATGGCTTCAAGATGTTATTCCAAACCACATGGCCTTCGATCAAGAAAATCAGATGCTCATGGACGTCTTGGAAAAAGGCGAGACTTCTGAGTATTTCCATTTCTTCGACATCGATTGGAACCACCCATCCGAAGGTATGAGAGGTAGACTCCTCGCCCCGTTCCTTGGTGGCTTCTATCGTGAGACTTTAGAGGAGGGAGAGATCAAGCTGACCTATGATAACACCGGATTTGCGCTCAATTACTACGACCTCGTTTTCCCTTTGAAGATAGAATCATACCTCCGACTACTCAGCCAAAACGTGGGCGCCCTCAAAGAGAGGCTCGGTGGAGACCACCCGGATGTGATCGACTTTCTCGGGATTCTTGATCTTCTGAAGACACTCCCCGCTGGCGAAGCAATTCTGGAGCGATTTGAGCAGACAAAATTCATTAAGGCAAAACTCTGGGAGCTCTACACTCAGAGTGAGGCCATCAAAAGGTTGATCGACACAAACATAAGACTTTTCAACGGCGAAAAAGGGAAACCCGAGAGTTTCAACCTTCTTGACGATCTCATTTCGGAACAGTTATTCAGGCTGTCTTTCTGGAAGGTGGCAACAGAGGAAATCAACTACCGAAGATTCTTCAATATCAATGAACTCATATCACTGAGGGTCGAGGAAAAAAAAGTCTTTGATCATACCCACGCGCTGATTTGTAGACTAATTCACGAAGGAAAGATAACCGGCCTGCGAATCGACCATATTGATGGGCTTTACGACCCGACAGAATACCTGACGAGAATCAGAGAGAAAGCTGACTACGCCTATATTATCGTTGAAAAGATCCTTGAAAAGGAGGAGGAGCTGCCATCTTTCTGGACCATAGAGGGAACAACGGGTTACGACTTTGTAAACCACATGAATGGAATTCTATGCAAAAGAGAAAACGAGAAAAAGTTCAGTCGGATTTACAAGAAGTTCACCCAATTTGGAACGGCCTATGGGGAGCTCGTGTCTGAAAAGAAAAGACTCATCATGGGAAAACATATGGCCGGAGACATCGACAATTTGGCTCATCTTTTAAAGGTCACAACAAGAGCAGACAGGCATGGCAGTGATATCACCAGCTACGGGCTCAAAAGAGCAATGGTAGAGGTGATGACTCAATTCCCGGTTTATCGAACCTACATAAGTCATCAGATTTCTCGTGAAAGGGATCGACTCTACATCGAGAAGGCTGTGGACAAAGCAATTCAGAGTAATCCAGGTCTTTCTAAGGAACTCCGCTTCATCGAGCGGGTTCTCCTCCTGGGGTTCGGAGAATATCCTCAAGGGGAAGAAAGAGATCGAGTCCTTTCTTTTGTGATGCGGTTTCAGCAATTCACGGGCCCACTCATGGCAAAAGGATTCGAGGACACAACCCTGTATATCTATAATCGACTTCTCTCGCTCAATGAAGTCGGAGGAGATCCGAGTACATTCGGGAGTTCTGTCGGCGATTTCCATCGTTACAATGAAACCCGATCGAATCGATGGCCACACTCCCTGAATGCAACGGCCACCCATGACACGAAGCGAGGAGAAGACGTCAGGGCTCGGATCAATGTTCTCTCTGAGATCCCGGAGGAGTGGGAAAGAAAGATCACCACCTGGAGTCAACTGAACCGGAAGAAGGTGAGAAAGGTCGGCGGCAGATCTGTGCCGGACAGCAATGACGAATATTTCCTCTATCAAACGCTGGTCGGCACTTTCCCGTTTAATGATGCCGAACACACTCAATTCCGAGAGAGAATAAGATCCTATATCATCAAGGCGGTCCGGGAAGCCAAAGCTCACACGGCGTGGCTCAGGCCCGACACCACATATGAAGATGCGTTCGTCTCTTTTGTCGAAACGATTCTAGAACCAACAGGGGACAATTCATTTCTGCGAGAATTTCTGCCATTTCAGAGAAAGGTCTCTCACTACGGGATTTTCAATTCCCTATCACAGGTTCTGATTAAAATCGCATCTCCCGGTATACCAGACTTTTACCAGGGAACCGAACTATGGGATCTGAATCTTGTGGATCCTGACAACCGGCGTCCAGTCGACTTCAAGAGGAGGGCAGCCGTTCTTAGAGAAATCCAAAGGAAGAGCAAGTCAGACGGTTTGAAGTTGATCCGTGAGTTGCTTCACTCCAAAGAAGATGGGAGAATAAAGTCATTTCTCATTCACAAGGCCCTCAGGGGAAGACATGACAATCCAGACGTTTTTCAAAAAGGGACATATATCCCTCTTGAAGTGGCCGGAGGATTCAGCGACCATATTGTCGCCTTTGCGAGGGCATACGAGAAAAACTGGGTGGTAACAATCGCCCCCCGACATTTAACGCGCCTTATCCATGAGGGAGAGAATCCTCTGGGAGATAAGATCTGGGCAGATACCTGTATCCCTCTTCCAGGGGGTGTTCCCCAACATTGGAAAAACGTGATCACAGAACAAACTATTGATACAGAGGATAAGCTGGCTATCGGTACTGTCCTAAGGCATTTTCCAGTTGCCTTGCTCATAAGTCAGGAGAACACGTGAAAAGGCGAGGAAGCGGTATCCTACTCCACCTCACATCCCTCCCCTCCCCCTTTGGCATCGGTGACATGGGGCCGTGGGCGTATCGTTTTACAGATTTCCTCGCTGAATCCAAACAAAGTTTCTGGCAAATCCTGCCTTTGAATCCGACAGATCCGGCTCACAATAACTCCCCATATCACAGCCGGTCGGCCTTCGCATGCAATCCGTTGCTCATAAGCCCTGAGATCATGATTGGGGATGACCTGATAAGAAGAGCAGATATTGAGCCTTCGCCTGATTTTTTCGATAACCGAGTCGATTATCAGACAGCGATTGCCTTTAAGGAAAACCTTCTTAACAAAGCATATGAACGTTTCAAGAAGAAAAAACAGAATCAGGAGTTTCAGAAATTCTGCTTCGAAAACTCGTACTGGCTTGACAATTTTACGCTTTTTATGGCTCTCAAGTCTCATTGTGATGGAAAGGCCTGGAGTGAATGGCCTCGAGACTTGCGGGATAGGGATCCAGCGGCCCTCCAATCAGCCAAGAAGGAACTGACTGATAGTGTCGAAAAGGGTAGGTTTTTTCAGTACTATTTCTTCAAACAGTGGAGTTCCCTCAGGAAATACTGCAACCAAAGGGGTATCCAAATCCTTGGCGATATCCCCATTTATGTGACCTATGACAGTGTGGACGTATGGGCCCATCCTGAGTATTTCAAGCTTAACGATGAAAAGAGGCCTCATGTCGTTGCTGGTGTCCCCCCCGACTATTTCAGCGAAACAGGACAGCTCTGGGGCAATCCGATTTACCGGTGGGAGAATTTGAAGAAAGACGGTTACAACTGGTGGGTCCACCGAATAGCCCAAACCATCAAACTCTATGATTTTGTCAGAATAGACCATTTTCGAGGACTAGTGGCATACTGGGAGGTACGGGCGACTGAAAAAACCGCCATCAATGGAAGGTGGGTTGAAGCCCCCGCTGTGGACTTTCTCAATCATTTGACCAAGAAATTTGCATACCTACCGATCATTGCCGAGGACCTCGGCGTCATAACACCAGACGTTCGGGAGATCATGCACCGTTTCGACCTCCCAGGGATGAAACTGCTCCTCTTCGCATTTGGTGAAGACTGTCCAACGAATCCATACATACCACACAATCTTCCAAGAAACTGTGCAGCCTACACAGGAACCCACGACAACAACACCATTCGAGGCTGGTTTGAAAAGGAGACGACGGAGCTAGACAAAGAGAGGATATTTCGCTATCTTGGGAGAAAAGTTCCCTCGGATAAGCTCCACTGGGAACTCATTAGACTCGTTATGATGTCAATTGCAAACATGGCGATCTTTCCCATGCAGGATATTCTGGGCCTTGGTGAGGAAGCTCGAATGAATCGGCCAGCCACCCTGAAAGGCAACTGGAGCTGGCGGCTCTCGCCTGATCAACTGACACCAGATCTGGTCCAGAAGCTCCGTGAAATGACTGAAATCTATGGGAGAGCCTGACTTGTCGCTTCCGCGGTGTGGCCTTTGAAAGGCCATTAGCTTAGGTTTAGAAACCGCGTATAAGGGGACAAACGTGACGGTGAAGGATTCGGGCCAAAAACAAAATCGATGGAAGATTAAGGATTTTCTACGAATCGGTCTCCTGGGGTTTCCCGGGCAGGGCATGATCTCTATCGATGTGACCTACCGATGCAATCTCTCTTGCACCCATTGCTACTTCCGACACCAGGGATATGACAACGAACTCACGATAGATCAGTGGCTATCTTGGTTAGAGAACATGCGGGCTCAAGGATATCCGTTTCTCATCTGTGGCTGGCTGGGCGGCGAACCCTTTCTCCGACGAGAGTTGCTGGAGAACGGCCTGGGTTACTTCAAATCCAATGTCATATTCACCAATGGAACTCTTGAGCTTGGTTCATGGCCCAACTGCACCTATGTCGTCTCTGTGCCAGCTTTGCGGGCTCAGTACACTTCCATAACTGGGGCAGATACCAAAACCTTCGACAAGGTGAAGGCCCATTCCGATCGAAAAGACTTACGGATTCTCATATCATTCTGTGTCACCCGCCCTATGGTGAGTCGTGTTCCTGAAGTTCTTGAGGAGTGGGAGAAAACTGGAGTCAATGGTGTTTTTTTTGAATTCTACACGCCAAGACACGGGGACAACTTGCAATTGTGGGTAGACTGGAAGAGTCGTGACCTCATCATTTCTCAACTTCTTGAGCTCAAAAAGATCTACGGAGATTTCATCGCCAACACGCGCCAAGAACTAATACTCATGAAGCCAGAAAACTTCCGGGCCATCGTCGACGATTGTCCCTTTCACGACATCGGTGCCAGCTTCGACCCAATGGGGCGGCGCAAACGCCCCTGTGCAGTTGGACCGGAGGCTGACTGCAATCGTTGCGGATGCATCCTTCCAGTATTTGCGCAGATACTCTCGAAGAGGCGCTTGATGATTCATGCCTTATGGGATGGAATCCAAAAAGAACTGAGGGAACGGCAGCGCACAAATACCCTTGGCCACTGGAATCTTCTTCCCGCCTCCCGCTCACGACATGAGGTTCACATCTGACGCAACCCTACGATTCCAAAACCTTCTCCAGGGCTTCCTCTAATCGTGATTGGGGGACGGCGCCCGTGATACGATCAACAACCTCACCGTTCCTGAAAAGGATCAATGTGGGGATACTCATGATGCCATAACTTCCCGGCGTCGCACGGTTATCATCGACGTTCATTTTGGCGACCTTTACTTTCCCGCTGAACTTTTTGGCCACCTCTTCGACTGCAGGCGCAATAACGTTGCACGGGCCACACCAGGGAGCCCAGAAGTCAACAAGCGCAGGAGTTTCTGACTTGAGAATCTCTCCTTCGAATTCCTGATCGGTCACATGAATAATAGCCTTCTCTTCCATAAAATCCCCCTCTCATCCTCTTCATACCAGGTTAATTGGCTCTAATCGCTAAATTTACCATGATCGATGTGCTTTTGGTAGGGATTCGAGGGTTCTTTGTGACAATCGAAGTCGTTCAGACTCGAAACTCGAAAGGTCCTGTTGCCTCATTAGAAGATGTTACCGAAGGATCGTTGATGTGAGAGGNNGCTCCTCCCTTTCGGAGCTCAGTATTCAGTAACATCTATTATGAGTCAACGATCCCTCCGGAATCAGCTCTTGGGTAACATTTTTTATGAGGCGATTCGAGGTGATGTTTTCTCCTTGACATACGGCCGCATTTCTCCTATACTTTTTGTCCTGTCAAAAAACGACTTCCGATTTCTTTCCTAATGCCTCAAACAGCCTAACGCCGCATCCGGTTTTTGGGGAGGCGGACATGTTGATGACCAAGGACATAATCATAATTAATGAAACGGACCCCGTTGCAGTGGCCGTCAGGAAACTCATAAAAGGGGAGTCCTTAGATATTGACGGAAAGCGTATCACCGTTAAGGATGACATCCCCGTCCCGCACAAACTAGCCTTGAAGGAGATAAAAAAGGGCGCTGTCGTGCATAAGTACGGTTATCCGATAGGTTTTGCAACGCAGGACATCGAAGAAGGGCAATGGGTGCACATTCATAATCTACAGTCCTCTCTGACAGAGTCCGTTTCGTACGAATACCACCCGGAACGCGCCCCTGCTCCGCGTCCTCTGATTTCTAGAGAATTGAGTTTCAACGGGTACAAGCGCGAAGACGGAGGCGTGGGGATACGCAACTACGTTTTTATTATTCCTACCGTGTTTTGCGTAAACGGTCCTATCGTGAGCCTGGCTGCCATGGCCGACAAGGAGATGCCGGCCTCCGATCGTTTTGACGGGTTCATTTCGTTTACTCATGAGTGTGGATGTGCGGAGAGCGGCCTCAATCTTTCCTATACACAGTCGATCCTCGCCGGCCTGTCGAAAAACCCCAATGCGGCAGGGGTTCTTTTCGTCGGCCTGGGCTGTGAGATCAACGACATTGAATCCTTTAGACCGAGCCTCGGGAATTTCGATCCAAGGCGCGTCAAGTTTATCGCCTACCAGGACGTCGANNGAGAGCTCCACTCACACGCCATGACTTACAAAAGAGATCCCACTCCGATATCCAAACTTATCGTCGGCACCAATTGCGCGGGATCGGACGGCTTTTCCGGTTTGACCGCAAACCCGCTGGTTGGGGAGATTACCGATATCCTTACCGCTCAGGGAGGGACGTCGATCATGACGGAAGTACCGGAGATGTTCGGCGCCGAGCAGATTCTGATGGACCGGGCCGTCGATGAAAGCGTCTTTCACAAGGTCGCGAAATTGATCAACGACACCAAAGCCTATTACAAGAAATACGGCATACAGGTAGACAAGAATCCCACGACAGGGAACTACCAGGGCGGCCTCTCCACGCTTGAAGAAAAGTCCCTCGGATGCACGGAAAAAGGGGGAAAATCCAAGGTGACCGGTGTGATTTCTTATGGGGGGAGAGCAACGGTCCCCGGACTGAATCTCCTGAGCGCACCTGGACATGACCTTGTCAGCATTACCGGCCAGGTAGCCGCAGGGTGCACGCTCATCCTCTTCACAACCGGCCGCGGCACCCCCGGAGGGTTTGCAGCGCCAGTCCTCCGGGTTACGACCAACAGTGACATCTTCAACAGAAAACGGAAATGGAATGATTTCGATGCAGGGGTTCTTTTCAGCGGGACGAGTATGGAAAAGCTGACGAAAGATCTGCTCGACCTGATACTTAAAGTCGCTAACGGCGAACTAAGGACAAATACTGAAGTCAACAAGTACTTCGAGATGGGTATCTGGAGAGATGGGATCACTACGTGAAGGCCGCCGGAGGCCGGCTCCCAGAAGCGGCGAGTAATTCAATCTCCCACTGAGGTGTACCTCCATCAGGGCGCCAAGGTGATTCCTTCTTTGTTAGCATGACTCCTAAAATCGGTATTAAACCCAAAAAGGGGAAGGAGGGCGTATCATGAAAAAAATGAGAAGAAGGGAATTCCTGAAAACCTCAGGGGCAGTCGCAGGGGTTGTGGCTTTGAGTAGCGTCCCGGGCATACTCAAGGCCAAGAGCAAAACGGCTGTCGCCGTTGTTAAGAGCGACCTGGACGTGGGCTCGAGCTTGGCCTTTGACCTCTCAGTCTGGGGAGATGACACAACAAAATCGAAGGAAAAACTGGGATTGATGGAGGTGAGCTGGACGCCTGAAAGTATGACCGAGATCGAAAGTATGGTGCGCAGGGCCTGTAAACTTTCCGGTGGGCTTCCCGTAAAGAAAGGTGACACTGTTCTGCTCAAACCCAACGTCGTACAGACGCCCCATCTTGGGTTTTTTCTTCTGGATAATTACTCCGTTCCGCGCGCTATGGCAACGATCAGCGACCCCCGGGTGGTCATCGCCACAGCAAAGATAGCCAGGGAACAGGGCGCCAAAGAGGTCATCATCGCCGAGAGCAATGCCAGTAATTGTCATAGTTTTTTCCAGGAGGCCGGTTACGAGACAGGCGTTGCTGTGCTCAATGACCCAGCCATAAAAATTCTTTATTTGGACGGCACTCCGTATAAAATGATGAAGGCCCCCAGAGTATTATCACTCCCCCAATATGCCATATTCGATATCGTTGAAAATGTCGATGTGATGGTCAGCATCGCCCCTATGAAGACCCACATGTGGGCTGGGATTACGATGACCACGAAAAATCTCATCGGTCTCCCGGCGAATAGAGTTTACGGGAGCTATAAGTCCGGTCTACCCCATTCCAATATCGCGAATGTCATCGTCGACCTTACAGCGATTGTCAAGGATCGGGTAAAATCCCATTTCGGGATTGTTACCGGAATCTATGCCGGTGAGGGCCTTGGGCCTCTAAGGGTGGATGCAAAACCGGTGAATACCATAGTGGCAGGTCCGGATTATGTTGCCGTTGACACGGTTGCGACCACTATCATGGGATTTGACGCTGCGGCCATCGGCCATATTCGAAAGGCCCATGAAATGGGTCTGGGCACCATGAAGGGCATCGAGGTCGTCGGCAATACCATCGGGGATGTGCAGTTTGCTGCCAAACCGATTCCAGAAGCGGCCAGACAGACGGGCGGTGAAAATAACAGTTGGGAAAGCCGATTAGGGCAGGAAATCCCAACATAACTTCTTATACGAACCGTCGATCGAATCGTCGGGGCAGGAGTTGTAACAGACTATCTTAGATAGCGGTCTACGATGTGGCCAAACATGGCACGTCGATTTCGAAGCGACCAAAACCCACTTCGAGGTCGATCTAAGGCATTGGGCTGCCTAGGCTCATCACTGCAGAGAGCAATTCAGAGGCGGCAGGTGAGCCTAGGCCTTACTGTAGAATGCGGCTACCATCATTAAAATCAAGCTAATGATTGAAAAGTGTGGATTATCGATTCCACGCTTTTTTATTTGTGATTATTACTTTTCTCAGCATTGCTATGTAGCCTGCAGTATGTAGTCTGCAGAAGGAGGGAGAATATGTCTGAAGTCGAATGTATCGTTGATTGTCAGAATATACTTGGGGAAGGCGTGGCCTGGTCTGCTGATGAACAGAAGCTCTATTGGGTGGATATCGAAAAATCCCATTTGTGGTGCTATGACCCAGGGACTGGAGAAACCAAGACCTGGAACCCGCCGGAACGTATCACATCCTTTGCATTTCGTGACCGCGGAGGGCTTTTAGTCGCCTTTGAATCCGGCCTGGCCTTTTACGATCCGGAAACAGGCAAAACAGAGAAGATTCAGGATATCGAACCCGATTTAGCCACGACGCGCATGAATGATGGACGCTGTGATCGTCAGGGCCGATTTATCGTCGGCGGCATGGATGAATCTGGCAACTGGGAGGCGATTTCAAATGTCTACCGATTGGACCGCGACTTAAGTGTTCACAAAATCATCTCCGATGTGGCTTGCGCAAACAGCACCTGTTTTAGTCCTGACGGCCGAGTGATGTACTTTGCCGATAGCCTAGCCGGTGAGATTTGGGCCTATGATTACGATACAAATACTGGTGCCATCGCCAACAGGCGGGTTTTTGTAGACTTCTCCGATCAGCCCGGCATGCCGGACGGCTCAGTCATCGATGCGGAAGGGTTCTTGTGGAATGCCCAATGGAATGGTTATCGGGTGATCCGGTATCGACCGGACGGAGCCGTTGACCGTGTGCTTGACATGCCCGTCATGAATCCGACCTGTGTCGCCTTTGGCGGAAAAAATCTTGATATGCTCTATGTGACAACAGGCCGTTATCTCATGACTCCCGAGCAAATCGAAACTGAACCCTTATCCGGTGGATTGTTTGCCGTTAAGGTTGACGTGAAAGGACTGAATGAACCCAAATTCTGCGGCTAAGCCAGTCAGTCCAAAGACCTGGAAACTCTCATTGTAGCCGTTCTCCCAAGGGCTACCAAGCCTAATGTAGACAGTCTGAACACGCTATGGGCCAGCCGCTGAAGCACGGCCTTGGCCGTGGACCCCTCGCCCTTGTCCAATCGTATATATTGGGGTGTGCCATGCTTGACGAAGATCTCTGTGAGACAAAAAAAGCACATCATGATCCGAGGCGTTTACCTCAAGGTTCAGTCTCCCACACTGATTCAGATCATACGATATTTGTAACGCCTATCGAAAAGATAAAGGGATAAGATCTCAACTTTCGGACTTTATTGGCACTCGCAATAGTCTACCCTTTTCCAACAAAAGCCTCCGTCTAAGAAAAACTGCCCCCCAGTTCACCCTCGCAAGGTGACCTCATTGGGGATTCGAGATCACCAGAGGTCTCTTTCAGATTCCTAGATTTCTGAAACCCTGAAAGTCATTAAGGAGGAGAGGTTGTGCGGACTTACTGATTGAGAATAAAGTCGGGAACAATACCTTTCAGGTGAGGAAAGGCGTCTCGGCCGTGGGGAATGTGTAAGGCCGCAATGAATTCGTCCTGAAATTCCTCCTGAATGGTCAACTCCAGGTATTCAACCCGCCGGGCAATCCAATTTGCCTCTTTTCTCTTCTCTCTATCGAGAAGTGCCATTCTCGCTCCGTCTCCCGCAGCATTTCCCATAGAGACTATTCGCCCTGGCGATATATCGGGCAGCATCCCGATGATCAGGGCCTCTTCTTTATCCACATAGCTGCCAAACGCGCCGGCAATGAGCACGCTGTCTACCCGATCGATGCCCAAATGGCGCATCATCAACTTGGCGCCGGCATAGATAGCGGCCTTTGCCAGCTGGATTTGTCGAATGTCCCTTTGAGTGACCACAACATCCTTCCCAATAGATGTCTCGTCCATCCACGCAACAACGAACTCCGGCGTTCCATCACCGTCCATGCGGAGCCGTGGAATCTTCAATTCCCTATTGAAAGCGCCACTCTTCATGACAATCCCTGTTCGATAAAGCTCGCCGAGAAGATCAAGAATCCCGGAACCGCAGATACCTTTTGTTTTTATCTCTCCCGAGCCGGAGGTTTGGCTCCACGCCTCTGTACCGATCACCTTGTACGTCACCTCAAAGGTTTTTGGATCGATTCTGATTCGCTCGATCGCGCCAGGGGCAGCCCTCATTCCATACGTGATCTGAGCCCCCTCAAGGGCGGGACCAGTGGCACATGACGCAACGACCAATCTGTCTTTGCTCCCCAGCACCAGTTCCCCATTGGTTCCGATGTCGATAATCAGCTGGATATCGTCCTTCCTGTAAGGCTCTCCACAGATGAGAACGCCCACGTTGTCGGCTCCCACAAATCCGGCCTCGATGGGCAGAATGTGGACATATGCGGATTTGTTGATTTCTATGCCGAGGTCTCTGGCCTTAATGTCCATCGATTTTTGAACAGTTGGGGTAAAAGGAGCCGAGCCAACATATTGGGGATCTAACCCCAGGAGAAGATGATGCATCACCGTGTTCCCCACGAAAGTCATGTCAAGAATCTGTTCCTGGCTGATCCCTGCCGTCTCTGTGGCTTGTGAAATGAGGCTGTTGAGGCCTTCGATGATCACGGAACTCATCTCGTGGAGACCACTGTCGGGATGAGCCGCCGCATAAGTAATTCGGGACATGACGTCCTCTCCAAAAGCCACCTGGGGGTTCATCATGGATTCGACCGCCTGCACCTCCCCACTCTCCAGGCTGCATAGATAGGCGGCCACCGTGGTGGTGCCAACGTCAACGGCGAGACCCCAGCATTTCTCTATGGATCCAGGCTGTACTTGAATTATCTCTCGATCATCCCATACGGCTGCCGTTATCTGCCATTCACCTTGTCGGAGAATACCTGAAAGATCACGCAATACGAGATAATCGATTGCCAAATCTCTGAGGTCATGCCGTTTTCCTATCTCTTGAGCGAGTCGGTCGAAGTCTCCCAGTGGATCGTCGAGAGAGGGTTCTGAAACGTCCACACGGTACAACTTGACAGCTGGGTTACACTGGATCTCAATCTCTCCGGCCTCTTTTCGTATCACCTGCTTACCAGCCCGACTCTCTTCGGGAACGAAGGCCAGGACGTCTCCCCTGAGTTTGGCGGCACAGGCGAGCCTATACCCTTTTGTCCGTCCCCCTCCATCGATGAACCTTTCCTCCGATGACTCCCAATCAGATACATGAGAGAATGCCGACCGAATATTGAGTTTGGCGAAACGCCCCTTCTCGACCCGTACCTTACACTTTCCACACAGCTGCTTACCTCCACAGATCGACTCTACGTCCACACCAAGCTCTTGAGAGGCCTCAAGGAGGGTCTTCCCTTCTTCTATTTCTCCCCTCACACCCGATGGTTGAAAAACGACTCGGAATTTCTTTCCCCTCAATTTTTTCTCCACGTCTCTTTGACCAGCTTGATCAATAATCCCACAGACCGATCGAACCTGAATCCTGAATCTTGTGTCAAGGAATATGATTCACAATCTGTTGATTGAAGCAAGATTACACGAAACATGGTCAAAAACCAAGGTGAATTGGTATCCTCTTCGTGCCCCTGGGACAACTTCTGGAGGCCCTACCTTGACACTATTTGCCACATCTTATATTCTATCCCCATGAAGAAGGCCAAGTTCTTCCGATATCGCACACACCTGTACCCCGGTTTAGGCTTTTCTCAATGACAGGTCTTCTTTGCACTATCTGAGTCGCCCGTCCCCAATTAGCGCTCCGGGGAGATGTTCCGTTTTCAGTAAGATCGGTAGGCCGCCCAGAAAGGCTTTTGGAATGCCTGCGGGGAGTTCTCAGCCGAGGACAAGCCGATGCAGATTCTGACCAGAAGAAGCTATCCCCGGTTTGAAGTTCGCAAGCTCGTTTCATACAACCACGGTGGGAAACGGTTTCTAACGCTAACTCTCGATTTGGCCCTCGGGGGAATGAAGATAGAAACGTGCCGTGATTTGCCACACGATGAAGACCTCGATTTTCAGCTGATTTTAGATAACAGGACTATCTGGTTGAAAGGACGTCCCGTATACAATCACTTGGTTTCAGGCACAATGAATATCGCTGGGATTCAGTTCCTCGGTATTTCCGAGGAGGATCGTGACGTATTGCAACAATACCTCGGCAGACTGCATCAGCTGCCAGGCCCCCAGGGGATGATTTCTGCGAGAGGTAAAGGATCCACGACAAAGTCTCGGAAGGCTGGTGAGAAATAAGAGGAAAGACGAGCGCGTTCGCCTCAAAGACGAACCTGGCGGTTGACAAAATACCTGAAGGCAGCGATCATTCGACTCCCATACCAAGAAAAATACTCCCCGTTGACAATTCGAATGTCGACTTCTGTTGCATATTCTGGATCGATTCGATCGATCTGCGAACGAAGTCGATCGATGTGCCTCCTTCGAAAAGGGAAGGGCTCAGTTGACAGGAATATGGCGTCTGGTTTCAGGTGAATGAGGTCCTCTAGCGTGATGGTCGGATAGTTGAAGCCGACTTTTATTTTGAGATCTTTCAGATTTGAAGAAGTGAAAACGTTTTGATAACCGAGGATTGCCAGCACATCTTCGATATACGTCTCTGAGCCGACGGCGATTATAGGATCCAGCCACGTGAGATAAGCGACCGTTCCACGGTTTTTCTGAATTATCCGATCCAACAACGAATTCACACGGTCAATCAGTTTTCGAGCGCGCTTCTGGGTCTGAAACAAATGGCCGAGCTGCTCGATGTAATTCAAAGCGTGATCGACCGTTGTCAATCCCGTCACAAATACTCTGGATCTGTCCCAGTGACCGTCGAGCCGTTCAACATCCTCTTTTCGATTTTCCTCTCGATCCATAACGATAAGATCCGGGGCGAGTTTGAGTATCCTTTCAATAGCGGGATCTCTAGGGCCTCCTAACTTCTCAATCTCACCTACCCTGGCTCTCGGATGGATGCAGTAATCGGTCCGGCCCAAAATCTCTCTTTCCGTAAGTCCCAGGTAGAACAGGGTTTCTGTCCAACTGGGCACCAAGGAAACAACACGGCAGGGCCTTGAGAGAGGATGGAAGGGCACGCCTCGAACGTCAACGAGGTCTCGCCTCTGCCCTTCGTTGGTTTTTGGGCTAGGATTCATTTCAGAACAATTCCAAGACAAGAATCGCCATACCATCAGGATAAAGCAATAAGCGAACTTTTTCCAATTCAGCCATTCCATGAGGGAAAGGACACACCTCGTGCCGATGAGTGCGGATCCGCACCAAAACGACTGCAACCAATAGTCTGGGCTAAACAACAAACATGCTCAACATGCTTGAAGGGGATCGAAACTGTGCTTGACTTTCCCCTCCTCAGATTCGTAATTATAAGAGGTGCAACGGGCTAAGGGTTCAATTCAATAATAAGGTCAACCACAATGACCCGGAAGAGACGAATTTCTCAGAGGAGGGAGAAACTCAAACGAGAGGGTTGGGTCAGGCAGTTTCTGGCCACCGAACCTCGGTTGAGCGAAGCTGTGAAACTCTATCAGACGATTGGATACGACGTTCATCTCGAGCCTTTGACACAGGAAGAAGCATTGAATTCGGCAGGTGATAACGGGTGCACCGTGTGCTTCGATGGTGAGGAGGATCGGTATAAGGTCATCTATGTCCGATCCAAGAAAGGACAAGTCGAATCTGAAGATGATCTGTGGTAGGCCGGGGGCTTATTGTGGTCTGTGGGCCACCAATGCTTGTCGGTTACGACAGGGAGAGGAAACGCTTATTAGTGAAAATGCGGCTTTTCTCTGGCAAAAAGACGAAACGGTCGAGTTGCGGGACCTTTTTGGACAAGGAAGAATCATTTCAGGAGAACCCAAGGAGATCCAATTCCTGGATCGGAAGATCCTGATCGAATAGGCCATGGAGATTCTCGACGATCTTATCGACAGCCTGCCAGAAAAAGGGCATCCCGTCCATGAGGTCCGGTGCTGTGCGTTCTGGACCGCCGTTACAACACGGTTCACGGGCCTCTCTGCCACGTACAGAGCCCTCGAAGGGGAGATAGCAGACCGCCCGTCCCGGGTACGGGATGTCGGTTCCCTGACCGAAAAGAAAGCCCTGGAACTGGCTGGATTTGCCAGGTCGGACAACACCCTTGAGGCCTCTATTGGTATGGCCACGATCAACTCGTTGATAGACATCGACGAGGATCGATGTGTAGACCTCAACGCGTACGATGTGCTGGCCGATAGGGGACGGGGCCGCAACATCGGTGTCGTCGGCCACTTCCCCTTTGTTCACAGGCTGAGAGATGTGGCAAAGAACCTGTGGGTCATTGAGAGGCGGATGCGCCCGGGAGACCTCCCTGAAAACGAAGTGACTCGGATACTCCCTCAATGTGAGGTGGTTTGCCTGACCGGGACCAGTTTGATAAACCACACGATTGAAAAGCTCCTGGCTCTTTGCAGGAAGAGTTTCATCGTCTTGGCCGGCCCCACCTCTCCCCTGACACCCCTCCTTTTTGATCACGGAATCGATGTGATCTGTGGGACAAAGGTAATCGATCCTCCAGAGGTCCTAAAACACATCAGCCAGGCAGCTACTTTCAAACAGCTTCACGGCCATGGGGTGAGACTTCTCACCCTATCCAAGGAGACCGAACACGGATCTGGTCCCAGCATCTAACAGCCACTTTCTCTCTGGCCAGGAAAACCTCTGAGCCTCATCCTTCTTTTGATTAATCTGTCGGGCCAGGGGGCGGGAATAGGGTCACCGTGATCCCTTACAATGTCTCTCCGAGGAGATGGAGAACCGTTTCGTTCCATCCTTTAGGGCCGATACCTTGGGATCGAATAAGGTTGGGAAGGGATATCCTTGGGTCATGCTCACCCTTGTAGTTGCGCACAAGAACAGGGTAGTCAACTTTTTCTAGCATCGGAAAATCCACAGGACTGTCACCTATGGCGATCGAGACGATATCGCCGAACCGTCGTTGGTAGAGTGTCTTCAGTTTATCCACGGCCCTGCCCTTATCGTTATCGCCCATCAAGTGATAAAATCTGCCCTGACTATGGCGAAGACCCTTTTCCTCGATTGAGGCGAGAAGCTTCTTTACTTTTGTCCCCTGTCCAAGAAAAACAAAGGGTTCATCAAACTCACGCTGCTTGGCCAATTTCACCTGTTCCAATTTCAACCCCGTAACCTCGGCAACCTCCTCGGCAGTCATATCCCCAAATCCCCTGACCTTGAAACCATTCCTTTGAAGCTCTTGCAGCTGATCCCGCAACAACCGATACGGTATGCCAAGAACCAGGACGACGTAGCCATCGATCGTTTCCGCTCCCTCCCATACAGCACCGATCTCATCCGTTGAAAAGTAAGAGAGGGGAAGGAAAATGGCCCCCCCATTCTCCGAGATGAAAGGGTGAGAATTCTCCAGTCTCTCCCTCCAGTACTCAATCTCTGCTCTCGTTTTGCTGGAACAGAACACAAGGGGTATTCCCGCTGCTTTTACGAAGTCAAGAGCCGGCAAGGCTGCCGTGAACCCATAGTTCTCAGGGTCGAGAAGCGTCCCATCGAGATCGGTGAATATGACTGGTTGAGACATTATTGGACTCCTCTCACTGACCGGTTGGCCGAAGGAATGACCTGTTCTTTGTGTTCCATGCTTGGAAAGTTAACCTAGCCTCCTTTCGATTGCAAGAACCAAACTCTCGGGTTCCCCAGCCTCGGGAAAATTCTGGGGTGAGGGATAAGACGGGCGTCACGCCGGCCCCCCCTCGCTGCTCGGGGGGGCTTGATCGGGACAGTGGAGAATTCTATACTGTTTACCATCAGGTTAGGAAATGAGAGGATGGAAAAAATTGATGAATTCCGAAATCAGACCGATAAGTAAGGGAAGCAGATTCACATGTCAAAAGGGGGACGACGATCCCGTCGCGAATAAAAGGAGACCTGAACTCGTTAAAGGAAACAACAAGGGGTGCGGATGATGCATTACAACACGGCCATGCGGGCATACACATCTAAACGCATTGAAGAGATTGAGTCTGCTGATATCCTCATTGGTATACCATGCTATAACAACGAGAGAACCATTGCTAATGTCATACAGATGGTCACCCACGGTCTTGCGGAGCACTATCGTGATCGGCGATGCATAATCTTCATTGCAGATGGCGGGTCGACGGACGATACCAGAGAGGCGGCCAAGGAGTTTCAGATCAAGCCCTGGCAAGAGAAACTCGTCTCAATCTACAGAGGGCCTGCGGGCAAGGGAACTGCTTTACGGTCTGTCTTCGAGGCTGTCGAGCGGCTAAAGGTTCAGGCATGCGCAGTGGTAGATTCGGACCTAAGAAGTATCACCTCCGATTGGGTGAAATACCTCCTAGATCCCGTGTTGGAGAAGGGATACCAGTTCGTCGCACCAGTTTACCTCCGCCACAAGTATGACGGAACTATTACCAACAACATTGTGTATAACCTAACCCGTGCCCTATACGGTAAGCGAATTCGACAGCCTATTGGTGGAGATTTTGCCTTCTCTCAGGATGTTGCGAAGTTCTACATCGACCAGGATGTATGGGAGACCGATGTGGCTCGCTTCGGAATCGACATCTGGATGACGACCAATGCGATCACCCAGGAGTTCAGGATTTGTCAATCAAACCTGGGAGTCAAGGTCCATGATGCCAAGGACCCCGGGCTCCATTTGGGACCAATGTTCCGCCAGGTGATCTGGACGATCTTCTCTCTTATGGAGCGTCATGAGGCTTACTGGAAGGCTATTCAGGGGAGTCAACCCGTCGAGGTTTTCGGCTATCAGGGCGGCGCAGACCCGGAATCAGTAAAAGTAGACCTAGAAGGAATGATTGAACACTTCAAGATCGGATTTCACCAATTCTCAACACTCTGGAAGGAGATTTTCTGCGAAGCCTGTTGGGAGGCGATCCGAAAGGCTGCCCGGCTGAGTCCCCAGAGGTTCCATTTTTCGACCAATGCATGGATCCGAATCCTCTATGAACTCGCAGCAACGTTCCACGCGTGGAGTGTCAACCGTAACAAGTTGATCGACCTCGTAACTCCTCTGTATTACGCACGGGTCGCATCGTTCGTTCGACAGAGCCTCGAGATGTCGTCCCAAGAGGCAGAAGCTCTTGTGGAGGAGCAGGCCCAAAGCTTTGAGGACCACAAGGATTACCTCGTCAAGATATGGGACGAAAAGTCCAAAGGACCCTCAAAACTGGGTGCCCACTAAACCATTGACGCCACTATCTGGGACTTTTCCCCTTTCCAGGATTCATGAGATTCAGCGTACCCCTCTCCCCACGGTTTCTCACTCAAGGAACCGAGTGTCGGGCCCCTTGCCCCCCAACAGGCCGTTTCCCAGAGCTCCTTTTTTGTCTTGTGTCCTTTGAAAGTGGAAAGGGAGCGCTTTTCGCTGACCAGAGATCTTTTTTCGGTGCTGTCAGTTGTCGGTTGTCAGTGGTCAGTTGTCACTATCAATTGGGGTCATTCGATTGAAAATGACATACCTTGGCCCCCACATGTGAGTCCAGTGGATGCATAAATCCTAGTTTTTTTGCCACGAACCACAGACGACGGACCAAGAACGACGACTTTCGGTATAGCGCTTCCATGTCCACTTTCTGGTGAATTGCTCTCATAAGAGCTTGATCAGAGGGTACGAAAGGAATTGCGCGAGCGCATGGGAGCGAGGGGATATGAGGGTTCGACCACCGAATTTAAAATTGTGTTGAAACATGAGGGAGTTAGAAATTTTCTTTTTTCGAAAACTGAAGAAACTACCCGATTTTTTTCTTGACAGGCTCCATTGAATTGCTAAAATCCCACCAAACCACACTGTCGACCTGCTTCTCCTGGTGGACAGGAAATAAACAACCAGGTTCAGGAGAAAAGTGTGTCAGATTTTTTTCAGAACGGCGAAATTGCGACGTTCCACCGACTCAGACATCGTGAACTCAGGGAGCTTGAAGCCGAACTCAAAGAGGCAGCGAGACATCGTCCCATCTCCCTCGTTCTCCCCTATATACCCTTCGAACTTCAGGGACCTGGCCTGCCACGGATTGTCGAAGAGCTCAGTCGTGTTAAATACCTGAAGAACACCGTCGTGACCGTCGGACGGGCAAACGCGAGGGAATTCAGGGAGGCGAAAAAATTCTTCTCCCGTCTCCCCCAGCAGCCCACAGTAATCTGGTGCACAGGCCCGCGGGTTGAAAAACTCTATACACTGCTCGGTGAAAACGGGATCGACATCGGGGAAGATGGAAAAGGGCGGTCCGCATGGACGGCTTACGGATACATTCTCGCCCGTGAGGATAGTGAAGTCATTGCCCTCCACGACTGCGACATTGTCAGTTACAACCGAGAACTACTCGCCCGGCTCTGCTACCCAGTTGCGAACCCGAATATTGACTTTGAATTTTGCAAGGGCTACTACAGCAGGATTACCGATCAGATGCACGGACGAGTCACTCGCATCTTTGTAACTCCCCTTATCCGAGCCCTAAGGGCAACCTTAGGGGCAAATGAGTTCCTTGACTACCTTGATAGCTTCCGATACATCCTCGCCGGCGAGTTCTCCATGGGAACCGATCTGGCGAGACGCATTCGGATTCCTGGGGATTGGGGAATCGAGGTTGGCGTTCTTGCAGAGGTTCACCGTAATAGCGCCTTGCGGAGAATTTGCCAGGTTGATCTTGCCGACAATTATGAGCACAAGCATCAGCCTCTAACACTCAAGGATCCAAACAAAGGCCTGTTGAAGATGGGAACGGATATCGCCAAATGCCTCTTCAGGACAATGGCAAGCATGGGATACACCCTGACCAATGAGTTTTTCATCTCTTTAAAGGCAAGCTATCTCCGCATCGCACAGGATTTGATTGCCCGGTTTGAATACGACTCAATGATTAACGGTTTACAGTATGATCGACATGCTGAAGGCACAGCCGCTGAGGCTTTCGTGCGGTGCATTGTGAGCGCGGGACAGCAGTTCCTGGAGACACCGATCGAGGCCCCCTACATGCCGAACTGGAACCGGGTGGTGTCAGCAATCCCCAACATCTTTGAAATGCTGACAGACGCAGTGGAAAAGGACAACAAGGGTTAAGACCCCCCGACTGTCTAACGAAGAAACCCTGGAAAATCAGCGCGGAACAAAGAGTCTATCCTCGGGATCGAGACCGACATTCCGTCCAACACGCCTTCGGTCTACCCTTTGATTCCTCCTGCCGTCAGACCTCTGACGAGATACCGTTCGAATATCAAAAACAAAAGAATGACGGGGATGGTGGCAATTACAGATGCAGCCATAAGCAATTGCTGCGACACATTTATATTGTCTGCGATCTGCATTATGCCGCGGGAGAGGGTGAATCTTGAGGGACTGTCCAAGAAGAGAAATGCGAACAGGAATTCATTCCAGGCGATCATAAAGGTATAAAGCGCCACTGATGCGACTGCTGGGAGGCTCAAAGGGATTGTGATCCGCCAGATCACCCCAAACCGGGAACATCCATCAATCAGCCCTGCTTCCTCCAAGTCGGGCGGAAGTGTCTTGAAATAGCTGTAGAGCATGTAGATGGCCACCGGGAGGGTTTGGGCGAGATATATAAAGATAAGACCGTGGAGGTCATTCCGTAGACCCAGCTTTGTATAGAGAGCATACATGGGCACGGCGATGACGATAGCCGGAAACATGTAGATGACGAGCACACTCCGTGACAGGAAAAGGCGTCCCCGGAAACGGAGTCTGGCGATAGTGTAGGCCCCTAAAATCGCTAAAGTCACCGTTAGCAGTACTGTCAAAGCAGAGACATAAGCGCTGTTGACAAAAAAACTGCCAAAGCCAAATTGAAACCAGATCTCCTTATAGGCACTTAGGCTCAGCTCCTCCGGGGTGAGCCACAAGTCGAGGGGATTCATTGCTAGGACAATCAAGGGCTTCAAAGAGGCGACGACCATCCAATAAAAGGGAAAACCCACGAGGGCAATGAAGAAGAACAGGCCTGTTCCGTTAAGCACCCTTAAGATCGCCGTCTCAACCCTTTCACGACTCATGTTCTCACTCCTCCTCGGCCCAGCGCATTACCCACTTGAAATAGGCATATAAGAACAAACCCAGAACAAGAAACAAAACCAGTGCCATGGCGGCTCCAGCCCCCACGTTGAACTCACCGATCAAGAAGTCGTAGACCTTGATCGTGAGGACCCTCGTTCCTCCAGTCCCTCGCGTCACCAGGAAGACGTCATCGAATTTGTTGATGGTCCACATGAATCGAAGAAGTAACAGGGTCGCCAAAACTAGCTTGAGCTGAGGAAGGGTAATGTAGAAGAACTTTTGAAACGGCGTGGCACCATCCACCGCTGCCGCTTCGTAAAGCACATCGGGGATAGCCTGTAACCGGGCCAGGATAAAAAGGAAATCAAAAGGAAAGTATCGCCAACCCTCGAAGGCTATGAGAGAGACCATGGCCCAGGGGCGCTGGCCCAACAAATGGATCGGCTGTTCGAGAATCTCGGCTCCGAGCAGCCCAGCCATGAGCACACCACGAGGATCGAGAATAAACCTCCAGGCAAAGGCAACCGCTACGACAGGGGCGACATAGGGAACGAGGAATAACCCTCTAACCAACCCCCTTCCTCGAAAACGACGGTTCACCATCAATGCGGCCAACAAACCCATTAGGAGGGCAAGTAACGTCCCACCAGTCGTATAGGTGAGTGTTGCCTTGAGGGCAGGCCAGAAGTCTGGATGGGAGAAGATTTTAACAAAGTTGCTCAGCGTTGCCTGTAATTCCCACCACCCAAATCTGCGTAAATCGAGGAGCCGGACTCTGTGAAACGCGAGCCAGACATTCCATAGAACCGGGAAGATAACAAGGGCAAGAACGATGATCAGCGGCGGTCCGAGTAAAGAATAGGCCAGCCGCTGCTCTTTCTGAGCGAGAGTGGATGGACGTTGGGTCATCATTGAGGGTAATCGATATCGTTTCCCGTCCGTTTGGTTAGTCAATCCCCATTGACAAATGCTCCTGTTGCCCTCAGAACTAAACCTCCGATCCCTCCCGGAGCTTCCCCCTACGAGGTGGAAATCGAACTCCTAAACCCTCCGAGCGGATCTTACAGTCACCGAAGTGGCCCGCAGGGTCCAGCTCGCCCCTTCGGGGACACGCCCTTTGCCAAAACGGATAGCCCGAGAGATCTCCTCATGTTCGCTCAAGGACATTTTCCAGAAGGAGTCAAGTGGGTTACGAACAGCCCTCCAGCCCACGAATGGCGTTGGTCATCTCATTTGCTGCCGCCTCGGCTGTCATCTCTCCGTCTAGATAGCGGCGCAGGATCCTGATCATGACCTTGGTCCCATAAATCTGACCGACACAGGCGCCTTTCCCGGCACTGAAGCCCCAACGATCGAAGTCGCCTACACCGGCAATTATGCTGTCGATGATCTCCCCGGTATAAAGGTCTGAAATCTTGGACCTGCTATCCACGCCGATTTCGAGGTTCTTCCAGCCGTCTACAAACTGGGGGCGCAAAGGAAACTTTCCCTCTGGCGCCATACTAAGCCAGTCGAGATATCCATCGTCGAGCAGAAACTCGGCCCACTTCGCCGTACTGGAATTAGCGCCAACAGTGATTCCGAAATAGCTCACCTGACCCCACTGAACGGGTCTTTCCCTTGAGAGCCCATGAAATGCGGTGACGATCCCTGTGACCTCGTGGAGAGGCTTTGAGAGGCCGGTCGCCGTCACCGGCGCAGAATCGCGCAGGCCGGCAAGTTCGTCCAGGATAAAGGGTGACCAAATGATCATGGCCGCCCGGCCGCCATGATAGTCCTCACGTGTCTGCCGCCAGTAGATGTCCCCAGGCGGCGTGAAGCCAGCGAGTCTCTTGTAGAATTTGAGGGTCTCAATAAAAGCCGCTGTATTGAGATCTACCTTTCCAGTGTTCGCATCGATCAGGCGCGCCCCATTTGAAAGGGCGAACTGCTCAAAGACCTGCTGCATGTAGACTTGAGTCGGATCCGTCCCCACTTCAATACCCCAAACCTTTGGGGGATCATGCAACGCCTGGGCAGCCGCCAGAATCCCTTGCCACGTGTCTGGCTTACCGAGCACACCCTCCGGTGTTACGGCAGCAAATAGATCTTTGCGGAAAAGTAAAAGCTGGCCCCAGCCATCAGCAGGCACGGCCGCCCAACCGTCCCCGGTAGCAGCCAATCGTAGCGGCCCTGCGGCAAAGGTATCTGCCCCGAGGCGTTTGATGACCGATGATGAAGCCTTGGGGTCTAGAATGCCCTCCTCGACCCAGTTGATGACAAAGTCGAGGGGGACGAAAATCATGTCAGGAAGGGCATTTGCGGCAGCAGCGGCGACCACCCGAGTTGGCAGCTCACTCTCGTCGACAGGAACAATCTCCACCGTTATCTCCGAGGTCGTGGAAAAACGTCTCGCCAGTTCCTTCTGAATACTCATGCGTTTCGGCTCGATCTCGGTCGTCCAGAAGGCGAGTTCGGCTGCTCGAGCGACCCTAGACTCTGTCAGATTGAGCACGACGGGCATCCCAATGACTAAGGTGACGATCATCTTAACAAGCCATTTCATGACTTTCCCTCCTTCTTAATAGAATTCAAGATCCCCGTACAGAGACCGTAGAGGGGCACGTTCATAAACGACGAGCCCGCACGCCCCAGATTTTACTCTCCCATGAGCGGACGCCACCCCAGGCTCCAATCCAGGTACACTGATCTTTTCCATCCTTCAGGTATCTACCGTGTTTTGATGACGAGCGATCAGTCCCTTGGGGCCGTTCGGGATCAAACACTAGCGACACGATAAGGCAAAACCTGGAAGATGTCCAGTCATTATTTCGGGGCCAAGACTGGGTTTGACAGGGTTCGCATTCCCAGGTCGTTAGGCCGTGCCGCCTTTTGAATCGTCTCGGATTTGTGAGGGCCAATTGGCTTTTGTGGATTATGAGAAGTTTCCTGAGTTTTGGCCTCCCATTGACAGCCGATTGGTGAAATTGTTCGAGGGGGTCCAAGAATGAATTCTGAATGTCAAAATCCACATGTCAAACCACATCCCAACGCCGCCATCTCAACAAATTGAAATACCTCTAGCAATTAAGTCGTCACATAGATAACCCATCGATCAGCTACCGATTCTGTCAATCCTTATTCCTCCTTTGTCACTTCATATTCTGGTTCTTCGTCCGTGGGTACTCTTTTTGCATGATTCTACGCTTGTTTTGTGAAAATATCCCTCTCCGTTACTGGTTGACTGCCCAAGGGTTTATGATATGTTCTAATCTAACACTTGAACCTGGAGGAGATCCCCATCCAATGGTCGAGGCTTATGAAGAGAACCCCAAGAATGTGAAGAATGCGGACATCATCGTCGGCATTCCCTCATATAATGAGGGCAAACTGATCCAGTTCCCCACACAGACAGCTGACGAGGGCCTGACACAGTTTTATTCCGACCATCAATCGGTAATTATCAACTGCGATAATCATTCAACCGATGGAACGCGAGAAGCCTTTTTGGGCGTCGCTACCCAAGTTCCCAAGATTTACATCTCTACCCCGGAGGGAGTCAGAGGGAAAGGCAATAATTTTCGAAACCTCTTCAAAAAGGCGGTAGACCTCAATGCCAAAGCGATTGTTGTCGTTGACGCCGATCTCAAAAGCATCACTCCCCGATGGATCAAGAACTTAGCTGACCCCCTATTCAAAGGCTTTGGGTTTGTCGCTCCCCTTTACGTCAGGCATCGATTCGACGGGACCATAACCAATACTATTGCCTATCCTTTGACGCGCGCTCTTTACGGCAGGAGGGTTCGACAGCCGATCGGAGGGGAGTTCGGATTCTCGGGCCAATTGGCCAAGGCCTATCTTGAGAACGAGATTTGGGGCGATCGGATCTCTCAGTTCGGCATCGACATTTGGATGATGACCCTTGCTATTACGAACAACATCCAAATCTGTCAATCCTTTATGGGCAGACCAAAAGTTCACAAGCCGAAAGATCCAGCTGCTGATTTGGGCCCCATGTTCAATCAAGTAGTCGGCACAATATTTGGTCTTATGGGCCATTACAGCGACAGATGGAAGCATGTGAGATGGAGCAAGCCAACGGCTATTTTTGGATTCGGTTTGGGAGAGACGGAGATGCCTCCGGACATGACCATTGAAAAAACAAGGCTCTATTCTCGATTCACCGAGGGTCTCAAACAGGTGATAGACCGATGGAAGGCTATTCTGGCGCCAGAGGTCTTTTCCAAGCTTACTGAAGTGGCAGATATGGCGCCAGACCTTTTCGATTTCCCTACCGAACTCTGGGCCCGAATACTTTTCGACTATGCTATCGCTTTCCGCAGAGAACAAGAGGAAGCCGATAGTCTCCTCGACTCGATCCAACCCCTCTACTATGGAAAGGTTCTCAGCTTTGTGAACAAGGTAGAGACCATGTCAACCCAACAAGCCGAAGAACATGTGGAGGATCAGTGTATTATCTTTGAAGAGACAAAGCCCTACCTCATCAGGCGTTGGAACACGGGATGATTGTTCGAAAGGTGCAGGCCCTCCATGAAGCAAGGTGCAGCCCGAGAGGAACTCGAGAGAAAAAAAGGTGCCCTACGGGAGGAGATCGATCGGTTAGAAAAAGAGCTGGAGCAGCGAAAAAAGCAGTTGCTAGCCCATTCCATAAGACCTCATCAGCTTCTGGCCATCGAGGAGATTGAAGACAGAATCGGTCTCAGAAAGGACCAACTCCGGCTTGTAGAAGAGAGAATCTTGGGGGGAGAAGGGTCGTGAGGGCCAGGGAGGCCATGCCACAAAACTCACACAGAGAAAAGAGAACGCTTCTACCTGACGGTCTCGACCGACACAGGGGGAAAACCCCTGAGGACAGAACCATCTTTTAACCGGCGATGCCCCTGCCCATTACCGTGGGGAAGAGTTTTTGATTGGTGTGGGGGAGAAAAAGGGCAGCAATAAACTCATCCATAAAATCGGTACGCACTGAAAGCTCAAAATAGGTCATCTTTTTGGCAACCGTCTCAGCTTTTTCAAAGGCATGATTTGAGACCAGCGCAATTCTGGCACCAGCCACCGAGCTATTCCCGATAAACTGAAATCGATCCAACGGCAGATCCGGCAACAGTCCGATAGTAATTGCTTTTTCGATGTTCAGGTAGTTTCCAAACCCACCAGCCACGAAAACTCGGTCGATAGCCGAGAAGTCTAGCCCAACACTCCGAACCAGGACTCTGGCGGCCGCGAAGACCGCCGCTTTCGACTTTATGAGATTACTGATATCGAATTCCGTAACCGCTATGTCCTTTCCGGTGCCTGACTCCTTTCCGAAGACCAGGACGAATTCGACTCCTTCTTCAGTCTTCTTCAACCGCCCGTTGGCCTGGTCCATGTCGAATTTTCCATCAGGATGAATCAAGGCATTTTCAAAGAGACCCCCAATGATATCGATGAACCCGGAGCCGCAGATCCCCAGTGGCTTGGCCCCACCTATGGTAGACACCTCAACTTGTCCATCGGAAATTGAAGCCGACTGGATCGCCCCTTCGACCGCTCGCATCCCACACTTTGTTCCTCCACCCTCGAAAGCAGGCCCTGCCGATGCGCTACAACATACAAGCCATTCATTGTTTCCCAGAACGATCTCTCCATTCGTCCCAATATCGATAAGGATCGATTGATGAGATGAATCATCGATTCCAGAAGCCAGCACACCTGCCGTAATATCTCCACCAACATAACTACTTACCCCAGGCATGCAGGCAAGCAGACCATAGGGGTTGATTCGAATCCCGGCCTCAGCGGCCTTCAAGACTGGAAACGTATCCGCCGTCGGAATATAGGGCTCCAGTCGAATAAAGCAGGGCTCCAAACCAAGAAGGAGGTGGGTCATGGTGGTGTTCCCGGCGACGAGAATGGCCGTAACATCCTCCAAAGAAACCCCTTCCGATCGAACCAGACGCTGAATAAGTTCGTTGATGTTGCCGATCACCGCTTGGTTAAGAGGCCCAAGTCCATTGGCAGTATCACACGCATAAATCATTCTAGAAATTACGTCTTCGCCGTACCGGATTTGCGAATTATGACTCGCATAGGATGCCACAACCTGGCCCGTCACGAGATTCACCAATTGAACCACAACGGTGGTCGTCCCAACGTCCACAGCAACGCCAAAATTCTTCTTGCTTGTGTCTCCAGGCTCAACCTGAAGGATCCGAAGGCCTTGCGGTTCTCGCCCCAGGGTTACGGTAATCTTCCAATCACTTTGACGAAGAAGCCGAGCGAGTCTCTGAATCACGTCTAAGTCGATGTCCAAAACCGGGATGTCCCATTTCCTCCTTAATTCACGATAGATCCTATCCAGGTCGGACAGATTGTCCTTTAGACTGGGATGGGGCAACTGGAGGTAGACTTTTGATGTTAAGGGGCTATAGAAGGGAACCTTTGCCTCCTCCTGAGGATGTCTCTCAACATAAGCGGGCTCGCTGTATGCGACTGCACCACCTTCCGTCAGTATCTGCTCTCCCTCCATGCGGGATTCCGGAGGTATTTCAACCTCCACGTTCCCTTCAACCGGAGTTTGACACGCCAGAATATATCCTTCCTGGAGTTCCTCTTTGCTCAGAATCGAAAAATATTTGGAACGGTCCGCCACAGTGCTCCCACTGATTTTGACCTTGCATTTCCCACAAACCCCTTGTCCACCGCATACGTTGTTGATGTGAACACCCGCAATGCCGGCAGCCTCCAGGAGTGTCACGCCTTTTTCGATTGTAGCCTTTTTTTCATCCGGGAGGTAGACAACCTCAAAAAACTTCGTCGCCTTTCCCTTCCCTCGCTTCTTTGGCTTCCTCTTGAATTCCATCACTGATGCTCCAATTCTTTCTCAAACCCGCACCCGCTGGTAAAGTAACCACGCACCACAGGGTTCTGTCAAGTTGACATCTCGCCCCAGGTTTCCCCAGTTTCCGGCTAAAGGCAGTGGTCGTGGCAAGGACAGGTCCACGGCCGTGCCGTTTAAAGATGGACCATTGCTGGGAGCGAATCGAACTCTTTGGGGAATCAGGGTTTATCTCGAAGGCCCCTACACCGAGAATGGGATTTGCCGTCCCATAGGCGGGACAACGGATAGGCTTAGAATTGTTCAGGTTCCAAATCTGGATAGTGCTCGTAGCGGCAAACTGCCGCTCTCATATTTAGCCTCAGGTATAAGGACCTGGACTACATGGTGATTCCTTGGATCCCGCCCCTGCCGAACTAAAGGAGGACATGAGTCTCTCGACGCCCCTTCTGTGACATGCTGGGCACAGAAGTCCGCCGTCTTCCTCGTTAGTTCCCCGGATCATCTCGAAAATGTGGCCACAGGCCTTGCAGCGATACTCATAAATCGGCATCGGCATGACTCCTTGGGTTCGATTTAGGATACAGTCACTGACCCTCCTAACCACTTCTTATTATAATCAGGCTCAGAGGGTTTTCAAGGGCGAGATCTACCATCATTTGCATGGAAAAAGGATCAAGGTGAATTGCAGATGATACGGTCAGTTTCACCCGAAAAGGTCCTCGAAACAAACCTCGGCAAATTCCTGATGTTCCCACGTGGCGGAGGAGCACTACTGAAGGGGGGAACTGAACCCATGCGCGTCAACTCGTGCACAGCAGTTTGGCCTGCCACAGGCGGAGATTTTAGACGTTCAAAAGACCGAGCCCAAGAAGGAGTCAGAAAAAGCGAGGAAAAGGGGCATTCTTCAATGATCTCAAGTTACTTCAGCCTCAATTGCATCTGCGATACGGTGGCGCTTTTCTGAGAAAAATCGAGGCACACCCGGTCCAACGCCTCCGCAAAAGATCAGGGTAGAATCATCAAAACTCAATGAACACGGACGAAGAACCGGAGTGTCACATGACAAAGCCTGAGATCCAAACATAAGAGCTCAGAGACAAAGCAGGAATTATGGGTTGACAGCATCGGTAGCTGATCGAGGGGTTACCTGTGTAAAGACTTGATTCCTAATGGTATTTCGGTCTGATGACATGGTGGCATTGGGATTTGTTTTGACTTACGGATTTTGACATTTAGGATTGATTTTCGGACCCCCTCGAACGATTTCACCAATCGGCTGTCAATGGGAGGCCGAAACTCAAGAAACTCCAGAAACCCAGTTCCTTGACAAAAATGAGCGTAGCGAATAGACTGAACCTATCAATCCCTGTCGTAAATCCCTTCAGGATCCCCATGACCAATGCCTTTTATGATAAGGATCTCGTCGATTACCTAAAAAAAAACCCTGCCCTCAGGAAATCTGAATTATCAGAAGATGATCTAAAAGAGCTGGCCCAAGCCATCCATGAGGATGTGGTCGCTGACAACATTAGGACTGTCATCGACGAGGCCGAGCACATCATTACGATCGATCCCAGTTTGACAGAAAAAGAGATTCTGACAGCTGCTGTAAAAGACATCGCCCAGTTCTTACAAGCGGACGCAGCATCGATCAGGATCTATGATCCTGTGAAACATCAGATGGAATCTTACGGATCTTATCGCCACGAGGAATCGATTCGGGAGCACGCTGTTCCTTACGAGGATTCGATTGCTGGAGAGGCAATGAAGACCGAAAAAAGCATCACCATCCCCAACATCCTCAAGGAACCACGGTATAAGAACAAAGATATCATGACACGGTTGGGCCTGAACTCTATGATGGCCGTACCCTTTCACATCCATCGTTTTTCTATGGCGGAGCGGGATATCCGGGGAACAATTCAGGTCTATTACAAGGAGTCGGATCGGAGATTTCACGAGGTCGACATTCGAGTGGCTGAAATGCTTGCCCGACGTGTCACCTTTGTCATCGCCAATAAAAGGATATTGGACCTCAGAAGGTTGAACGAACAGAAAGAGAGAATTGTCGAGATAATCTTTCAGAGGTTGGGGAAGCGTGAGGGTATACGGATGAAAGACGTCTTCACCCTCATTATCCCGGAGTTGGCCGATATAATATGGGTTCAGAGCTGTGCCTTTTTCTCGGTCAGTCCAGATCGGATGCAGGTCATCCTTGAAGCGGGTTACCCTGAAAAAGGGGGCTATCATGGTGTGGGCAAAGTCTTTTCAGTCAATGACGAGCCTTACTTTAGTGCAATCATTCATCAATCCGCCATACTTGGGGAATACGAAGACGAAAAGATCTACCCTTCTTATATCCTGATTGACAATCCCCGTCGCAGTCGATTGCTTACGGAAGATCTTCGGCGGTTTGCCATGACTCAGAATATCAATTCTATCCTTTACGTTCCCATGAAAACTCGCGACGTGATCAACTACTTCCTCGCCTTTGATGCCCTAGACAAACACACCAGTTTCACAGGTGAAGAGATTGAACTCCTCGTTTTTTTTGGAAAGGAATTGATGAAAGCAGCAAAAATCGAGCAACTGGACGACATTCTTCATGATTTCAAGAATCCGGCCATTGCAACCGCAGGATTTGCAAAAAGGGTGAAGAATGTTCTGGAAAAGGGAGATTTTGAGAAAAAAAGGGAGAAAGTTATCCGAGATCTGGACATTGTGCTACGCGAAGCTTCAAGAATGCAGGAAATGGCCTATAGCGTCTACGGAGCCGGGAAAGAAGAGGACGTTGACATGACGGAAAAACTTGCACATCGGCTCGAGCTCAACAGAGAGGCCATACGGGAGCTGAAGCGTCGCAACATAAAAATAGTCAAAAATCTTAAGACATCTCTGCGGGTTAGATGCTATCCACTCCATATGGAGAGGGTTTTCGACAACCTGCTTAGTAACGCGACTCAGGCCATTCCGGAAAAGGGCGGACACTTGGTTGTTACGACGTATCCAATGGATCAATGGGCAGTGGCGGAGATCAGTAACACCGGGACGATTTCTGAAGCAGAGAGGGAGCAAATTCTCGATGGAGAGACCAAAGGGAGAGGGCTCCATATTACAAACCGTCTGGTGAAGATCCTGGGTGGCCGGATTGAACTTGAAGGAGAAGATAACCATACGACCTTTCGCG
>JABAOH010071920.1_pt3 | contig 37259 bp, 38 predicted proteins | sample 7062181 | NCBI WGS metagenome assembly JABAOH01 (sample SAMN14538630, study PRJNA623070) | marine sediment metagenome | biome: marine biome [ENVO:00000428]; feature: marine pelagic biome [ENVO:01000023]; material: deep marine sediment [ENVO:00002113]; isolation source: pool of 5 deep marine... | reverse complement strand
TGGTTGCCAGCCTGTTCGAGGTGGTTCGCATTGGGTCTGAATATAATACGGATTGGCTGAATTCTTCCCTTTAGGCACTTACAGTGCGGTAATAGGCAACATGTTTTACATATTGCATGTCCCGCCGCAGATGGTTTTTGTTTCAAGCGCAGTCTTGAAACAAACGCAGCTTCTTAGCTATTTCTTGGTCCAGCTTTTCCCAGCGGACGTATGGAGAATCTTTTCTCAGCCAGAGCAAAACCTTCTTATACTTTACAAGCTTGTAGTTTTTACGGACATACGTTTCTTTATTCTGGATGCCATACCTGGGATGTTGGATGTATGTGGGCTTCAACTTAACGATGGAGTAATCCAGGTCATATTTGTTATGACCGGGAACGCTGTTCATTCCCAGTATGGAATATTTCCCCGACATATCCGCCGGCAGTGAAGCGATATATTTATCTGATTTTCCCAGGAAATCGATTGCCCGGCGTCCGGTATAGTAGGGGATCGTTCCTCCCCAGGTGAGGCCAACCGTTGCCTCGCTGGTGGTGATGTCACAAAGCGCCAGCGCGACATTGACGTTGTAATGGTTTGATTCAATAGAGGCTGCAGGGCGCGTCAGCAAGATTTCTTTATGGTACAACCAATTAAAGAGGAACACAAAAACCAGGAAAGCCGCCAGTACAAGGGTATTTCTTGTCCGTGCCCCGGTAAAGAAACGCGCCCCTTTTGCCTCTTTAACAGGTCCCCCTGTTTCCGCACGTGCTGTGGTAACCTCTGCGATTTCCACCAGGCACAGGATAAGCACCAGGGGAACATAGGGAGCCAGCATACGCCAATATTCAAAAAAATCGCCGCCAACGTAAACCTGGTATCCAATAGCGGTAAGCATCACAAACAATATCAAAGCCGATATCCTTTTCCGGCTCATCAAAACGCTAAATATGGCTATGCATAAGGGAAACAGCATCAATTTGATNNGGGCTTCCATAATAGAAGAACCTGAAAAGGGTTATGCCCAAAACAAAAGCAGCAACAATGCTCATTTCCCCTAAAATCACCTTAAGCCGGTCCTTTTCTCGCATAATCCCCCACAACCGGTAAAGAAATATAAGCACAATGGGTACCGCTGCATCGGGCCTAGTGAGGAATGCAAGACCCAGGAGAATGGGCAGTAGGGGTTTAACCTTTGACAACCCATCGATGCGTATTGCTACCCAGATCGAAGCCAGCAAAAGAACCGTCAGCATCCCCGTCTCCATCCCCAGCAGGGTCCAGAAGGATAACGGGAAGTAAAAAAGCGGCATGGCGAAAAATAACGGCTCGAAAAAACCGGGATTTTTGACGTTATATTTTGAAAGAATAAAAGAACCGATCTTCATGCAAAAAAATGCAGCAGCAAGCATAAAGGCAATTCCACTGATTTGAATGGCGAAAACAGCTATATTCTTATTGAACAGGAACGTTGCTATAGACATATATAAAGTCATCAGCATATTCGTGATACCTTCAATATATTCACCGGGATTCCAAACAAGCCCATTCCCGTGAACAAGGTTCCATGCATAGCGCATGGAAATCATTGCATCGTCAAAAAGGCAGAAATATCTTTGACCGTTACTGGCAATAAAGGAAGTCTTATAGATAAACAAAATCGCCCAATATACGTAGGCAAGGGTGATGAGAACAACGTAGAAGTATTTATTCTTCAGCACCGAAAACACGGTTTGTCGTTTCATTTTATCTCCTTGAAAAAACCTTGAATAAATCACAATTTTATACGATACCTCCATATTTTTCAAGTGATGCATATTTCTATGATTCTCCCCAGGTTCATAAATCTCTTTGGCAAATGGAGGAAAACAGGGGAAAACCAGGGAAGAAATCTTTTAGAAAATGTCTTATATTATAGGTGATAAGATTGAAAAAGATAGAAGCGAAGGAGGACCGAAATGATACTTAATAGACACACCATTAAAGGTAAAAAAGGCGAGACAGTTTGTTATACGCTGCCGAATTTCAGGTTTGACAGCAGCGATAATAAACTGAAATGGGACGCTTTCCGGTTTTACACACCGGAAGGAAATCAGACCGATGATGATGGATTCAAGTATTTTGACGTACCTGGAGATGAAGCCCTGATCGAACGGGATGATACATTAAACAAGGAACTTATGATAATCGTCACAAAAGATCAAGGAACCGAAGTGGTGGAAATCCTTGAAGGCGCTGAAACCGAAGCGATAGTCATCGGGTTAGAAGGCGATATCGTTGCTGCCGGTTTCATCCCCGCTGATGCCGCAGAAGAAATTACCATCGATTACAAAGAGGTAACCAATGGCTAACCCCCCGGCGGGGAGAGCCACCGATTGAGAGGTGAACAATGGCAAAAATAAGAAAGATCGGAAACAAAACAGAAATCATGAAGGCAAAACAGGAAAGAACCGAGTGGGAGAAACTCATCGACAATATTGCCGATAAGAGTGAAGATGAGTTGACCGCCTGGTTTAAAAAACACTTTTCTGGATTATCAAAAGATATTCGCACCGGGCTCGAATTGATTGTAAAAGCATTGTGGGCCAACGCGAAAGTTACCAGGAAACTGTGGTTAATGGAGAACCGCTGATGATCATTAAAGTAAAATGTTACTTTCCCGCTGAGAACTTGCTGCTGGCCACGAAGAACCTTCAGGACAGCAGCGGCAACTGGCAGAATAAGATTATTTCCATCTCTTCGCTGAGCCGGAATATCGGTGAAGACAAATCCTATGAAATTTCCGGGATATCCATTGAGCTTAACGACAGCGACCGGTTTTTCCGCACCATGATGTCCGGCGACAACCGGTACATCGCCGGCAAAAAGGTAGAAATCCTGGATGAAAACGATACCCTTATTTATACCGGTAATGTGGAGAAATGGGAATTCACGGAGGATGCCTTGTCCCTGTTCATCAATGACCGGTTGTCGGGTTTGGATACGGTCATTCCCCATACACTCACCACCGAGGATTACCCGGATGCGGCCGATGAGGGAGTCGGAACATCGATCCCCATTATTTACGGTCATGTCCAGTCCGTAAAAGGAGCGGTGAAATGTTGGAAAGTGGAGAGCGGCAAATACCTGTTGGCCGGCCACCACTGTATGAGCCTGGAAGGTGTGTTCAAAGAAGACGGGACAGACGTTTCCACCGATTTTCAATTATCCAATGAAGGCAGTGCCGCCCAGGGCAATGAAAAAGCATACGCCCAATATATTGGCCAGGGAACGTTTACCGAAGATTCTATTCATATCAACGTGAAAGGCAAAATGCAGGATTCAGCCCTTATCGAGCATCCCATGACTGCTCTCGAGGATATTATCGCCAATTATACGGATATGACCTTAAGTACGCTTAACCAGGAAGAAAATCAGGCGATAATGAATGACAGGAATTACATCATCGCGGCTGTCATCCACAACCAGAAAACCGTAAAAGATTTTTTAATTGAGTTTGCCTTCAGTTTTGACTGCGACTTTTATCTCAATAAGGGGAATGAAATAGTTGTTGTCCTGTTGAATTGGGATAATCTCCAGCCGGAAAAATCCTTGAATAAGAAGCAAATCACCAACTTTCAATTGCAAGAGCTGCCGGAAGCAATCCGCAACAAAGTCAAATACATGTACCGGTATAATTATGCGGAAGAGAAATACCAACGGCTCCCGTTGTATGAGAGAAGCGAAAGTATTTCCAACTGGGGAGAATTCTACAATAAAAATGAGGCATTGGCTTGCAGTTGTGTATACGATGAGAATACGGCGTTTGACGTTGTACAGCGGTATGCATTCCAGCGGAAAAATCCGCAGCGAATTGCCGTGGTGGAATTACCCCTGGATGAGTTTGCCGGTCTCGATATCTCCGATATTGTCGAAATGCAACATCCTGGATCCATCGATGAGAAGAAACGAAAATATCAAATCCGGCGGGTAAATATTGATTTTCTCAGTGATGCGGTTCAAATGGAATGCGTCGATATTACAAGCCTGGCCGGGGGGATTTTTATCCTGGGTGATGATTCTTTTGCGGATAACTGGGAAGAGGCCGATGATTATGAACGGCAATTCGCCTACTTGTGTGACAGTGACGGTTTCTTTGCCAATGATATCGATGAAGGAAAGATTTTGTATTAGGAGGGAAAAATGGCAGTACCATTAAAAGAACTGGGCAGCAAATTAAGCTACCAGGAAGTCAATGATATGTTAAAACTGTATCCTTCAGATACTCAACCGTCGAATCCCTTTGACGGTCAAATCTGGTTGGATACATCGGTCACCCCAAATCAATTAAAACGGTACAACGGAAGCGGTTGGGATACCATCGGGGAGTTGACCGCCGGTGATTTGTTAAATTTAATTAAAACCGTTGACGGCAGCGGCAGCGGATTGGATGCGGATAAATTGGATGGCCAGGAAGGAAGTTATTACAGGGATGCCTCAAATTTGAATGCTGGAACTGTTCCCCAGGTGAGGTTATCGGCAAGTGATTTATTAACATTGATCAAAACTGTCGATGGCAGCGGCAGCGGTCTGGATGCGGATAAATTAGATGCGAAAGAGGGCAGCGACTATGTTCAGACCTCCGGTAATCAAACTGTGGCTGGCGATAAATCCTTTACCGGCAATGTGGCTGTAAACGAGCAACTAATCATCCCCCTGGATCAACCGTCAAGTCTGCAAAATGGCAGTATCTGGATTGCATAAGGAGGAATAAAAAATGAAAGGAAGAATATTTTTACATGATGACGGGAATGTGTATGTGAGAAATTATCCCGGTCAGGAGGTTAGCTTTAATTCCGTTGATGATTTCTACAAATACTATCCCGGGAGCATTGATTTATCAGGGAAATACTACATTAATTATGAGCCGGACAGGTACGTGTTTTATTACCGTGATGATCCGGAAGATTTTTCCCCCCTGGTGAATCAATATGAAGCACCTCTCCCCGAATATGAAGCCATTATTGCAAATGTAAGTGAAATGATTGATAAACGTAACGATCCTTACTTTGGCATGGAAGTTGACGAAGCCAGGGCCTACAAGTTGAATGAAATCAAAAGACTTACCTACAGCACCATCACACGTCATTTGCCGGAATGGAAACAGTTGAAGTGGAATGAGTATATTCGAGTCTATGAGAAGATAATGGCATCCCACTCCTTAACACCCCTGGAACAAGACCTTTACGATGGATTCCCCGATGAAGGCGAGACCCACGAATCCTGTTATGAAAAGGTACTGAAGGCTGTATCCTGGATTATCCGGTGTGCCGCAGCTAACGACGCCAAAGAAGAGGAGTTGGCCAATACCGCCAACCTCCAGGATATTCGAAATATTGGAACCCCGGATTACCCAGGCTTTCCTTTATAAACGTTATTACATTGAGATGGTAGAAAAATGGCGGAGATAACAAAAAAACTCAGGTATCGACGGGCAGGGGTCAATTATACTATTGATCTCTATGATTCCACGGGTGATGTTGGGAATGATTATATATCGCTGCGAGTGGACGGGCAAACTGTTTATGCCAGGGTGGGTGATATCAGTGATGAAGATGCCAGTCATTTACGAGTGCGGAAGAGTGGCAGCACTTATGCAGTATTGAAAGTGGCACGCCAGGAGTTGCCATCCGGTTTTATCGCGATATTTGATTCGGTTTGTCCCCAGGGCTGGACCCGCGAGACTTCCTTTGACGGCTATTTTTTCAGGGGGGCCTCTGCCTACAATCCAACGCCCCAGGGGAACCCTGGACACAGCCACACGTTCAATCCCGGAACGGTATATACCAGTAATTCAACGGAGAAATACGACAAAATCGATACGAATAATGAATGTCCCCTTGCTTCAGTTGATCATAATCACCCCTTCACTGTTCCCACAGTCACATCGAGTTCGGGAAGCCCATTACCACCATATATCAACATTGTGTTTTGCAGAAAGAACTAAAAGTAAAGGAGTAAAATATGAAAACCATAGGAATATTCAAATCAAACTGTCCACCAGGTTGGACACGCTTATCAGCATGGGATGGAAAATTTTTAAGAGGAAGTCCCACTTATGGCGGAACCGGCGGGGATTCCCAGCATTACCATACTGTCAATTACCCGGCCACAACAACAACGCAAGTTGCCGCAAACGCCAAACCGTTAACCGGGATAAATTCTCCCCCGCGATATTATGTTCCTCATACTCATATTCACACATTAGATATAGCAGAAGGGAATAGTTCATATGCGGAATATATTCCCCTATGTATTGATGTCGTATTCTGTTATTTGGAGGATTAACAATGGTTTATAGATATCCCAGTGGTATGATTATGCCTTTTGATGATGTTTGTCCTTCGGGTTGGACAAGAGTGAGTGCATTTGATAACAATTTCTTAAGAGGATCAAGTACTTCCGGTGGAACCGGGGGAAACTCAGAACATACCCATACCTTCGACCCGGCTTCTAAACAAGTAAGCTATTCACTGGTTCACAGCTCGGATTGGGGTCCTGATGAGATTTCGCATCTCAATCAACATTATCACACCATCAATATCCCTTCCACCGTGTCCGGCCCTGCCGAACATATTCCACCCTATATCAATGTGGTCTTTTGCAAAAAAGATTAAAATAAATAGGAGAAAAAGATGAAACGAGGATGCAAAAACGGGATGTTTAATGTCAAAGACCTGGTTTATTTTACGGTTATCGTGGATGAGAAACCCTATACCGTAAAATACAAAATACTTGAGAAAATCGAGTGCATTGAAGGGTTCGGTTATGTCATCGATGTGGTACAGGAGCAGGATGATCCCGAAGTACTTGAACTGGTTAGACAACGGAAGATCGGAACCAATTTCAGGATTTGCGGCGATTCCCTGTTTAAAACCAGGGAAGGTGCTGTAAAAAAAGCCAGGGAATACTTCCAAAAAATCATCGATCAACTTTCTTAAGAAGGTGACAAGGAAAAAAGGAGGTTTATGTTGAAATAGAAGCGCGCTTCCATTATAATTACCAAATGAATTTGAAAAAATTAAAAATCATATTAACATCTGAACCATCTGTGGACAAGAATAACCGCCAAAACTTGACCTTATGCGCTTTTTTTATCTCAATCGTGATAATATCCGTGATAATAATCGCCTTTTTTACAAAACCGATCATTTACGATCAGGTGATAGCTAAATACAGGTTCAATAACGGTTATCCCGGGATTTCCAGCGGAATTATCTCCCATCTGCTCATCGGCCTCTATAATTTTGTCGCCCAGCCTTCTGAGGCGGCACAAAATATCCACATCAAGATATTTGCCATGATATTGTTTATGACTTCCGGCTTTATACTGGCATGGAGCATATTTCAAAACCGCTTTTTGACCGGCCTGTTTGTGGCGATGTTATTTTTATCCCGCTATCCCTTCCTGTGGCTTTCTACAGAATTGATTGTTGCTTCACTGCTTTTCCTCAGCCTTTGGTCCGTGATCAAAAATCATCATCCTGTTATTATCTCATTTTTTCTTGCATTATTATGCTTTAGTAAACCTGAAATGATCATTATTTCTATGGCTTTCCTGGTTTATTATGCTCTTCGTTTAAGAAAGAAATCCATGCGATCGGTTGGCTTTCTTTTCATCAGCTTTATTTTTTTTGTATCGCTAATCGTGGCCCCAGGAGTTATAAAGCGGGGAACAAATTATTTTTCCGATGCAAACAGGAGTCTTTTTAGTTTCGGCCAACACTACGCCGCCCTGTTCGCCCGGCACCAGGTATCACAATCCGCCCCCCATCCCTGGGACGAATATTATAAATATCTTGAAACCAACTTCAAGGGTGCCGGCAATATGTTAGAAGTTTGTTATAAGTACCCCTTAAAGTATTTTGACTTCCTCTTACTTTCCCTGGGGCACGGTTTACTAAAGGGACTCGCATTATTCCATGTCTTATCGATTGTCCTGGTCATGATGGTTTTTTGGTATTTTAAAAAAGGTGTTAAACCAATCCTGGCAGAGAAATTTATACTGATTTCTTTTATCGGGTATATCCCGCTCATTCTCTTTTCTTATCCTCACATCCGCTATCTTGCCCGCTACTACCCATTTTTTATTATTTTGTTTTTAATGTATTTAAAAAGAGTGGTAAACGCCGCAGAAAAAGAGAATCTTTTCAAAAGTCATATCGTATTAATTACCATTGTAATCCTGGTAATTGCCGTATTCATTAATGCGTATTTATTTGTTCACAACCTGGCAGCATTCGAATCGGTAAAAGAATTCTGGTTCCCCGACTGAGGCGGTAAAAACCGGCCTGCCATGAAATTACTCTTGCCTCCGGAGGCCAGGGGGCTCTTTTCGAGAAAACCGCCCCCTGGACCCCCACAAAAGCTTTTGTTTAATTTCATTTGTCTCCGGGTGAGGCTTGCATCATGATTGCCTGGCACCAAATCCCCTGCCGATAATTTCTCCACCACGGCCCAGAGCCAGGCTGTTGATCCTGGCAAAGGATTTATCGAAGTCGGATATGGTGCCAGGTAATTTATTTATGACTTGACAAGCCGGGCAAAGCTGTGCTAATATGGTATGTAATGTATAATGTATACACCGGAGGCAATGGTATGATAAGAACGCAAATATATCTTACAGATGCGGAAAGGGCTGCCTTAAGCGCCATTTCAATTCAGATGGGTAAAAAACAAAGCGAGCTAATCCGTGAGGCTGTCGATGAACTGATTGCCAGATACAGCGAAACTAGACGCCAAAAGATATTAAACAAGGCCGCAGGCATCTGGAAAAATAGGGATGATCTCCCTGATTTTGGGAAGCTCAGAAAAGATTGGGATAGGAGTCTTTCTTGATGATTAACAAATTCCTGGTTGACACCGATGTGCTGGTGGACTATCTTCGTGGATACAATAAGGCCGTAGAATACGTGAAGAAATACTCGAAAAAGATTGCTCTTTCCGCAATCTCAGTGGCAGAACTTTATGCAGGGGTTCGAGATAATGAGGAACGTAAGGAACTGGACAATTTTGTAGGTCTTTTCTCCATTCTCCCGGTTACAAGGGAAATTGCCAAAATGGCAGGACTTTATAAACGAGACTTCTTTAAATCTCATAACATTGGTCTGGCAGATGCAATTGTTGCAGCTTCGGCCCAAACTCATAAAGCAGAGATCAAGACGTTAAACATCAAACATTTTCCCATGCTCAAAGGGCTAAAACCACCCTACACAAAGAAGTGATCCGGCGGTATCGGGGGGAAAAGGGGGGAAGATAAATAGGAGAATATCATGATTGCCTGGTACCAAATCCCATCCGGGAAAGGAAAATTTGTTTCTTTGGGAGGATACGTTATTCCTGTGGGAGGATATTGCGTTTCTGAGAAGGGACATGTTGTTGCTGAGAGAGGATATTGCGTTTCTGAGAAAGGACATGTTGTTGCTGAGTGAGGATATTGTGTTTCTGAGAAGGGACATGTTGTTGCTGGGAGAGGATATTGCGTTTCTGTAGAAGGGCATTGTGTTTCTGAGAGAGGATATTGCGTTCCCAAGTAAGGATATCTTGTTTCTGTAGAAGGATGTTGCATTTCTTAATAGGGATACTTCGTTTCTGAGGGAGGATATCGTATTTATGAGAAGTGATAGGGCGTTTCTTGGTGAAGGATATTATGTAAACGTCAATACCTGCGGCCCATTAACCGTGACTGAGTCGTGTTGGATTTTTCGACTTTCTCCACTTGCTTCAGGTAATTTTCCAGGTCCTCGATCACAAACTCAAATCCCACCAACCGGTCTTCATTGTAACTCTCTTTATTGGACTTCAACAAAAAATTAATCAGGTTCTCCCGTAAAATAAACAACGAATTGTTGATCTTAAACGTCGGAACCTCGAATTTCTCGATCCAATAATAAATAGTATCCCTGGAAACATTAAAATCCGCCTGAAGCTCCCGGATAGAATACCATTTCTTCGGGAACTTTTTGCTTAAAAACTCAATGATACGTTTTGTCATTCTCACCTCCTTTATTATTTCTCTTTTTTTTTATTTTTTTGTTTTTTTACCTTTCATGCGTTTCCTCTACCGATTTACCTGTCTTCGTGAACTTTATGAGTTAACCAGCCTGCTCCGCAGTACTGTTGTAGCAGGCTAACATAATGGTAAAAGGCTTGAAATTTGTCATCAATAGAATAGTCGGCCTTTCCCCATTTTTTCCACATTCGTCCTGCGAACTCCATCCAACAAATTAACCTCATTTCAATCTCTCCATCTTCTTCATCAACTTCATGTAAGTAGCCAAATTCAACATCTCCATCTCTTGTTTCAACGCTTCGGTCCGCACCCGCAGCAGATGCACGTTTATTTCTAACTTTACCACTTCTGCCTTTAGACGATTTAACCGGACTCGATACGCACGCTCCCGGCTCCATAATACAGCCAGGAACACCGCCAACAACACCACAATTATTGTAATCACCTTGTTCCTCTTATTCATCGTTTACCACCTCTTAGTGTTCAATGTTCAATGTTAAACTCTTTGCCTGAATTCCATGAATCCGCGAATCCATATATCGAATAATCCATAATGACTTTATCAATTTTCCTATCAAAACCTATCAATCAACAATAACTCTTTTTTGGATTCATAATTTATCTTTACGAATACATAATACAATACTTTATGTATTTTGTCAAGCAAAAAAATTTTTTTTGTATTTTTTTCTTGACATCTAAGACATTTTGTATTATTATATAACATCATGGAATATTTAAAGACTTTTCGAAGTATTGTTCTTGATGAGTTGAAGAAACGGGAATGGTCCAGGAAAGACCTGGCCCAACAGATCAATATCGATCAAACCCTTATCAACTCAATGCTCAGGGGTGAACGGCGGTTCAATGAAGACCAGGTAATGGCAATTGCTAATGCCCTGAACATGGAAACTTATCAGTTGTTTACATCCGAAACATTGATTCCTGAATCCCGGACCCGGGAAATGCTCGAACGAGCCACAGAATTCAAAGAGAATTACCAGTTGGTAGAGGAAATCGAACCCATTGCCTGCGGGAACCTGTCTAATATTTCCCAACACTCCATTGTGGGTTATAAGGTATTTGAAAAATCCTTTTTAAGGGGCATGTTCAAACCCTTTCTCACCAAAACAACGGGTGATTCCATGTTCCCCACCCTCTCGGAAGGCGACTTGATCCTGTTTAACCGTGACCCGGATAAACTCCAATCTCCAGACCCCAACAGAATATACCTGGTCAACCTGACACCGGAGGAAGAAGAACCCAATCTTACCATTAAACGGGCGGCATTATCAAAAGAAGGCTGGACATTGACCATTGTCCCGGACAATCGCATGTACCCCATTGAAACCTACCCGATGAGCCAAAGAAAATCTGTCCTGGATTATGTCCTGGGTGTTGCCACCTGGGTGGGTAAAGAGTTGTAGAGCTATAAGGGAACCACGAAGGACACGAAGAAACACGAAGAAGAGAAGAAAAGAAAAAGGAAAATGATGCCAATGGGAAATACCTTTGAGAAGCGTGGTACAATGGTTGACCGTGAATGAAAAGTTTTGCGGGGGTCCAGGGGGCGGTTTTTCAAAAGAGCCCCCTGGCCGCCGGAGGCATTGAAAAAATGACGCAAGAGACTGGAAGTACGACGATATCGTTGGTAGCGGCGCTGGGGAATCCCGGACCGCAGTATGCGTTTTCCAGGCATAACATTGCCTGGCAAATGATTGCTTGCCTTTCGTTTTACGAAGAACTGGACTGGCGAGAAAAATTCAAAGGAGAATACGCGATTCATCGATTTGAAGACGAAGGAGTATTCTTTTTAAAACCCTGGACTTATATGAACCTCAGCGGTCAAAGTGTAGCAGCGTTGATGAATTATTACCAATTGGAACCTGAAGAGATACTGGTGATCCACGATGAACTGGAGTTGGATTTCGGGGTCATCGGGTTCAAACGGGGCGGTGGTCTTGGTGGGCACAATGGGCTGCGGTCCACTGCTGCATGCCTGGGAACGCGAGATTTTAACCGCATGCGGCTGGGTATTTCCCGGCCTTCGCACCGGGATATTACCTCCTATGTATTAGGACCTTTTACAGATGATGAAGAAGCGGTTCTGCTCACCTACCTGGAAGAGGCGGCAAAGCTCCTGGAGGTTTGTCTTGCAGAAGGGTTTGACACCGTAGAAAAAACCTACAGGAAAAAACAGCTTATTGAATTTTGATTTTTTTGTTTTTCACCACGAAGGCACGAAGGCATTTACAATGGGGTTATAAAGTGAAGAAACACGAAATTTTGATATCTAGAGTGACACAAAGAGAGCGCCGAAGGCAGCCGGCTGCCCATTTTGTCTGTATCCCTTCACAAAGGCACAGGGAACACAGAGCTTTATAAACCATTTTTTGCTTCACCCTTCTCCTTCTCTGTGTTCCCTGTGCTCTCTGTGGGCATTTACAATGCGGTATTAAGCCAACATGTTTTATATATTGCGTGTTCCATCTCAGGTGGCTTTTGTTTCTGGCGCAGTCTTGAATACAAACGCAGCTAATGATGCTTCTATCTCTTCCAATTTGGTCAAGGCCTGTTCCCACTGCTGGTTGCATTGGGTCAATTCTTTATTCACATTCGCGTATTCCTTTTGCAGCCGCACCGCCAGTTCCCCGTTATTGTAAGTCTCTGGCTGAGCCATGCTGGATTCCAGTTCATGTTTTTTCTTTTCCAGTTGATCGATTTTTTCTTCCAGCTCTTCTACTTGCTGTTTCATGCGGTTGCGTTCTTTGCTTACCGCCTGACGGGTTTCAGCTTCCCGTCGTTTTTGATCTTTTGTCTTTTTCCCACCCATAGGTTTTGAGACGTCAGGGGATTTTTCTTTTGGAGCACTCAACGGGCCGGGTTCGGTGATAGGTAATGAAACACGTTCGCGCTTTTGTAAATAATAAGAATAATTGCCGGGGTACTCCAGGAAGTGACCGCTGCGGATTTCTACTACCCGGTTCACCAGTTTATCCAGGAAGTAGCGATCATGGGAGATCAGCAGCAATGTGCCATTATAATTGGCAAGCGCCCGTTCCAGTGCTTTCCTGGCGGTCTTGTCCAGGTGGTTGGTGGGTTCGTCCATAATCAGAAAATTCACCGGCGACATCAGGATTTTTGCCAGGGACACCCGCGCTTTTTCTCCACCGGATAACACCTTTATTTTCTTGTATACCTCGCTGCCGCTGAATTGAAAAAGACCCAGTACATCACGTATTTGGGGAATCAGAGTAGTGGCAACCGTGGAAGCCACTTCATCATAGGCGGTGGCTTCCAGGTCCAGGGTATCCACCTGGTGCTGGGCATAATAACCAATAACAGTTCGCTCACCAGTGCGAATAATACCTTCCTGTGGTTTTAATTGTCCAACAATCAATCGCGTCAATGTGGTCTTACCGGCGCCGTTGGGTCCCACCAGGCAAACCCTGTCACCCCGGTAGATATTCAGATTAATGCCTTTGAATACCCATTCTTTATCATATTTAAAGGACATATTTTCAGCGGTCAGGACATCATTGTAACTGGTGACTTCCACTGAAAGCTTAAAATCCAGGCGCCTGGTGTGGTCCTGCACCGGGGGTTCTATTTCAATGGGTTCCATTTTCTCCAGCATCTTGATGCGGCTCTGCACCTGTTTAGCCTTGGTGTTTTTGTAGCGAAACCGGTTGATAAAGCGTTCCTGTCGTTCCCGTTCGGCTTTTTGTTCTTTCCATTTCTTAAGCAGCAGGGCTTCCGTTTGTTCCTTCCGGGTTTCATAGAAATGGTAGTTGCCGGGATAGCGTTCCAGTTTCCCCCGGTCCAATTCCACGATTTCCTGGGATACCCGGTCAATAAAAAACCGGTCGTGCGATACGATGACAATACTGCCGGGAAAATCAAGTAAATATTGTTCCAACCACTCCAATGACGGCAAATCCAGGTGGTTGGTGGGCTCGTCCAATAAAAGCAGGTCTGGCTGCTGCACCAGCAGAAGCGCCAGGTAAACCCGCATGCGCCACCCGCCGCTGAATTCTGGAAGCGGGCGGTTAAAGTCCCTTTCCCGGAACCCCAGTCCTGAAAGAATCTTCTTGGCCTGCGCTTCCATATGATAGCCATCCAAAGCCTCATACCGATGCTCCAGGTGCCCCAACCGGTTAAGCAAGTCCTGCCGCTCTGCATCCGCATCCGCAGTCTTCAATGCCTCGTGCAATTCCGCCATTTGCATTTCCAGCCAGGCAAGCTCCTTTTGCCCCTCTAAAACCGTCTGCAAAGCGGTTGTGCCTTTTACTTCGATCTCCTCCTGGGGCAAGTAGCCAATGCGGTACTCTTTGGGTTTAATGATGCTGCCGGACACATATTCAAGCTCACCGATTATGATTCTTAACAACGTGGTTTTCCCAATGCCGTTGGGACCAATTAAAGCCACACGTTTCCCCCGCTGGATCATCCAGTCCACACCCGCCAACAATTGACGATCAGCAATTGAATAATGTAAATCCCTTATTTGAAGCATATGCCTTCGCGGTTAAAAAATGTATTTGATCTGGAAATATGACCGCTTCTCTGTGCTGTGTCTGGATAAATCTCTTATCACTCCCCAGCGTTCCATTTGTTCCAGGCCCAGCACCAACTGCAAAGGAGTGTTGGGAATGCGGTACCCCAGGCTCAGGTTGTACGTCAACCGCTGGTCTTTTAAATCAAAATCATCCTCATCTAAGATGTCCTTTTGAAAACGATCCAACCTTTCAATGGAATCAAAGTAATGGTATCGCACTTTTCCCCTGAATTCCAGGTTGGAATAATTAACCTGCAGCATGGACGAAAGCGTGATTCCCAGGGCATAGTAATACCCGTGATTTTCTAATGTGGATTTTGTTTGACCGAATTCCGCCAGTTCCTTATATTCTTTGAAAACATGGGAATGAATCAGGGAAAAATCGCCGTACGCATCCACCACAAAACGTACTTTCAGGTCTTTGTTAAAAATTGTCAGATCAAAAGTGGGCCCCAACAAATTGAGCACCGCATATCTATCTGCTCTATCCGGGAGACCGGAAATATCTCCGGCCCCTGGGCTTTGGCTCTCAGCATCCGGAAGCATGACTACACTGTTTTCGATTAATTCAAAAGCAGATGCTGCTCCCAGAAAAAAACTGTATCCTACCCGGTCATTGCCATTGATATCCTCCAGGAATCCGTGTCCCATTTCATCTTCATCCACTTCAGGGCCCACTCTTCGAATATTTTGCCTGAAATGTCCGAATAAAACGGATTTAGCAAATATATTAATCTCATAACATCCGTTTTTATTAAAGGTACCGGAAAAGTCAAATTCCGTAAAAATCGTATCTTTTATCGTTTTGTTGAAAAACCCGGGTTTGCCGTATTCCGGTACGTTGATGATTTGACTCTCAAACCCCACATGTAAGAAGGAATTGGAATCCCAACCTGAAAGCGCATCGAACCTGGGACCTACAGCCAGACGGCAATCATACCAATAATCACTGGTAAACGCATATAAGTTCGTTACTCTCTTCTTTTCTAGCCAATCGTTCAGGGACAAAACAGGATTAGACAAAAACCGCAAGATTTTATTTAAAAAAGTAGGCTTCCGGCTCCTGAAAAAACGGCCCAATTGAAACACGGACTCCCCAATACTTATCCCACCGATTGGAGTCGAAATCACATCATTAATGGAAACCACTTCCCGAAACTCGATCACGAATTCCCAGAAATAGGAGGACCCAAAAGAGAATAAAAATGATTCTGTTTTATTTAAATGATTGGCCCGGGCATAGTTGTAGTAAATTGCACCGGCCATGGTATGGGTCCAGTTAAACTGGAAGGTATTGGAATCAAACCGCATGCCATCGATAAAAAGAAATCTCTTTTTCTGATCTTCCCAGGTAAATAGATACTCCCAGTCTTCCTTCATCACATCTTTCCGAATCCAATAACTGGTAGTGGCATAGACAAAGTGCCCCAAACCTTGCAGTAAAGCACGCTTAAACCGCTTTTTACGTCTTTTCGCCGGCCCAGGATGAAACCTATTGGCAAACCGCTCCAAATTTAATTTTAATTCCGGGGCATTGGTATAAGAAGAAAGAATGGCAGGAAAACCCGACTGAAGATGAGGGTAGAACCGGCTCAAATATTGATGAATTTGAAATAGTCTACATTGCTCGGCTGTCCCACTTGTTCCTTTTGCCTTCACTTCTTCCTCATCGGCAGCGGACAGATGAGAGGAATAAAGTACAAATAAAAATAATGCACCTAGAACCAGGCATACAAGAAATCTCTTTTTGTTAATCATGGTGAGTACTTCAGGCATTCTAACATACCGGTTAATTTTAGTCAAACTTTCGTTAAGACTTTTTAATTCCTTGACACAACATGTAGACGGTGGTACTATGTGCGATAATTTATTTCTGCCTTTCAGGAGGAGAAATGAGTGAATATGAAACTGTATTGGAATTGGACAACCTGGTAAAGGATTTTAACGGCAAACGAGCGGTGGACAACATTTCTTTAAAATTGAAACGAGGCGAAATAATGGGACTCCTGGGGCCCAATGGAGCGGGGAAAACCACCACCTTACGGATGATTTTGAATATCATTGCACCGGATTCAGGAACCATAAAAATCCTGGGGCAGAATTTTTCAGAAAAAATAAAAGAGCATATTGGTTTTTTGCCGGAAGAACGGGGCCTATATAGAAAGATGAAAGTCTCTGAAACATTGACTTTTTTTGGTCAATTGAAAGGCTTGAAGTCAGAGGACATAAAAACCAAAGGCATGGTGCTTCTAAAAAAGTTCGACCTGGCCGATTACTATGATAAAAAAGTAGAAGAATTGTCTAAGGGAATGGCCCAAAAGCTTCAATTCATTACCACGATCCTTCATTCTCCTGAAGTGCTTATTCTTGATGAGCCCTTTGCCGGACTGGACCCTGTAAATATCGAACTGGTGAAGGATATTATCCTGGAGAAGAAACGGGAAGGGATTACGATTATATTTTCTACCCACCTGATGGAATATGCTGAGAAGATTGTGGACAGTGTTGTAATGATCAACAATGGAAAAAAGGTCATTGATGGTAGTTTGTCCGATGTGAAAGCAGAATACGGCACCAAATTTATTAAAGTGAAATATGATGGTGATGCAAGTTTTGTTTCAGCGTTGGATTATGTGAAGGGAGTCAGGGATTACGGCAATGAAATGGAAATCGAACCAAAGGACATTACATTTAAAGATACGTTGCTAAAGGATATGATGGGAAAAATTTCCATCAGTGGATTTCAGGTGACAGAACCGTCGCTGAATCACATCTTCATACGCAAGGTAAACGAAGGAAATAGTTAACCACAAAGTCACGAAGGGCACGAAGAGAAGAAAATAAAATGAAAATTGGAACCATAATAAAGAAGGAATATAGAGAGATTGTAAAGAAAAAATCGTTTCTTATCTCGACGATATTAACGCCAGTTATAATGGCTGGATTTATTTTCCTGCCCATGCTGCTGATGAAGGTGGGCAGGGAAGAGAAAGTCATTGAGATAATCGATTATTCCGGGTTAATTCAGCAGCAATTATTGGAGAGGAGTCAGAGGAACATTAAGGCTGTCCTGCAGTTGAAACTGAAATTCCAGGCTGTTAAAGACCAGGACCGGGAGCTGGCCAAACAAAACGATTTAATCAAAGCGTATGAAAAAAAGGTTGACAACAATAAGGAGACCAGCCTGGAACTGCTGCCTCAATATAAGCAAAAAATCTTAGACAAAAAAATCGATGGTCTCATCCTGGTCCCGGAAAACCTCAAAAAAACCAGGCGTATTTATTTTTGTGCGTTAAATATTTCGGACATTGCTGCCAATCAATTTATTTCTTCAACTGTGCAGAAGATATTATCCGAAAGAATTTTAACAGAAAAAAATATAGAACTTCAAATCGTAGAGGATGCTATCAGGGATATCCGTATAGGAACGTTTAAAGTCAAGAAGGAGGGCACCACCCGGGGCAGTTCCGGGTTGGAATACATGATGTCGATCTTTTTGTTGACCATCCTGTTTACCATTATTATGGCGTATGGTCAATTGATTATGCGGGGTGTAATCGAAGAGAAGAACAACCGGATTATTGAAGTGTTGATTTCCTCCACCAATGCGCCAACGTTATTTTATGGAAAAATCATTGGTATAGGTCTTGCCGGTTTAACCCAGGTAGCGATATGGATTCTGCTGGCGGTGGTATTCCTGGGGCAGCCGGCACTGCAAATCGACAAAAGTATTGCCGGTTTTTTAACGCCTGAACTGGCCCTCTACTTTACTGTATTTTTTATAATTGGTTATTTTATGTATTCGATCCTGTTTTCTATTGTGGGTGCCTCGGTGAATACGGACCAGGAAGCGCAGCAATTTGCTACTCCCATTATTTATCTCCTGCTTATTCCATTTATTATCGGAGTAATGATAACCCAGAGTCCCAATACGCCGATGGCTCTGATTGCGTCGTTGTTCCCGCTGTTTACTCCCACGTTAATGTTTATGCGCATCAGTGTCGCGGTCCCTCCACCTTTCCAGATTGCTGTTTCCATTGCCATCAGTGCTCTGTTTACTATGTTTTTGGCATGGTTGGGAGCTAAAATTTTCAGGGTAGGTATCTTGATGTACGGAAAGAAACCGTCGATAAAAGAAATCATCCGCTGGATCAGGTATAAATAGTTTACCTCTGCGGTTGAATTTTTTCTTAAAATCCGTATAATATACCTTCACGTAAAGGAGACAAAGATGAAAAAGATTAACATTTTCGTTTTGATATCGTTAGCAATGTTGTTCGTATTGAATGTTTCATGCTTGGGGCCAGCTGTTGCAGCAGCAGCCGATCCGTTTACTGCTGAATACGAGGCATTGGATAAAAAATTCAAGGAAAAACTAAGAACCATTAACAGCCGCGATGCATATATGGCGCTGCTAAAGGAAAGAAACAAAGACCTGGAAACCCTTCTTAATAAAATGAAAGGTGCTTCTCTTAAAGACCCACAGGTGCTGCTGCAGGGCAAAATATTCTTTGATTTGAGAAAGTTCAGCCAGGCCCTGGAGAAATTCGATGCGTTGATAAAAAAGAACTCCCCGGTAATGAATGAAGCAAAATTCGATAAAGTGAAAGTCCTGTTGGCAAACAACAAAACAAAAGAGGCCATTCCCTTGTTCGAAGAAATCGAAAACAAGGTAAAAAAGGATGAAAGTTATTACCAGGTAATATTTCAGATTGCTTATTCTGCAGAAGCCGTTAGCAAACGGCAGGCTTATTCCCAAAAATTCATCGCCGTCGTCGGTGATAATGAGAAGTACATAAAATACAAAGCCATGATGATCGAAAATCTGGCCACCATTGAAAAAGAGAAAGGTAACCTCAAAAAAGCCATTGAAATATTGGATAAAGGAGTGAAACAGATAACGCATCCAGGTGCGAAAAGCTCACTTGAAGATGCGTTGAATCAGTTAAAAATAATAAACAGCCCGGCTCCGGAGATTCGTGCAGAAACCTGGTTCAATTCAAAGCCCTTGACACTGGCTAAATTGAAAGGAAAAGCAATAATCATCGATTTCTGGGCCACCTGGTGCGGCCCTTGCCGCCAGGTGATGCCCATACTGGAAGAGAGTTACAAAAAATATAAAGATAAAGGTTTGGTAGTGATCGGATTCACACGGATACAGGGGGGATACAGCGATGATAAAGTGAACAAAGGCAAGGTATCAAAGGAAGAAGAGTTAAAATTGACAAAGGGATTTTGTGATCGTTTTAAGATTACCTATCCCATAGCCATTGCCGATGGCAGAGATGTTTTTAAAACGTATGGAGTCTCCGGTATTCCCACGATGGTGATGATTGATAAAAAAGGTATTGTAAAAGAGATCGAAGTAGGGGCCGGCCCCCCGGACCAATTGAAAAACAAAATCAAAGAATTGATGAAATAGATTTAGCCACCAGGGCATTTAGGGCCTTCTTAGGGTGTGGGTGCCGCCCACGCTCTTTCCAGCAATTTTTCTATGGTGTCTCCTTCCCGTACCAATGCAGTGCCCACAGAAAAAGAAATCGAGACAGCAGCATCAGCTTTGGAAATGTGTGAAAGTTCGGTATTCTCCAGCAGGTGGCGGTAGTGATTGGCAGTAAAGGATAACCTTGCTTCATCTCCATACCCGGCAACACCCAGGAATTCCCCTTCACCCCATTCTCCTATCATATCACCAGGGGTAATATTATGAATCAGGGTTTGGGAAAGGGTTTTTACTACTTCCTCAGCAGCTTCCTGACCAATAGTGTTTTTGACCTCCTCAAACCCATTGATTTTTATATGAAAAACCCCAAACACGTGTTGAAATTCCTCCCATTCAAAAAACTTCAACTTCAGGTTCATTTCAAGGCACTGCCGGGTGGGCAATCCGGAAAGCGAACTGAGTAAATCCGGTTCGTCCAGGGCGCGAATATTTGTCAGCGCCTCCCTGGCAGAAAGGTCGGTAAATATCTCCACTGCTCCAATGATCTCGTCGTTTGATCCGTACACTGGGGTTGTCCGTACAAACACCGGAACCCGGTGACCGTCTTTGTGGTGAAGATAAATCTTTTCTTCATACGCCTCACCGGTGTCCATGGTTCGGGTCAGGGGACAGGGCCCCTTACACAGGCTGTTCCCCTCCTCATCGATGTGAATCAGGAGATTATCACCGCAGAATCTACCCAACATTTCATTGTTCTTGTAACCGGTAATCGCTTCTGCTGCTTTATTCCAATAGGTGATTTTTCGCTGTTTATTAGCAAAATAAACACCATCCTTTAATGTGTCCAACAACGTCCAATAAAATTTTTGTTCTTCAATCATTTTAGTTATCCTTTAAATTTTAGCCGCGAAGTTACACAAAGAGACACAAAGGAAGAGTCTTCTTCGTGTTCCTTCGTGCTTTTAACCGCATTGTAAATGCCTTCGTGGCTAATAACCATCATGTTTCTTTAAACTCGCTCACCAATGCGGATATTGAGGCTTTGGCATCGCCGAATAACATCCGCGTGTTAGGTTTAAAAAACAGGGGATTGTCGATCCCGGCAAACCCGGCTGCCATACCTCGTTTCAGCACAAATACGGTTTTGGCTTTATCCACTTCGATAATAGGCATCCCGTAAATCGGACTGGATTCATCGTCCCGTGCCGCAGGATTCACTACATCATTGGCCCCAATCACCATACACACATCCACCGTTTCCATGGTGGGATTAATGTCCTCCGGTTCTACCAATAGATCATAAGACACATTGGCTTCAGCCAATAATACGTTCATATGTCCGGGCATTCGTCCGGCCACCGGATGAATCGCATACTTGACATCGCAGCCGTTTTCTTCCAGCAATTCACCCAATTCCCGCACCACATGCTGGGCCTGGGCCACGGCCATCCCATAGCCAGGAACAAAAACCACACTGTTAGCAGCCTCGAGAACCAGGTAAGCGTCTTCAGCTTTGATGGGGCTGACTTCACCCTCTTCCGCTTTACCCCCGGCAGTTGTGGCTGCACCGAATCCACTGAACAACACATTGGTAATGGACCGGTTCATGGCTTTACACATAATATTGGTTAGTATAATCCCGCTGGCTCCCACCAGCGCACCAGCAACGATCAACAATATGTTATTGATAGCAAAACCCGCCGCGCAAGCCGCTAACCCGGAATAACTGTTCAATAACGAAATCACCACCGGCATGTCTGCACCGCCAATAGGCATCACAGCCATAATCCCCAGTAAAAACGATACACCCACCACCACATAAAAGAATATATTTTGCATCACGGAAGCATCAGTCACTACCAGGAGACTCCGGGTTAACCCGGGTGCACACACCAGCACCGCACTCACCAGTATAACAACCAGCAGCAGCAGGTTAATGATTTTTTGCCCCGGGAATAAAAAGGGTTTTGGGTAAATTTTCCCGTTCAATTTTCCCCAGGCGATAATACTCCCGGTAAACGTGATACCGCCGATGAGTACCGACAGAATAATGGCAATAGAGGTGAGGGAGGTCACTGGCGTTAATGAATGCGGAGACAATGCAAAAGCTGACCATCCTACCAATAAGCTGGCAATACCACCAAACCCGTTAAATAAAGCCACCATTTCCGGCATCTGGGTCATGGCCACCACCCGTGACGCAAACGCCCCGATTACCCCGCCGATGATCACACCGATTACGATCCATTTGAAATCAATAACGTTCTTGCTCCACAGGGTAACCACCACAGCGATAAACATACCCAGGGCAGAAATGAAATTCCCCTTGCGGGCAGTTGCCGGTGAGCTTAAAAACTTCAAACCAACGACAAATAAGATCGCAGATATTATATAAGCCACGCTTATAATAATATCTCTATTCTTAGCTATTTCATTAATTATAGATTCCACTATTTCTTACCTCTCTCTTTCTTTTTAAACATGGCTAACATGCGATCGGTTACCATGTATCCGCCCACAACGTTGATGGTGGCAAACGTTACGGCAGCTACCGCAAGAACAACAGTAACCCCACTTTTATTCAGTACTTCTGAATTTAACGACGTTAATGCTCCCACCAATGTAATCCCTGAAATAGCATTAGAACCGGACATCAACGGCGTATGCAGCGTGGACGGAACTTTAGATATCAATTCAAGTCCCAAAAATATTGCCAATACTAATATAAATAATAATTCCATTTATCATCCTCCCGATTTTGGTTTGAGTGCTTCATTGACGATTTCGTGGTTATGGGTAATCAAGCATCCCCGGATCAGTTCATCTTCCAGGTCTAATTTAAACGTTTTGGTTTCGTCGTCCCAGAACTCTTCGATAAAATTTCTTAAATTGCTGGAGTACATCTGGCTGGCGTGTACCGGCACCTGGCCCGGGTAGTTTTCCAGTCCGATGACAAACACACCGTCTAAATTGACGGTTTCATTGAGTTTGGAACCTTCCACGTTACCGCCGGTATCTACTGCCAGGTCCACGATCACGCTTCCTTTTTTCATGTTTTGGATCATATCTTTGGTAATAATCACGGGTGCTTTTCGCCCGAACAGCTTTGCAGTGGTGATGACCACATCAGCCATACTGCAGTGTTTCGCCATCACTTCCTGCTGTTTTTTTAGTTGTTCATCGGTTAAGGCTTTTGCGTAACCGTCTTTGGTTTGGCCGGTTTCTCCCAGGTCGACTTTAACGAATTTAGCGCCCAGGGATTGGACCTGTTCTTCAACTACGGGCCGGGTATCGAAGGCTTCGACTTTTGCGCCCATTCGTTTAGCAGTGGCAATAGCTTGCAAGCCAGCCACACCGGCGCCGATTATAAACACTCTGGAAGGTTGTATGGTACCGGCTGGTGTCATCATCATGGGAAATATTTTATCCAGTTGTTTCATGGCCTCTACTACTGCCACATAACCCGCCAGGCTGGCTTGTGAACTCAGAGCGTCCATCTTTTGGGCTCTTGTAGTACGGGGAATCATTTCCATACTGATGGCACTCACGCCGGCTGCCTTAAATTTTTCGATTATTTCTTTTTCATTAAAAGGGTCCAGGTAACTGATATGAATGGCGCCTTTTTTCAACAAGAGGATTTCTTTTTCCGGGGGCTTTCGCAGCCGTAATACAATATCGGCTTCGGACATTATTGTTTTACGATCTGTGGTTACTTTCGCACCCACCTTTGTATATTCCCCGTCATCGTAACCGGAACCTTTACCCATCCCGGATTCAATAACCACTTCGGCGCCTCTTTTAATGAGTTTATCTACATCCGCGGGAATCATTGGCACCCGCCGTTCATCTTCAAATGTTTCTTTAGGTATTGCTATTTTCATTTCAGCTAACTCCTTTGGCAATTTAGCGAACAATTTATTATTCGCTTACGCATTGCCTGTCAATCTCGGCAAAACTATTTGCGCATTTTAAAGAAAAAAGCAAATTTTTGCAATAGATAATGGTCATTTTTTTTATTTTTCTTGAAGTGTTGAGCCACGAAGGACACGAAGGAGCACGAAGCTAGTAGGCAGCAAGAATAAGGTAACCTCGGAGCAGAGTGAATTGATTCTAGTGTGGCACGATGTTGAGAAGCATGGTACAATGACTGTCCGCATATGAAAAGTTTTTGGGAGTCCAGAACCCTTTTTTCAAAAAGGGTTTTGGCCGCCGGAGGCAAAAAAAAGTTCTGATAGAGTTTTATAGGAGTTCAGGATGGGCAGGCAGAAAGTTTTATGANNGATAGCTAATACCGCTGCTGTGTATTGGCATTTGTAATTTTTATTTTTCATGAGGTAATTCTATATGAAGGGCGTATGGATTTCAATCCTATTTTTTACCTGCCACCTTTTTCCACCACCTTTTTCCAATGACTGTNNAAGTTTTTGGGAGTCCAGAACCCTTTTTTCAAAAAGGGTTTTGGCCGCCGGAGGCAAAAAAAGTTTTCAAAGAGTTCTTATAAGAGTTCAGGATGGACAGGTTAAACGTTTTTTGAGCTAACAGATATTACTGTCCATTCTGGAGATAAAAAATATGGGTTAGGAGATCCGCACGGAGGGCATTAGCTTTTTCAGAGTGCCCGTGCGGTACGAGAGTTAAGCTTGAAAAGGTAAGGTGCCCTTCGGACAAGTATAAATCGCCTGCGGCGAAAGGTCAGAAAGTCAGTGGGTCAGGGATTTTTTATGAGAAAGTTGGCAGTTGAGAGTTGGCAAAAGAGGAAGGAAGAAACGGGCTTTCATCAATCCTTGAGTTAAGTTATCTTCACATTTTCAAAGAATTTGAAGGCATCCGGTTTGCTTTCGATAATTTCACAGTATATAATGAGATTCTCCTCGATCTTCTTTAAAAAACTTTTGCACATCTCCCTCTTCCTGTCTTCATCAAATCGTTCTCCTTTTCTGATGTTGTCAAAGCATTTTGAACATAATCTCAAGGCCCAGCAATCTTTACAATCGCTGAAAAACCTGTCGTACTCCTTGTAAAAATTATAAATCCTTTTATAGTCGATTCCACCATCCACATTTCCAATCTCATAGTTGCGAAATAGGTGTCAGGTAAATAATCCTATAAAATCAAGCGATCAGCACATCTTTGAATACTTTTAAAGAATCCGGGTTTTCTCTAAGTAACTGGGTATATACTTTAAACGCCTTCTCGATGGTTTTTTTACTATATGAACAGAATTGTTCTTTTTTCTTACCGGAAAATTCTTCAAGATTCCCAATCGCAGCCCAACATCTTTCACAATGATGGATTGCCCAACAATCCCTGCAATCCTCTAGCACCTCCTCAAATTTCCTGTAGTAATAGGCAATTCTTTCATAATCAAAACCGTTATCTATGCAGCCGATTTTATAGTCTCTTTCTCCTCTCTCGCAGATATAGAAATCACCAGTTGTACTTACAAAAAGCCGTCTCAAACCGATATGACATGCTCCCAAAGGATGTACATATTCATATAATCTATCAATCGGTCTCCTGGCAAGATTAGAGAGAATTAAATAGACTCTTCTATTCTCAATCGTTAAGTTATGAATACTATTATGGAGTATCGACAATTTAATCCGTTCAACAAATCTTTCTTCAACATTTGAGAATTGCTTAATGCTTTCTTCAAGGCCAAAATCTTCAATAAAGGATGTCCATCTAGTACTAACCAGGCTTGATCTCATACTGCCTTTAATTTCAATCATAGTATTGTCGAAGGAAAAAAAATCAAGAATATCATTGATATTGTAGAAGGGGGGTGATAGAACACTTCTAATAGCAACTTTACGGGAAAAAAAATCTTTGTTGTACGTCCTAAGAAATTTAAGATTTTTCATGATACGATTAAAAGTACCTTTACCATTCCTAAATACACGATACCGGTTATTTATCTTTTCCGGGCCATCGATACTAACCGTAATTCGAATATCATTCTCAATCAAAAATTCTATTATCTCATTATTTAAAAGTGTTCCGTTTGTAGTTAAATTAAAGTTGTATTTTTTTTTTGCAATTTTCTTCTTCACAAATTCAACTGTTTCTTTGATTAAATCAAACCGTAACAACGGTTCGCCACCATAAAAAGAAATAAATAGGTTTTCTGTATCTGATGATCTTTCACAAAAAAAATCAACAGCCTTTAGGCAGGTATCTTTATCCATAGTACTATGCGATGCACCGAAATTAGAATATTTTCCTGAGGTATAGCAATACTTGCATTTAAGATTACATCGTTTTGTGAGTTGTAGAATGATCTGAATTATACCATTTTCATGCAACTTTTTTACCTCATCAGCGGTTCTTATACCCAAGGTTACTCTTTTGGGCCTGTAATTTGAAAATAGTCCGTGATCAATCCTGGCATTCCTAATTTTCTCTATACTTCGCCTCAAGTCAGAAATATGATAATCCTTTTTGTATTTTGATTCGAGACAATCAGCATTATCATCTTCGTATTCATCGATAATATCATATACGGATTTATCTACTTCAACGATTTGGTTGGTGTTAACATCGTATATATAGAAATATTCACCATCTTTGAACTTCTTAATGAAAGGTTGGTTTAAAACGTTATATATCATTTTTTATTCTGTCTGTGTGATCATCGAAACTTATTTCATATTCCAGAATCCGCTGATTTCTCAATCCATCGATCACGAAAATTCTATTATCATGGATGTATATGCCTTCGCATAATGTAGACATCTGGGCTTCTGCAACAATTTTTCCAACCGAATTGAAGACTAACAGTCGATAATAATCTATATTCTCAACAATATTATAGTTAACTCTTGACCTGTTAATCCCATTTATAGTCCCGGAAATAGCAGTAGCCATCATCTCTTTTTCTGTTGGGCGCCTTCTCAAGGTTACAATATAAATCCTTTTTTTAGAATCGATTGCAATTCCCCCGGTAACTCCCACTCTCCACCTTATTTTGCCTTTTCTCTTATTATAATGAATAGTTACACCGCTCTTTTTCTCACGAACATCAACATTCATGTCTTGTTTTTCCTCTTTTCTTACTATTCCATCTCCTTTAGAGTTCAAAAAGATTTCAACCGATTCTCCAAAAGGGGGATCGAAGGTTATGGCTATTATCAATCTCCCATCATGGGAATACTTCCTGATAACCGGGGTATGCATGTTAGCTGCATAGACATTATCGTTGGCATCGATTGAAAAATGAAGTTTTTCCGATGTAAGAAAACTTTTCGATTTATCGTGATATTTACCTATTTTTCTTATCACCTTTCCATTGTTATCGTAGATAGAAACCAGTTTCCTGGAATAGAAAGTCTTTTGGTGATTATAGACAGCTAATTCATTTTTTGAGGTAATCCCAATCCATTTGGTGAAGCCTTTGATTTTTACAATTTTTTTACTTTTACCTTCAGGATTAAACCATTGTATTCTTCGCCCGGCTGATTCGTTAACCACAAGATTACCGTTGGGAGAAAAAGCAATGGAATAAGGCCCGAACACATCTCCCGGCCCGCGCCCTTTCCTGCCAATGGTACGAAAATATTTTCCGGAATAATCGAAAACCCTAATGCAGTTATTATGCCAATCACATATATATACCGACTTATCGGCGTCGACAGCAATAGATTTTGGGGTCTTAAAAAATTTGTTTTCATCTTCCTCTTCATCACCCCCCCATATTCGTATCAACTTCAAGTGTAATTTTCCTTTACAAGCCTCGATTTCTTGAAGGGTATTGTGGACCAGCACTGCGCTTTTCAATGTATTAAGGCAAATTGATAAAGAAAGGAACGCAGTAATCAAAGGTACTGCTTTTATCTTCGTTATATTTGTATTCATCATCAACAACGTCTCAAAGTTTCTTCGACCATTATATAGACTACCACATCAAAAAAATGCAAATATAAGAATCAAGTGTATAATATTTATACTTCAGGAAATATCATACTAAAGGCATCACTTTCGTTTCCTTCGTATGAATCAAATCCTGGTGGTTTTGGTTCTGTGCAACCACAACCGCAACACTTACCACTTTGAGCAGAACTTACCAGGTTTTCTCCATTATAACCCCACCCGCACCCACAGGCGCAAGCGCCTGCTTTGGCCTTGCTTAATTCTTCTGGGGTCATTTCAATCCCACTTTTCAAAACTTTCATTCTACTTCACCTCCTTTTTATTTAAAATTTACACCTATTTGACGTCGTATCGGTAGAGATAATCAAGCCCTCCCGGATTCTCTTCCATGAGGGTCACAAAATTCCTGAGCGAATTTCCCAGGGATTTTAAAATGGATTGGCAGTGTCCACGTTTCCGATTCACATCCAGTTCCCCGCGTTCATTAAAGGCATGAATATAGCAGATATCACAAAGTCGAATGCCCCAACACCGGGAACAGTATCCGATACTTTTTTCAGCATAATCGTCGATATACACTTTCTTGATGGTCTCAAAATCAAGGCCGGTATAAACATTTCCAATGGAAGGGGCATAAGTGGAAATTTTTTCGCAGAGATGAATCGAACCGCCGGCAGCGATGTAACACTTCCTTTGTCCGGGAAGACAGCAGCCGTTAAGGGCATAACGATCCCCTGGCTCTGTTAAAACAGGCCGTTGTATCAGCCTGGCAAATCTCTTTTCTAACACTCCTTTAATCATCGATTCCGAATTGCCGTAATCCATTTTGTATTTCTCAAAGGCCCATTGGGCTAAGTCTTTATCTTCTTCAATTCCCTTTTCCGGAATAAATTCATCGGGAATAGAACCATTGGTGGGATACTGTGTCAACACGTTCACTTCGGGCAGCCATTCAAGTCCCCTGAAATGATTGTTGATAATGTTAAGCTTCTCTTCCGAATACGGAGGGGCATAGACTGCATTGATGGAAATTTGCCCGCGTTTTATCTCGTTGTACTTCTCCGCAAGGATTTTAAGACCTCTTATTGTTTTTTGATAACTGCCGTTTCCTTTTGCATCCTTCCTGTATCTATTATGGATACTTTCGGGGCCGTCCATGCTCACCAGGACTGAGAAACCGTTTTGCAAAAGGTAATCGGCAATTTCAGGTGTTATGAGAGTCCCATTTGTGGTTATATTAAAAACTACCCGTTGTTTATCGAAGATTTCTCTGGTATATTCCACGCAACTTTTTATGAAAGGGAACCTGGTTAAGGGCTCTCCGCCATAGATTCCCATCATAACGGTATCATTCTTAAACGAGTGCTCTTTTAGAAACTCGATGGATTTCCTGCCGGTTTCAATGCTCATGAGCCTGTCACTGTAATTTCTTTTTTCCTTGAAATGGTCATTATATATGCAGTAGCGGCACCTTTGCCCACATTTTTGTGTGACTTCGATGTTGATCGACTGGATCGACGAATTTAAAATCTCTTCGACGTTTTTGAAATGATCGGACAATCCGAATCTTGCTGCTTTTTTCACCAGGAGAATTTTTTCTGATTCCATCGCCTCGGCGATTTCAGATGCGGCAGCGATGAACCCTTTCTCCCCGTGACTGGTAACAAAATCGTCGATTGCCTGGTTAACTTCCTTGAGAAAAAGACCATGGAGTAAGTCGAATACTTCTTTTTCACACTCCAGTATTTTATTGGTCCCGGTGTCGTAGAGATAGTAACCGGAGGCAGTCCTGAGCAGACATGCCAATGGTTTTTCGTTCTCAAAGGTTTTTTTGAGAAAATCAAAATGATAATTAGGGGCTTCCTTTTTTGTTTCCGATTTCATGCCCTTCATAATAATTCTCCTTTAGACCTCCATCAAATCTGCTGATACCGTGCTGCAGCATATTAGAAATGCAGTTAGAATCGTATAACACTTTTTAATAGCCATACTTCTCTTTAACATACCCAGATTAAAATGTCAAGAGGAAAAGGTAATTTTATTTGTTATTTTGTATACTCGAAAAAACCGCTGCCTTATATTATTCGTTGTTATGTTCCACTTAATCGGTCCATGTGTCCACGTAACCACGTAACAAATTGACCACGTAATCCGTAACCCGGTAACTCGCAACCTCGCAGTCCCGCACCCCGTTATCTTTCAGCAAAATCAAGCTCCTTTCAGGCGAAAAATTCTGGTCTCTCTATTGATTTGTTCGTACAATCCAGGTATAATGGAATCGATGAACGTCACAATAGAAACCGCAGCCCCCAGGGTTCCAGGTAGACCGTCGATACAGCCATGGTGTATCTACGGCATATATGAGAGGTCTTATAATGATACCGGTAATATCCTTAGAGAATTGAGGGTTATTAAAGCAAGCATCGATTCAGGCAGCATACCGGCCATAAAGGACTGCTGGCGAATCAACAAAAAATATCTTGAATTGGAATTGTTTGGAATGTATTCATCGCAGGTGTTTTTTGAAATTAAATGAGAGGTTTAACTTGTATTTTTTCAACATTTGGTTTACAATTAATTTTGAGTCCAATTAAACCAAAGAAGGAGAAAACCATGAGAAGAACACTGATTCCAATTTCAATAATATTAACCCTTTTAATTTTTTGTGGGTATCAATATGGGTATATTGCCGCAAATTACAGTTGTAAGGTTTATCCAAATCAATGCGATGGAGAAGGAAGTGGGGATGATAGAACCTCCCCTACCGTAGGTCAATTAATAATAGAGGCAGCAAGCTTCTTATTGCAGTCTAACAGCGATTATCAGTTATTTCTGAAAAATTATGAAAATTCTGCCGACTGTGGGATTGATTTTGCTGTTTTCCGGGAGATCATCGATAATGCCGTGGAAAACATGGAAAGAGCCAGTCTTAAATATTTTCAAACATGGGAAATCTCAAAGTGCTTTGACTATGATCCCCTGGTTCTGGAAAAGCTCAGGCAATTCGATTATGAAAAGTTCCAAAAGGAAAACAATTTAAATCCTGCCATATTTCAAGAGGTTTCAAACTTTTTGAAAACAGGGAACGTTAACAGTATATATGAAAAGGCTTATAATGCTACCGATGGTATCCTTAGAGAATTGAGGGTCATTAAAGCAAGCATCGATTCAGGAAGCATACCGGCCATAAAGGACTGCTGGCGGATAAATCAGAAGTATCTTGAATTAGAGTTGTTTTTAATGTACGTATCACAGGTATTTTTTGAGATTTAATGAGAGGTGATAATGGAATGGAGGGTATGAACATTTTTAAGTTTAAATCGTTCTTTGTTTTTGATTTTAGAAGATACCTAAAAAAAGAAAGTATAATAGCATTTCTGGTTGTTGTTGTAATACTTCAACTATTTATTCAGTATGGGAAAAATACGTATCTGGATATTCTAAAAAGCAGTGAAGCTGTGCAGAAGGTAGAAGAGGTAAAAGTAACCCAATACTCGTTATACCGACAATATGCAGCGTTCGGAATTATTCTTTTTTTAATTCCCAGCGATTTTAGTGTGCTCTTTAATAATTCAACTTTTGAAGAATTGTTGTCAACTGTCAACACTGCTGAAAGACTCAATATTTATAAATCCTTTAAGGGTAAAGAATACTTTATCGAAAGGTCAGGTTATTTAAACTTCATGGGAATTCTTTTCCTATTAGGGGTCTTCTTTGCACTCACCTATGGAAAGAATACAACAGAGAGAAAAGACTATCTGAAGTCTTTTTCAACGTTTTCTGGATTTAGAAAGGTTTTTTGGGCAAGAGTTATATCAAGGTTAATCTTATTAAACCTTGGTTCTCTTTTATTGTGTTTAATTTCAATAACACCGCTTCTTATTGAAAATATCAACCTTTTTCGATGTGCTTCCATTCCTCTTTTCCTTGGCGGTGGACTTGTTTTTTCAGTATTTTTTAGCGGTGGTTGTGTAATTGGGCAATTAAAAGACCGCAAAAAAAGGAAAAGTCGAATTCTTGGCTTTTCAGGCCGTTCTTTCAAATTAATTGTTTTAGGATTGGTTTACTTCTTTTTTGTTATTATCCTGCCATTAATAGCTAATATATTTATTAAGGTAAAGGCGAATGACATAGAACCATTATTTGAATTTGATTTGTATAATTTAAAATTAATCCAGAAAGTAGAAATGAGGTTAATTAACAGATTTGGAGTTCTTGAAGCAGGTGAAATTCCTAAAAAGGAGATTCTTAAAGCGATAGAAGAGGAATTAGAAAAAGCGTTGGAAAATGAATTTAAAGAAGTTCGAGAGCGTGAGAACCAAAGGAAGAACAAAGTCTTAAGAAAAATCAAGGATTACCAGACTATATCGTCTTTTATTTCCTCATTATTCTACTTTTCTATCTGTGAAGAAGTATCCAGCAATGGAGGTTTGACTTTCATAGATTTTTATACTTTTAGTCAATTGAATAAAGAAAAGTTCACTGAGTTTTGTTTCAAGAAGTTGTATTCTGGTCAAAATTTGCCTGATACCGGTAAAATTGAAAATTTCTTTAAGAAGAAAGAGGATGGACTATTTTTTGCTAAAAGCAAATTACCTTTTAATTTCTGGCTGGGGATACTTTCAGCGATCTTTTATGTGGCAATACTCTTACTAATTTCTTATCGAATGTTTTTAAATCGGGTCATCAAGGGTGATCCGGGAAAAATAAGGGATTTTGGATTCAATATCAATAGATTTAAATTCAACTACCTGGTGACTGCGGATCAAGGTCTGAAAAATCAAATCTACAACTTTTTTTCCGGATCTGGTTTTACCTCTGTGGATATTAAAGTAGATGGAGAAGATTTAAAACAGAAGGGGTGTATCTGGCTGTGTAATCCCCGATATATTGACGATGAATTAGATGAAAATGCCCTATATAAAGCGTTATACGGTAAAAAACCCGATGAAGGCATCAAAACCTGGGAGATCATGTTCCGGTTTGCCGTGGAAAACAGTAAAGGCCGGGTAATTGTCCTTGATAATTTCTTCAAAGGATTGAAAGGAAAAGAGGTTGAAGAGATTTTGAGAGTTATCAGGGAAGAAGATATAGTCTCGTTATATATAGGTGATAATTATTACGAAGCAGAAAAGCTGGCAGATGATGAGTTGATTTTTTCACTGGATGATACGTCAGTCGATGCTACTAAGGAAGTAGCGGAAGTGTTGAAAAAGGACATGTGATTTTTCCAGGGAGGACAGGCGAAAAATCCATAAGTTAAGTTATCTTCACATTTTCAAAGAATTTAAAAGCATCCGGTTTGCTTTCCATAATTTCACAGTATATAACGAAATTCTCCTCGATATTCCTTAACATACTTTTGCACAACTCCTTCTTCCTGACTTCATCAAATCGTTCTCCCTGTCTGATGTTATTGAAACACTTAGTACATAATCTCAACGCCCAACAATCCTTACAATCGCTGAAAAACCTGTCGTACTCCCGGTAAAAATTATAAATCCTTTTATAATCGATGCCGCCATCCACATTTCCAATTTCATAGTTGCTGCCTACTTTCTCACACATGTAAAATTTTCCTTGCGTATTGACAAACAACCGTCTCTGTCCGGGTATACATGAACCCTTTGGAGGATATTGCCGCGGCAGCGTTTCCAGGGGCCGGCGGACAATGGCATAAAAATCCTGCAAAAATAGACTATTTTCAACGGTCAATTCTTCATGCGTTCCATTGATTAGCGCCTCTTTATACCGATTCCGCAATTTAGTGAATTCTTTGCGAAGATTTTTCTTTTCACCTTCCAGTTGAAAATCCCGGAAAAAACTGGTTTCATAAGCATCGACAAAATTGATCCTGACTTTGTGTTTTAGGGGAGAAAGAAACTCGCTGGCAAAAAAGAAATCGATTACCGCATCAAAATCATAAGGGGGGGTGATGACCGTATTAAAAGAGATAAGGTTCAAAAAATAGTCCCGGCTGTATTGTTGAATCCGTTCCAGGTTCTTCATGATTGCATCAAAGGTGCCTTTACCATTGCGAAATACCCGGAAACGATTATGGATTTTTTTCGGACCGTCCAGGCTGAGTAAAATAGAAATATTGTTTTCGACAAAATAGGCGATGATTTCGTCGGTTAACAGCGTTCCGTTGGTGGTGAGAGAAAACCGGTATTTTTGGAAAACCCCTTTTGATTTTGTCCATTCTACGACTTCTTTTAACAGGTCGAATCGTTTTAATACTTCTCCGCCATAGAAAGTAACGGCTGGAGTGGTTTCTTTTCGATTTACCGCGATTCTCTCGACAAAGAAGTCAACTGCTTTCTTCGCAATATGGGGAGGCATATCCTGTTTTCCGTTTTGGGAATACCTGCCGGAAACGGAGCAATATTTACAGGACTGGTTGCAGCGGGTGGATAATTCGAGGATTAATTGGGAAAGGCCCGAATCGAGCATATATTTCACATCGTATTCGGAACTGAAACCGGAGAAGATTTCCGGCCTGTGGAAAGAGAAGTAATTATGTTCTGTATGAGCCTTTTTAATGGATGCGAAACTTTCACGGATATCATTGGGTTCATATTTGGATTTGTATTTTTCAACCACCTGGTCTGCATTATTTTCAGCGATCTCATCGATAATATCGTAAATCAGTGGGGTTACCCGGATCAGCTCATTGCTGTGGACATCGTAGATGTAATTGTAATTGGCGGTTTTGAGTTTTTTTATAAAGGGTTTGGGGGTATCGCTGTTTTCCCTATCCATTTTACGGATTCCCGATAAAGCTTATTTTGTATTCATAGATTTTCATTCCCATATAAGTGTCAATGACAAACAGGGTATCATCATGGACGTATATGTTGTCGCAAAAGACATTTAACTGCTTCGACGCAATCACTTTTCCGCTGGGGTTGAACACCAGAAGCCGGAACCTGTCCGTGTTATCGGAATTATTTTTTTTGCCGGTCACACGAAGCGTTCCGGATGCCCCCCTGACAATGTAAAAACGTTCTTCTTTCTTAACCGGGCGTGTGGTGGTAACAAGATATACCCTTTCTTGTTGATCTATCGATATACCGGATGATGCATTTGTTTTAAACTTTCCGGTTACAGTGAATTCTCTTTTCGATTTGTTTTCATGCAATCGGGTCATCATGGGCATCTCAAAAATCACGATTTGCAGCGGCTCACCTGTGTAAGCGTATTTCCAGTAGACAGGGGTTCCGTAATAAGAGATATATATATTATCATTTTTATCCATTGTAAAAAAAGTACTTTCTTTTTTGAGGGGAGACCTGGTCATTTCATGAAATTTCCCGATGCTTCTTATGATTTTACCTCCGATATTGTACAATAAGATCAATGATCCGTTTTTTATTCTATTTTGCCAACTATGTAAGGCAATTTCATTGTTGTTGGTAACCGATACCGTTGCAATGCTTGCGTAAATTGTCTTAAAGCTGGTAAAATAATTCCCTTTTGAATCGAACGTTTGAATTCTCAAATTTCCATCATCAGCTACTACGATATTGTTATCTTTATCAAATGCCATGGAACATGGGAGTAGGGTGTCCCCAGGGCCTTTTCCCCGTCTACCGATGGTTCTTACATATTTTCCTGACCGTTCGAATACCTGGATGCGGTGATTCGCTGTGTCCAGAATGTAAACCAGCCCATCTTTCCCTATTTTTACTTCTTTGGGTAAACGGAAAAACTGGTTTTCATCATCGATGTCATCATCATTCCAGGTCCTGATCAATTTTAATTTTATTCTTCCTTCGCAGGCATCGATTTCTTCTAACGTATTGCGGATAAATGCTGGATGGCCAAAAAGGTTTTGGAGTAACCAAAAAAGAGCAAAGATAAAAGAAAAAAAAAATTTCATTTTATTCTCTTTTATTCGGATATGTTCCTTCATCACTTACCAGCAATGGCGATATAAGAAGACAGATTTCTTATTTCTTCCAGAATTGTTTTCAAACCTCCGGGTTGGCGATGCCGAAGTTTGCTTTATTGTTATCTTCAGCAGAACTAGGGCCAAAACAACCACATGCGCAGCCACCAAGCTGATTGCCCATACTCCATCCACCTGGTGAGCAGACGCAACGCCTTCCTCCTTTAATTTTTCCGGTTAATTCGATGCCGTCTCGAATCAATTCCATGCCTTTGCCTAATCCATTGTTTTTTCTTTCTCTGGATTTCATTTTTCCTCCTATGATAATTTTAATTTATAAAGATAATTCAATCCTTCCGGTTTGTATTCCCTTAGTGAGCAATAATATTCAAGGTATCGCTCCTGGGTCTTTTTTGTATTATAACAGCGATTTGTCATATATTTCGGGTCTAATCTCCCATCCTGGAACGCTTCTGTAAAGCAAGAGTTACAAAGATTCACCGCCCAACATCTAGAACAAACAGGCGCACACATTGATTCATACTCACCAAGGTATAATTTTTTAATCACATCCATATCGATGCCATCATTGATGTTTCCTATGAGGGGTGCGTCAGACGATATTTTTTCACATAACCGGAATCTACCGTCTGCCGTTACAAAAACCCTTCTTACACCTGGGATGCAGCAGCCATTCAGGAATTTTTGATCTAATGGTTCTGAAAAAATCGGACGCTGCATCAATTGGGCCATTGCCTTTTCCATAATAGCATCCGCAATTGGATGGGATTCGTCTTTCCCCGTATACTTATCCCGGTATCTTTCATAGGACCAGAGCTGCAAATTTTTGTCTTCTTCAAGCGATTCTTTCAAAACTTTTTCTGCAAGAATAGTTCCGGGTGTCGGATAGGTTATGTTTAAATTTGTTCCCCCTGGTATCCAGGGTAGTTCATCCCAGAGTTCAGCAATGCGGTCGATTCGTTTCCCTGAAAAGGGCGGCGTGTAAACCATGCTGAAACCGACTTTTTCGTTAGAGAGTTTTCCATAGGCGTCAACCAGGTACTTAAGCCCCTGGACCGCGCGCTGGAAACTTCCGCCTCCCTTTGCATCCACCCGGTAACTGTCGTTTATCTCTTCCGGCCCATCGATACTGACATACACATTGAAATCATGTTTGCAAAAGAATTCAGCCATTTCCGGCGTTAATAGTATTCCATTGGTGGTAATCGTAAGATCGATTTGTTTTCCCTTTAAAAGAGAGTTCGCATATGACACGCATGATTGGATTAAGGGAAACTGAAGCGTAGGCTCGCCTCCGTAAAGGCTGATAGCGACTTTATCCCTCTTAAAGGAATGCTGGTGAAGGTAATCGATGGCGCGATAAGCGGTGGAAAGGCTCATATGATTGGTACCGTGATTTCTTTTGCCCTTAAAATCCTCATTATACACGCAGTAGGCACACCGCATC
>JABAOH010111239.1_pt1 | contig 37305 bp, 31 predicted proteins | sample 7062181 | NCBI WGS metagenome assembly JABAOH01 (sample SAMN14538630, study PRJNA623070) | marine sediment metagenome | biome: marine biome [ENVO:00000428]; feature: marine pelagic biome [ENVO:01000023]; material: deep marine sediment [ENVO:00002113]; isolation source: pool of 5 deep marine... | reverse complement strand
CGACTCGGCGGACAAGCTCATCCGCAAGGTCGAGGAGACGCAGAGGATCCGGAAGGAATTGCAGGCCGTCAAGAAACTGGCGCGAGAAAAAGCACGCGCCACATCCATTCGCGTGCCGCAGCTCAAAGACTGCAAGTACCACCGCACGGACCGCAAGAAGAAAAAAGACTCGATGCTGTTCGTCACGGAAGGCCAGTCGGCTGCAGGCTCGATCGTCAGTTGCCGGGATGTGCTGACCCAGGCGATCTTCGCCCTCAAGGGCAAGCCGCTCAACGTCTGCGACCTCAACCGCGACGCCATCTACAAGAACGACGAGCTCTACAACCTGATGCGCAGCCTGGACATCGAGAGCGATGTCGACAACCTGCGCTACGACCACGTGATCCTGGCGACCGATGCGGACGTGGACGGCCTGCACATTCGCAACCTGCTGATGACGTTCTTCCTGCGCTTCTTCGAGCCGCTGGTGCTCAAGGGGCACCTGCAGATCCTGGAAACACCGCTGTTCCGGGTTCGTAACAAGAAGAAGACGCTGTACTGCTACACCGAGGGGGAGCGGGACGCCGCGATCAAGACGATCGGACGCGGCGCCGAGATTACCCGATTCAAGGGGCTCGGCGAGATCTCGCCGCACGAGTTCAAGCGCTTCATCGGCCCCGATATGCGCCTGTCACCCGTCGAAGTCGACAACCACAGCGTCGTACCTCAGATGCTGCGCTTCTACATGGGTAAAAACACGCCGGAGCGCCGCAGCTACATCATGGATCACCTGGTCGTGGGACCCGAACTGTGAGCGAGCATCAGCAGGATCTCTTCGGTAGCGAAGACGGGACACCGCCGTTGGACGACGGGGGACACCTGCGCCGCCTGATCGACGACAACTTCATCCAGTACGCCTCGTACGTGATCCGCGATCGCGCGATCCCCGACCTGGTCGACGGTCTGAAGCCCGTTCAACGCCGCATCCTCTACTCGCTCAAGGAGAACGACGACGGCAAGTTCATCAAGGTTGCGAACATCGTCGGTCACACGATGCAGTACCACCCCCACGGCGACGCCAGCATCGGCGACGCGCTGATCAACCTGACCAGGAAGGAATACCTGATCGAAGGACAGGGGAACTTCGGCAACCTGTTGACCGGGGATCCGGCGGCCGCGCCGCGTTACATCGAATGTCGGCTGACCGAGCTGGCCCGCGACAACCTGTTCAACGACGAACTCACCAAGTTCGTCCCGAGTTATGACGGGCGGCGGAAGGAGCCGGTGTCGTTACCGGCCAAGCTTCCGCTGTTGTTGATGTTGGGGGCCGAGGGGATCGCGGTCGGGCTGTCCACCCGGATCCTCCCGCACAATTTCATCGAGCTGCTGCAAGCGCAAATTTCGATCCTGGACAAAAAAAAGTTCCGGATACTCCCCGATTTCCAGCAGGGCGGGTTGATGGACGCGACGGAGTACGCTGCCGGCCAGGGCCGCGTCCGCGTCCGTTCGAAGATCGACGTGACCGGACCTCGGCGGCTGACGATCCGTTCGGTCGCTCCGGGTGTGACCACCGACTCGCTGATCGCTTCGATCGAGGCGGCGGCCAAGAAGAAGAGCCTCAAGATCCGCGCGATCAACGACTACACGGCCGAGGCGGTCGAGATCGAGATTACGCTGGGTCAGGAGCAGGACCCGGAAAAAATGAAGCAGGCGCTGTACGCCTACACTTCCTGCGAGGTCGCGTTGTCCAGTCGTGTGGTCACGATCGACAGCGATCGGCCGGTCGAGATGGACGTCGACGCGGTGCTGCGCGCCAACACCAAGAATCTGCTCAAGACGCTCAAGCGAGAGCTCGAAGCCCAACGGCGCGGCCTGCTCGACAAGCTGCACCAGCTGACGCTCGTCCAGATCTTCGTCGAACACCGCATCTACAAACGCATCGAGGAGTGCAAGAGCTACCCCGACGTGCAGAAGGCCGTGCTCGACGGGGTCAACGAACATCGAAAGCTGTTGCGGCGCGACGTTACGGGCAACGACGTCGAGATGCTGCTGGCGGTCAAGATCAAGCGCATCTCGCGCTACGACATGGACAAGCACCGTAAGGGCATTGAAGACGCGCTCGGAGATCTCGAATCGGTCGAGAAGAACCTCGCGGACCTGACGGGCTACGCGAAACGCTTCTTGAAGTCTCTGATCCGCAAGTACGGCAAAGCGTTTCCTCGCCGGACCGAGATAGCGACGTTCGACCAGATCGAGCTGCGGGACCTGACCGCGAACGAGCTCACGCTCTCCTACGACCGCGAGAAAGGCTACGTCGGGTACGCTGTCGAGGGTGATGAGCTGTTCCTTTGCTCATCGCTGGACAAGCTCGTCGTCGTCCACGGTGACGGCCGCTATCGAGTGGTGAACCCTCCGGAGCGATTGTTCGTGGACGTCGACATGGCGTACTGCGCCCCGGCGGACCGTGACCGCAAATGCCTCATGGTCTACACCGACGAGGACGGGCTCAGCCATGTCAAGTTGTTCACGTTCGGAGGGTCGATTCTCAACAAGGAGTACACCTGCATCCCGGGCCAGGGGAAGATCCTGTACTTTACCGACTGCCCTCCGAAGAGGCTCTACGTGAAGTACAAAAAGCGAAAAGGGCAACGAATTCACCAGCAAGCCTTCGATCTGTCGAAGATCCCCGTCAAGGGCGTCAAAACCCGTGGTAAACATATGACCTCCAAGAGGGTCGCCTCCCTGCATTCGGTCAAGCCACGCGGCTGGGTNNGTAGGCTCGGAAAACGGGGGCACGATGAATCTCGATCTCGAAGAAAGCAGCGGGGTCAGCATCCTGGTGCTCAAGGGGCAATTGGTCGGGACATCGGCGAATTCTTTTCGCGAGGCGATGGACACGTTGATCGAGTCGGGGCGGCTGCAAATCTTGCTCGACTTCACCGATCTGACCTTCATGGACAGCGGCGGCATCGGCGAGCTCGTCTCCGGCTATCGCACGATCGACCGCCTCGGCGGCGCGCTGAAGATCCTCAAGCCCGGCAGGCGTATCCAGGACACGCTGACGCTGACCAAGCTGCTACCGATCTTCGAGGTCTTCGATGATCGTGAGGCCGCGATCACGAGCTTCGGCGTCTGACCTCAATCTGCGGCAGAGAAACCGACCCCGGCGTACGCTGCGGTTCCCGAACCCCTGAACCCGTAAACGTCTTCGAAGGTTTCATCGAACAGGTTCTCGACACGGCCGAACAGTTCGAATCGTTCGTGCAACCGAAAACGCGCGTGAAGCTCGCCGAGCAAATAGCTGTCGAGCGCGACACGTTGAGGCGGATTGGGGAACGGCGGGAAGAACACGTCGGTGGCATCGCCCGTCAGATACAGTCCACCTCGCAGTGCAAACCGGCCGGCCATGCTGCGCCAGTTCGCGGCGAACGAACCGAGGTGCCGCGGTCGACGGAGCTCACGCTCGTTTCCGCCGGCACCGTCGGGCTGAGTCGAGTCGGTGAAGGTGTAACCGACCTGAAGGTCGATTCGCTCGCCGATCGGAGCGATGAGGAGAAGCTCGATCCCGGCCCGATCGCTCTCACCGGTTTCGTTCACCGCCGTGAAGCCACCGGCCGTGGTATCGAAAAAGAAGCCGTTGATCTCGTCTTCCAGCTGGGCCCGGAAATAAGTGATCCCGAGAGTACCCGACTCGCCGAACTGCCGGTCGACGCCGACCTCGTAGCTCCGCGAGCGCTCGGGTTTCAGTTTCGGGTTGCCGATGAACGAACCCGGGAAAAAACCGAAGCGCTCGATGAAGGTCGGCGCCTTCTGGCCGGTCCCGAGCGCTGCCCGCAACCTCGTCTTCCCACCGGCGACCCCATAGGTGCCCGTCAGGCGAAAGCTTGTCACGTCGTCGAAATCGCTGTTGCCTTCGTGACGGACGTTCGCCGAGGCGGCCCAGCGGTCCCTCACGCGAAAGCGATACTCGACCGCGACACCGGTGTTATCGATCTCCTGGTCTTGATTCGGATCGCCGAAAGGGGAGGCGCTGCCGCGTTGACTGAAATCCCTGCGTTCGTGGTCGACCGCAAACGCCAGGCCGTGTCGTCGGGGATCCTCCCCACGACCGAGATCGACCGCCGACTGGAGCGAGATGCCGAGCTTGTCGATCTCGGTCGACGTGTCCGGGACGCCGCCCAGCTCCGTCGCGACAGCCGAGACGACCGACGAGAGCCTACCCTCGTGCGTCCAGCGCCCTGTCTGCGGTTGCCACCGGCCCGACAGCTGGATCACCGTCAGATCGGTGTCGGTCGAGTTGGCCGCATCGATCGGCAGTCCGGTGTTGACGAAGTCGATGGTATCGAAGTCGCTACTGGAGTCGGTATGACGCGCCGAGAGCTCGACGTCGACTGGGGCCGACGGGGTGAAACGGACCGAGGCGCCGGCCGTCGTGTTGCTCGTCCCGTCGTCCTCGGTGCCTTGTCGCGAGATGTTCGTTCCATCGGAGTCGACGCGCGACACGTTGGCCTCGAACCGGACCCGCTCGCCGTCCCGGGCGTAGCGCCCGCCGGCGCGCAGCGTTCCGAAGGAGCCGGCCTCCAGCCGAACGGAGCCCCCAGTCCCGGCATCCGAGCGAGTCAGGATGTTGATCACGCCCGCCACCGCGTCGCTGCCCCACAGACCACTCTGCGGGCCACGCACGAACTCGATGCGCTCGATGTCATCGCTCGTCAGGATCTCCAGCGGTAGCTCGTCGGCCCCGAACGCGTCACTCACGTCGACGCCGTCGATCCTGATCAGAACGTGGTTGGCCTCGGCGCCGCGTACACGGATCTGCGTCTGCGACCCCACCGGACCCGAACGACTGGTCGACAGCCCGGGGAGCCCACGCAGCAGGTCGGCGAGGAAGACATGGCCACGCTCCTCGATCTGCTCGCGTGTCAGGATCGAGATCGAGTTCCCGGTCTCGTTCACCGGGATCGGCGTGCGCGCCGCCGTGACCGAAACCTGTTCGCTGTAGCCCGAGTCGAGCGGAGTGGGATCCGGTTCCTCCGCCGTCGCGGGAGCCACCGCGATCAAGAGCAACAGCGATGAGACCGAGGAGAAGAGACGAAGCATGACGACCTCCGCGTTCCGCCCGAAAGCGCGAGCTCTCTATTCGGCTGCGGGCCGGTATACGGGCTCGCGAATCGGGTCTCCCGGACCCGCGGGCGGCCGCCTTCCCATGCACCAAGCACAGTGGCTGTCTTGACCGCCGTGACTTCGCTTACCGTTGCGGGGGCAGCGCCGGTCTCTCACCGGCTTCCCGTTTATCCCCTCGGGCCGGACGGCCATCGGGGCACCTGCAGCGATAACACTCGGATGCTAACACACCACGCGATCTACTTGCCCAGGAGTTCCAGTACGGCGAGTGTCATTGCTTGCACTCCCGCGGTCACCGACGAGCGCGGTTCGACCTTGAAGAACGGCGAGTGGTGCGACGGAATCGGGGGTCCGCCCTCAGCCGCCGCGTCGAGATCGGCCTGCGGCGTGCCGCCGACCGAGAAGTAGCAGCCCGGGACGTCCTCCTCGGTCTCCACGAAGTAGGCGAAGTCCTCGGCCCCCATCCCGTCGTAGGTTTCCTCGTAGAACGCATCTGCGCCGAGTTGACGGATCAGCGCTTCGCGGATCCGGCGGGACAACGCGTCATCGTTGACCGTGGGGGGCGTGAACTCACCGGCCGGTTGCACCAATGGAAGAAGCTCTTCGGGAAGACCCGCGGCCGTTCCGATGCCGTTCGCGATCCGTTCGATGCCGTCGAGAAGATGTTCGCGCGTCTCCTTGTCGTTGGACCGGACCGCGAGCTGGAGACGCGCCTCGTCGGGGATGATGTTGTGTTTGAAGCCGGCGTGGAACGACCCCACCGTGACGACCCCCGGGCGCAGCGGCGAGACCTCGCGACTGATCAGGCTTTGCAACGCGATGACGATCTGGGACGCGATGTAGATCGGATCCTTGCCCTTGTGAGGAGACGCGCCGTGAGCGCCGACGCCGCGCACGACGATGTCGACACTGTCCGCCGAGGACGCGACGGGCCCGCTCGGCACCGACAGCTTCCCGGCCGGTTCTCCCGCGGAAACGTGAAACGCCAGCGCGACGGGACCTCGCGCCCGGTCCGGTCGACCTGGGTCGCGACCGACGCATAGCGTAACCCGCTGGCCTCCTTGACCGGCAGACCGTCCATGTCGGCCCGCACCAGCAAAGCATCCAGAGGGCCCCTAGGAATGCCAACCTGAGTCTCATCGTCGTTCTCCTCGACAGGGGCCGGAACAAGGCCCTTTTCCCACGAAAACTGGTCTGCGACCCGTGCCGGCCCTATGTTCGCCGAGATTGGAGGGATTTGGAATGGCCCGCAAACACTCAGTCGTCATCGTCCTGCTCTGGGCCGTGGCATCGGTCGCGGCCCTGGCCGCCGAGCCCGTCGAGCTCCAGAGTATCGCGTTTCCGGAGAAACGCTCGATCGATCTGCCGATCGTCAACCGGCCCGCGGCGCCCGCGGCCCGCTTGGAGGCGGAAGTCATCCACCGTCAGGGACAGGCGAAGATCGAGATCAGCTTCACGAAGATGAAGCCGGCGATCCTGTTCGGCGGCGACGTGACCTGCTACGTCGTCTGGGCCGTCACCCGGGACGGCAACGCCGAGAATCTCGGCGAGCTTCTCACGCCGAAACCGAGTGGCCGTCTGACCTTCTACAGCGGGCAGAAGAACTTCGCCCTGGTCGTGACCGCGGAGGCCTACAATCTGGTGTCCCGCCCCTCCGAGCTACTGATGTTCCGCAACGTGGCCCCCGCCGGCCAGTCCAATCTCGCTTCCTCGTTCCCGTTCAAGGGGTTCGTGGAAGCCCCGGAACACTACATGGACGGGATCTCCCACCTGAAGTGGGACTCCGATGTTCCGCTCGAGCTTCTCCAGGCGCGCAAGGCGTTCGATCTCGCGGTCGAGATCGGAGCGCAGACACACGCCGCCCAAATCTACGGTGAGGCTGCCGAGGCACTCAGCCACGCCAACGCGATCGCCAGGCAGACCAGCCGCGGTCGCGAGCTGCTGGATGCGTCGAGACGGGCCGTGGCGCTCAGCAACGAGGCCCTGAACATCTCGCATCACCGGCTCGAAGCGATCCGCGTCGAGGAAGAGTTGGCCCGTCGTCGCGAGGAAACGGCCGCGCTCGAGCGACGAGCGGCCGAAGCGGAGAACGCTGTCGCGAAGGCGCAACGTTTGACCGAGCAGGCCCGCGAGGAAGCGCGCCTGGCGCGAGCCGAGCGTGAGCGGACCGCGAGCGAGACGGCCGCGCTGCGCACCGAGAAAGCCTCCCTCGAAATGGCGATGGTGCAGATGCGCCAGGAAAAGAACGAACTGCAACTCGAGTCGGCACAATTGTTCCGCGACAAGTCGTCGCTCGAAAACGAGGCGGCGTTGCTGCGCCAGGAGAAAGTTTCCCTCGAGACCCTGTCTCGCCAACTCCAGGCGGACAAGGCCGAGCTCGAGGAAGAATCGACGGAGCTGCGCGAGAGCAAGGAAGCTCTCGAGATCGAGAAAACCGAACAGCAACGGCTGGCGGAAAAACTCCGACTCGAGAAAGAGGAGATCCAGGGCCGGCTCCAGTCGGCGCTGTCCCACGTCGCCGAGACCAAGGACTCGGCCCGCGGCTTCGTCGTCAACCTGCCGGACATCCTGTTCGACGTCGACGAGGCCACGCTCAAGCACGACGCTCAGCTGGCGCTGGCGAAACTCGCGGGCATCCTGCTGATCCTCCCCGACCAACACGTGCTGATCGAAGGGCACACGGATTCGACCGGCAGCGCCGCTCACAACCTGACGCTGTCCCAGCAACGGGCGAACGCGGTGCTGGCGCTACTCGCGTCGCAGGGGCTCGACCGCACACGCCTGGAGGCGATCGGCTTCGGCATGGATCGACCGATGGCGGACAACACCACCAGCGAGGGCCGACGCCGCAATCGCCGCGTCGAGCTGGTCATCAGTGCCTCGGCTCAGGGAGTCGCGTCGAAGTAGAGAACGGCCTAGCGCCGGTTGCGGAGCTGCGCGCCCCACTGCGCGCGAGCCGTCACGTGCCAGTGATTGTCGCTCGTTCCGAAGTAATTCGACGTCCAGGTCAGACGGAACCAGCGCTTGTACCCTGCGCCGACCGTCAGCGTCGGCTCCTGGTCGCGCAGCCACGGCTCGAGCGGGGCGTAGTTCGTTTCGCTGAAGCGCACGCCGCCCTCCGTATAGAGGTCGAAACCTTGCCCAAGCTCCCAGGTCACGCCGAGGGCGAGGCGGGCGTGCTTCTTGAAACCCGCGGACTCGAGCTCGACCAGCGGAGCGATCGTGGCCACCCCGACCGGCTCGAAGGTGCGTTTGACATCAAGATGGACGAACACGTGACTCTGCATCTCCGTCGCGTAGGTCAGGTTGAGCTTCTCCTGCTGCAGAACTTCGTGGACGAAGTTTTGAAGCCGCTCCCCGTAGAGGCCGCGACCCACCCGAGCCGCGCCGAGCTCCGCACGTACGCCCCATTTCGACTCCGCAGGGAGTAGTTCCCGGGACACCGTGAGGTAGGTCTCGTCGAAGCGCAGGCCACGGCCGCGATCGGTGAACAGGAATTCGTCCAGCTTGAAGGTCCAGCCATCGACCCTACCCGATAACCCGAGCGTGGCCGTGTACAGGTCATCCTCGATCGGTGAAGCCGAAAACAGATCGTTGATATGGCGGAACTCGAACTCCGCGGCTTCGGCGGAGAAGCTCAGTCCGACCAAAAGGATGGCCGTGGTCATCCATCTGGACACCATGCCCGTCGCCTCCCGTCCGTTCATCGTCACGACCGTGCTCGCGCGCAGCCTAGCAGATGCGGAGAATCCGCTTGCCGTAAAGGAAGGTATGCACGGGTGGCCGGGTTTGCCGCCCCCCAATGTCTGATTCTTTGGGACTTTTTTGACCCGAAAACCGGGAATACGGCCGACTAGCGCTCGCGGCGCAGCAGCATCGTCGTCGGATCCAGCGCCAGACGTAGATCCGAGACATCCGGGTTGTCGTGATCCTTCAGCAGCGAGACGTGAACGGCCTTGGTGTCGTGGGCCATCTGCAGGATCACGTCGATCTTGTCGACCAGACCGGCCAGCGGCGCGGGAATCCCGCTCTCGTCGGTCTTGTCCTCGCGGTGGCTCACCGCGGTCATCCACAGCTCGGCGTCCAGCTCCCTGGCGATCTCTCGGAGTTGGTCGATCTCCTGCTCTGCCGTGTCGGCGAACGGGAACCCGTCGAGCATGATCGCGACGGGGTGGAAGTCGCCGTGATCTCGATTCATGTAGATCGCGTCGCGCAGTTTCTGGATCGAGAACGTCCCGTCGAGGTAACAATGGATCCGGCGGTTTCGCTCGAGCTCCAGCCGCACCCGCCAGACGTCCTCGAGCTCTCGCTCGTGGGCCAGATCGCTGAAGATCTCGTCGTAGAACGACCGCACCCGCTCGCTCGACTCCTCCAGCGAGACGTGCAGCACCTTGCGGCCGCGCATCAGGTCGTCGAGCGCCACGCCGACGAGGAACGCGGTCTTGCCCACGCCGTGCCGGGCGACGACGACGCCGATGTTGCCCGCGCCCAGGCCGCCGTGGATCGAGGCCTCGAGCAAGCGGACGGGCGAACGTTCGTTGATTTCCTTACGGCGCATCAGTTTCCTCAGGAGTCGCTTTCGTTGCGGTATTTCTTGATCAGTTCCTCGGAGACCTCGGCGGGTACCGGCGCGTACTTGGCGAACTCCATCGTGTACTCCGCCTTGCCCTGGGTCGACGACCGCAGATCGGTCGAGTAGCCGAACATCATCGACAAGGGAACGTCCGCCTCCACACGGACGAAGCCCTCCGATTCCGTCGTGCCGACGATCACGCCCCGGCGCTGCATCACCGAGCGCACGAACGCGCCCTGGAACTCCCCGGGTCCCTCGACGGCCACGCGCATGATCGGCTCGAGGATCTGCGGCTTCGACTTGCTGTAAGTCTCCACAAACGCCCCGCGGGCCGCGGCCTGGAACGCCATGTCCGAGGAGTCGACCGCGTGGGCCGCGCCGTCGTTGATGCAGACGCGCAGCCCGGTGACCGGGAAGCCGATCAGCTTGCCCTTGTCCATCGCCGCACGGAAGCCCTTCTCGACCGCCGGGATGAACTCGGTCGGGATCACGCCGCCGCGGATCTCGTTGACGAACTCGAAGTCGCCGGCCTCGAACGGCTCGATGTAGCCGGCGACGCGGCCGTACTGGCCGGAGCCACCGGTCTGCTTCTTGTGGGTGTAGTCGAACTCGGCCCGGCGGCTGATCGCCTCGCGATAGGCCACCTGCGGCTGGCCCGTCTCGACCTCCGCGTTGTACTCGCGTTTCATGCGCTCGATGTAGACGTCGAGGTGCAGCTCGCCCATCCCCGAGATGATCGTCTCCGCAGACTCCTCGTCGACCCGCGTCCGGAACGTGGGATCCTCCTTGACGAACCGTGCGAGCGCCTTGGCCACGTTGCCCTCGGTCTTGCGGTCCTTGGCCTTGATCGCGATGTGGATCACCGGTTCGGGGACGTGGATCGAGCTCATCGCCACCGCGCGCCGATTCGCGGTGAAGGTGTCGCCGGAGGCGCAGTCGATCCCGAACAGCGCCACGATGTCGCCCGCCGCGGCGCTCTCGATATCCTCCATCTCGTCGGCGTGCATGCGAACCAAGCGGCCGACGCGGATGTCCCGGCTCATGCGGCTGTTGAAAATCGTGTCGCCTTTCTTGAGCGTGCCCTGGTAAATGCGCAAGTAGGTCAACTGGCCGAAACGGCCCTCATCGAGCTTGAAAGCGAGCGCGATCAACGGTTGCTCGGGATCGACGTTGACCTCGAACTCACGCTCGTCGTCGTCGAGGTCGAGCGCGACATTCTCGATCTCGGTCGGGTCCGGCAGGTACCGCACCACCGCGTCGAGCAGCGGCTGAACTCCCTTGTTCTTGTAAGCCGACCCCACGAACACCGGGGTGAGGCCCAGATCGAGCACCCCGCGACGGACGCCGGCGTGGATCTGCTCGGGCGTGGCGTTGTCCTCGAGCGCCGCTTCGAGCAGCTCGTCGTTGAACATCGAGGCCGCCTCGATGATCTCGTTGCGTTTTTCCTCGGCCGCCTCGCGCATGTGCTCGGGAATCTCGTCTTCGCGGATCGTCTCGCCGTTATCGCCCTCGAAGTACAGCGCCCGCATCTCGACCAGGTCGACGACGCCCTCGTGCTCCGCCTCGAGCCCGATCGGGAGCTGCATCAGCACGGCGTTGAGCTTGAGCTTGTCCTTGAGCTCCTCGACGACGCGGTACGGGTTGGCGCCCGAGCGGTCGGCCTTGTTGACGAAGGCCAGCCGCGGGACCTTGTAGCGTCGCATCTGTCGGTCGACGGTGAGGGACTGTGACTGGACGCCGGCGACCGCACAGAGGACCAGCACCGCGCCGTCGAGAACCCGCAGCGACCGCTCGACCTCGATCGTGAAATCGACGTGACCGGGGGTGTCGATGATGTTGATGTGGTGCTCGTCCCACTGGCAGTAGGTCGCCGCCGAGGCGATCGTGATGCCGCGCTCGCGCTCGAGCTCCATCGAGTCCATCGTCGCGCCGACGCCGTCCTTGCCCTTGACGTCGTGGATCTCCCGGATCCGCTGCGTGTAGAACAGGATGCGCTCGGTCAGCGTCGTCTTGCCGGAATCGATGTGCGCGCTGATCCCGATGTTGCGCACCTTGGACAGGTCGGAAAACATATTTGTGATCTCTTGTTCGGCGCACTCTCGAAAGGGCGAAAAGAGCGGTCGAGTGCGGACGCGGGATTCTAGCAAAGAGAGCCGGATCCATCGACCGCCGCCCGGCTCCCCGCATCAGGGGCCGAACAGGTGGTCGCTCAACGGGACGAACGAGGGGAACCTCGAACCTCCGATTTCCAGGTAGCGCATCCCGGCGGCCCGTGCCCCGGCCCCGTCCGCGTCGTCACGATCCCCGATCACGAGGGTCCTCGCAGGCTCGGAGCCGAGCTCCTCGGCGGCCCGCAAGAAGCCTGTCGGATCGGGCTTGAAGCGCCGAACCGTGGGATCGCAACTGGACAGCACGACCGAGAACGGGTCGCGGACGCCGAGGCTCTCGAGCTTGCCCTCGCTGGGGTACTCGGAGAACACGCTGAGTCGAAGGCCGTGCTTGATCGCCTTACCGAGGAAGCGGTGCAAGCCCTTGCGCGGATAGCTCCCGATCAACGCCAGCGGTCGCTCGAACATCCATTCCTCGATCAACGATTCGACGAGTTCCTTACGAACACCCGTCTGGTCAATCGTGCGCCGCAGTTGGTGCGCCGGGTGGTCCTCGTCCTGCGGGAGGCTGGCCCGGATCGACTCGAGGTTGGCTCGAAACGAACGGATCACCCGGACCGCCCGGCGCGTCCGCAGTGGTTGGGTGACGCACGCGCCGGCGAGCCGCAGGGCCATTTGCCGACGAACGGGGCCCTGCCGGTAGAGCGTGCCGTCCACGTCGAGAACGATCGCGTCGATGGAGGTCAGATCGGGCATTTCGTTCGGCTCTTGGAGTTTAGCACTCACACGTATTGCAAAGTCCCGTGCGAGGCGCGAGACTGGGTTCCTGCATGGCCGGTTTTTACCAATCGTTCGAGCAAGCGGCGGAGCAAAACGCCGACCGTTGCGCGATAGAAGTTCAACGCCCCGATTCGGTCGATCGCGTGAACTACGCGGAACTCCGCTCGATGGCGGTAGCGGCATCGGCGTTTCTCGCCCGCCGGGGAGCGCAACCGGGGCAGCGCTGGGCGATCCTCTCGGAGAACGGCACGCCGTGGTGTGCCGCGTATCTCGCGATGAGCCGGCTCGGACTGGTTGCGGTTCCGCTCGACACCAACTACAGCGCGTCTCAGGTGGCCAAGTTGCTCGCCGATTGTGGTGCCACGGGCATCGTCGCGTCGGAGGCGAGCTACGAGATCGCGCGTGAGGCCGTCCGTGATCTACCCCAGGTGAACCTGCTCTTGCTCGACGCCGATCGGGACGGGGTTGCTCGGGTCGATTTCGCTGCACCGCCCGACGGCAAGCCGGCGGCCGATCCCGCGGGGGGCGATCCCGCGTTGATCCTGTACACGTCGGGGACGACGCACGACCCCAAGGGCGTGGTGCTGACGCACGACAACCTGGGCGCGGTGTGTCGCTCCGCGCAACAGGCGGTGGGCTTCGCCAGCGACGATGCGGTGCTCAGCGTGCTCCCGCTGTTCCACGCGCTGGCGCAAGTCGCCAACCTGGCGATGCCGTTGTCGATGGGGGCGCGCTCGGTCTTCATCGAGACGATCAACACCGGGGAGTTGTTGCGGGCCCTGCAGGAGCGTGAGATCACGGTCTTCTGTTGTGTACCGCAGTTCTTCTACCTGATCCACGAGCGGGTGCTGGACAAGGTCTCCAAGTCCGGTCGGCTGGTCCGCAGTGTCTTCAAGTTCCAGCTCGGCCTGAACGGATGGCTGCGGGATACGTTCAGCCTGAATCTGGGCCCCAAGCTGTTCCGGAAGGTTCACCGCGTCATGGGCCCGAAGATGAGGATTCTGGTCACCGGAGGTTCACGATTCGAGCCCGCCATCGGGCGGGACCTGTACCGGCTCGGCTTCGATATCCTGCAGGCCTACGGTTTGACGGAGACGACCGGCGGCGTCAGCGTGCTGCGGCGCGGAGACCGGCACGTCGCCTCCGTCGGCCAGCCGATCGACGGCGTCGACGTGAAGATCCTTCCCGTGGACAACCACGCGCAGGACCCGCCGCCGGCCGACCGTCTGCGTGGCGCGGCGGCGACCGCCGTCGGGGAGATTGCCGTGCGCGGGCCGGTGGTCACGCCGGGCTACTACGAACGGGTCGACGCGAACGCCGAAGCTTTCGACGACGGCTGGTTCCGCACCGGTGATCTCGGCTACCTGGACGTCGACCAGCGGCTCTACATCACCGGTCGCGCCAAAGAGATCATCGTGACCAGCTCGGGCAAGAACATCTACCCCGAGGAAATCGAGGCGCACTATCTCAAAGCCGCATCGATCGCCGAACTCTGCGTGCTGGGCCACGCACGTCCCGGTGAGCCCGCCGCCGAGCGGCTTCACGCGATCGTCTTCCCCGATTTCGACGAGCTCAAGCGGCGGAAGATCCTCAACGCGCGCGAGATCGTCCGCTGGGAGATCGAGGACCTGTCGCACGGGATGCCGAACCACAAACGCATCCTCAGCTACACGATCGTCTCCGAGCCGCTGCCGCGGACGACGACACGCAAGCTCAAGCGACTCGAGATCGAACGCCGGTTCCTGGCCGGCGAGTACGAGATCGCGTCCGACGCGGCGCCGGACCGCAGCCCCGACGACCCGCAGTGGTTGGCCGACCCTCACGTCGCGGAGGCGCTGGATCTGATCCGGGCCGCGGTTCGCGAACCGGAGGCGGTCCGCGGCGCGGCCAACCTCGAGCTCGACCTCGGCCTCGACTCCATGGAGCGTGTCGAGCTCCTGACCGAGGTCGAGGCCCGGTTCGGTGTCCAGATCGAGGAGCAGACCGCCCACGTGCTCTACACGGTACGTGACCTCGTCGAGGCTACCCGGCCCGAGGAAGGGGCCGCCGGCGACAGAGCTCGCCTCGAGGATGCCTGGCCGACGATCCTGAGCCGACGTGACGCGAGCGACCCCGACGTCAGCGGGTTCTTCCGCTCCCGACTCTCCGTCTGGGCGATGTTCGCCGGGCTCAGGCTGATTCACCTGGTCGCCTGGCTGTTCCTCGGCTTTCGCGTGCGCGGACTCGAGAACCTACCGGAGAAAGGCCCCTACCTGATCTGCCCGAACCATCAGAGCTATATCGACGGCTTCCTGCTGAGCGCGGCGCTGCCGTATCGTGTGCAACGCGACGTCTTCATCGTCGGTTCGAGCGAGTACTTCGAAACCCGTCTGATGCGCGGGTTCGCGCGGTTCATCCGTTTGATTCCCGTCGACCCCGATACCAACCTGTTGCGCGCGATGCGCGTCGGGGCCCAGGGTCTGCGCGACGGCCGCGTCCTCATGTTGTTCCCGGAAGGGGAGCGCAGCATCGACCGTGAGATCAAGCGCTTCAAGAAGGGCGCCGCAATCCTCTCGTCGAACATCGAGGCACCGATCGTGCCGATTGCGATCGAGGGTGCTTACGATGTGTGGCCACGCACCGGCAGCCTGCGCCTGTCACGTCTGATTCCGTTCGTCGGACGCGTGTGGCTGACGTTTGGTGAGCCGCTGGCGTTCGATACGGCCCCCGCCGGCGCGGTGCCCGACTACGTAGAACGAACGGCGGAGCTGAGGACCCGAGTGGTGGATCTTCTGGAAACTGTGAGGGCGCGCTCCTAGTTGAGGCCGACGGTGAACGCGGCCGTCGCTTCCTTCTCGTCCCCGAAGATCTGGAAGATCCGATCGAGTCGCATGATCTGAAGCAGTTCGTGAACGATCCCGTGCGGTCGCACGACGAGCTTCAGGTCACCACCGTCCTGGCGCGCTCGTTTCAGGCAGGCGACCAACTCACCGAGGGCGGCGCTGTCGAGAGAATCCGCGCGAGTCATGTCCACCACGAACTTGGATTGCCCTTCGTCGATGCACTGGATGAGCGCATCACGAAGGTGTACATGGGCGCCCTCGCGCACCGGGCCCTCGACTCGAAAGAGCCCGACTCGACCCTGGGTACGTACCGAGATTTCCACGACCGCTTCCCTTTCCCCCCAGCTCTCGTTTCTAGGGTGCGTCCACGACGGCCGTCATGCAAGTCCCTTGCGGCGGAAGTGGAAAACGGCCTGAAAGCGCCCTGGCACTGCCGACCGCGACGGACCGATCGTGCTAGGCTCGCCCGGGTACCGATGCTCGAGTTCTTGATCAGCCTGATTCCCTCGACGGCAACGATCGTCGTGGTCGTTTGCGTCCTCTGGGCGGCCAACCTGGTGCTCCAGAAGCACGCTACCAAGCACATCGGTGTCAAGTTCCGCAACCAGATGATCATGGTCGGGCTGACCTTCGCCGGGGTGCTCGCGATCATCCTCGTCCTCCCGATGGACGACGCCCGCCGCGGTCAGCTGTTGAGCCTGCTGGGACTCCTGCTGTCGGCGGCGATCGCACTGTCGTCCACCACGATCCTCGGAAACGCGATGGCCGGTCTCATGCTGCGTGCGGTACGGAGTTTCCGCACCGGCGACTTCATCCGCTGCGGTGACCACTTCGGGCGGGTGACCGAGCGCGGGCTCGTGCATACGGAGATCCAGAACGAGGACCGGCGTTTGACCACGTTGCCCAACCTGTACCTGGTCACCCATCCGTTCACGCGGATACGGGCCTCCGGCACGATCATCGCGACGTCGGTTTCGCTGGGGTACGACGTTCCGCGAACCCGGGTGGAACCGTTGCTGTTGCAGGCCGCGGAGCGTTCCGGGCTCAGCGGGGGATTCGTGCAGATCAAGGAGCTCGGTGATTTCTCGGTAAGCTACCGGGTCGCGGGCATGCTCACCGAGGTGAAGCAGATCATCACGGCCGGGTCCAGGCTGCGGGCGGCCGTGCTCGATGCGTTGCACGATGCCGGCGTGGAGATCGTCTCGCCGAATTTCATGAACCAGCGCGTCCTGCCCGACGGCTTCCGTGCGATCCCGGCTGCAGCGCCACGACGCGCCCGGCAAGCAGTCGATGGCAGCACCGTGGAGGAGATCGTCTTCGACAAGGCCGAGGAGGCCGAGACGATCGAGGCCCTGCTTCAACGCCGCGCCGGGGTGGTCGAGCAGATCGACGAGCTCGCGGCGCGTTGCAAGAAGGTCGACGACGAAGCGGACAAGAAGAGGCTCGAAGGAGAGCTCAACCGCTTGCAGAGCACGGCGGATACGCTGAAACGGGTCATCGAGTTGCGCCAGCAGCGCTCTTCCGAAGACTGATCGAGCCGTGCTTGCGGACGATCTCATCCTGGCAATCGAGGCAGTAGAGTGATCCGGGTCGGGCCTCGAGCCGGCGGATCCCGATGGGATCGTCGCAACCTCGGCGGAAGCCATCGATGTGTCGAACGATCGCCCTACTCGCGGGGAGAGGATCCGTCGCGTCCCGCAGTCCTCTCGTCGCGATAGACGAGGAACGGCCCCGCGCGGTAGTAGCGGCGGCGGACGAAGGGATCCTGCCCCTGCTCCGACGACGGTCCGTCCCAGACGACCTCTGCTTCGTGGACGACGTCGTGGTTGCTTCGTCGTGGATCCGCCGACCAGCCGAAGAACCGGCTGCGGCGAGCCATCTCCACCTCACGTCCCGCGCCGCTCCAGACGAACCAGCCGATCACCAACAGCATGGGATTGGCGCTCCAGAGACCCGGGATGCCGAACACCCCGGCGAGCGCCAGCAGCACGGCCATCCCCTTGCCGATCGCCGCGGCCAGGTCGGTAGCGCGTACGTAGTCCATGCGTCGGGCCAGCAGCGCTCGAAGGACGCGGCCCCCGTCCATCGGAAACGCGGGCAACATGTTGAACAGGAACAGCACCACGTTGATCGCGAGGAGCTGGCCCAGAAACCCGCCGGCACCCAGAGAGGCCAACGGGAATAACACTCCGGCGATGCCGACGTTGACCGCGGGCCCCGCGAGTGCCACGACGAGCTCTTGCCGCGGTTCATCCGGCATGCGGGCGAGCCGGGCGAGTCCGCCGATCGGAAGCAGGATCACATCCTTCGTCGGGATGCCGTAGCGACGCGCAGCCAGCACGTGCCCGAACTCGTGCAGCACGACGCAGCCGAAGACCGACGCGATCAGGACGACGCCGGACGCGGCGGCCACCGGGCCGCCCTGAAGCAACCCCAGAAGGCCCACCAGCCCGAGCAACAGTAGAAACGTGAAATGCAGGTAGACCGGAACGCCGAACAGGCGTCCCAGTCGGATCGACCAACTCATCGAAACTCCTCAACTGCCCCTGACACAGCCTGTGTTGGGATCGCGACCCGGCGATGTCAAGGTTGCCCGACTTTTAGTGGATTTTTCCCCCACTCGCCGAGACATCCCGCAGTTCCGTCCTGGTGTACTCGTACTTCGACTTGCAGTACTCGCAGCGAATCTCGAGCGTCTCGCTGTCGGGATCGAACAGCGACTCGCCCTCGCGCTTGTAGATCGGACCGAGGTGGACGAGCATCCGTTCGTGCGAGCAACGGCACTCGAAGCGCACCGCTCGGTGCGCGAGTAGCCGGAAGCCGACCGAGGCAAACGCCGCCGAGATGTCCCGGGTATCGGTCAACGCCTGGGCGAACACCGAATCGACCCGCTCGCGGATCCCGTCGCGCCGCCCCTNNATCAGGCTCTGGTCCGACGCGTCGGAGATCTGGATCGCACAGTTCACCTGGTAGGAGTCCGCGAGCACGCGGTTGACGACCTGGCGCAAGGCGAGACCACGTGCCTCGATGATCGATTCGTACGGTGGTCGGTTGTTGGGGAACAACTTCAGAACGCGGATCAAGCCGTGCATTGCTCCGGGGAACTCGCGGAAGTCCTCGGGCAGGAGCATGCAACGCGTCGCGCCGGCATGGCTGGTCTCGATCTTCAGCCGGAAGTCGGGCTCGTCGGAGTCGATGTAGAAGCCGATCTGCTCGCCGCGCTTGAGCAGCGCGATCATCGGCTGCACGCTGAGCACCGTCTCTCGAAAATAGGCGAAGCCCGGCCCCTGGATCGGGTGGACCAGGGCCAGATCCTGGATCAGCTTTTGACCCTCGAGGAAATAGAGTGCGTATTCGCGCGGCTCGTCGATGAACGTGTAGAGACGGCTTTCGGGAAGGACTGACACGCGGACCTCGTTGCTTGGAGCGTGGATGATAGCGGCCCGGTCAGGCAGTCTCCAACGCATCCGCCAGCCCGAAGAGGCTGCGGGCGTTGGCCGACGTCTGGCGGTCCAGATCCTTCAGCGGGACGTTCCTCAGCTCGGCGAGAGCGGCGAGTGTGTAGGCGACATAGGCCGGCTCACAGCGTTTTCCACGTTTCGGTACCGGCGCAAGGTAGGGGCTGTCCGTCTCGACGAGCAGACGGTCCGCGGGGGTGAGCACCGCGGCGTCGCGTACAGCCGCGGCGTTCTTGAACGTCAGCACGCCGTTGAACGCGAGGTGCCAACCCAGTTCCAGGTACCGTTCGGCCTCCGGCGGCCCGGCGGTAAAGCTGTGGATCACACCACGGTTTCGCGGGTGGGCAGACAGCACGTCGATCATGTCGTCGTGCGCCTCCCGCACGTGGATCACGACCGGAAGATCCCGCTCGGCGGCGAGCTCGAGCTGTCGTGCGAAACGTTCCCGCTGGCGCGGCCTGGGATCGAGATCGTAGTGATAGTCCAGCCCGATCTCGCCCCATGCGCAGAAGCCGCCGGCGTCGATCAGGCCGGCGAGTTCCTCGAGCTCGGCGTCAAAGCGGTCCCCGGCGCGGTGCGACGTGAACGGGTCGAGCCCGGCGGTCCCGTACAGGAAGCCGGGGTGACGCCCGATCGATTCCAGGACGGCGCGTGCGTCTTCCGGTCCGGTGCCGATCGTGATGCAAGCTCTGAGCCCTGCGTCGCGAGCGCGTTCGACGATCTCCGCCTGCTCGCCGATGAGTTTCGCGTGAGTCAGGTGGCAGTGCGTGTCGATCACGACGTCGAATCTTACCTCACCACCAGAGGCCCCCTCGGGGGCAAATCGGCCGGAAACTAGAGCTTTCGGCCGGTGGCGACGAAGGTCTGCCGGGCCAGGACCCGGCCCTGCTCGTCCTGCGCCTCGACGGTCCAGGTCCCGTCCCCGCGCAGCGTCTGCTTGGAGTACGTCCGCCAATGAGCGGCGCCGATCGAGAGGTCGCGCATGCCTCTCACGCTGCCTTCNNTGTGCCTTCCCGGCTCACCGCCGATGACTCGATTCCAGAAGACGACCATCGTTCCCGTTTCGAACTCCGACGCTTCCCCGACGAGTACGCGCTGTTCAACGCCGGTGCCCACGCCGAACTCCGAGACGGACATGTCGTCGATCGTGACCATCGTTTGCGGCAGCGGCTGCTCGGGCGCAGGTTCGGGTTCGGCTTGAGGAGGTGCCGCCTCCGGCTCGGCTTGAAGCGCAGCCGGTTCGACCTCCGTCACGATGGGTTCGGAAGGCGGCATCGCGACGATGTCGGTCGACGTGGCCCGCTCCGTCGCATCAACGTCGACTCCCGTTTCGATCGGCTCCGGCTGGGCCGGTCTCGCGACGCGGGCATCGGCTTCGTTGACCGTTGCTTCTTCGGTCCCTGGTGTCGTACCGAGCAAGCCCGCCACGTCGGTTTCGGGCGCCGGCTCGGCAAGACTCTCGAAGGTCGTTGTCGGCGGGACGGTGGCGACGAGTTCGGGCTCCGTTTGGAGCATCGGGCGCACGCCGAACCAGAAACCCGCGACCGCTGCGCCAAGCGCCAGGATGACCACGACAATTGCGGCTACGCCGCGCCGCTGGGCGATTTCCTTGTCGGTCTCGACGGCGGCGGCCAGCGCTTCCAGGACGTTTTCCTGGGAAGCCTCGGTCTCCAACCGCCCGAGCGAGCGCTGCTCCGCGACGTAGGCCCCGACCAGGCGGTCGGCGTCGGCTCCGATCGTCTCGGCGTAGGCGCGGACGTAGCCCTTGGCGAAGACGATCCCCGGCAACCGTTCGTGTTGACCGTCCTCGAGCGCCTGGAGGTAGCGGATCCGGATCTTCGTCAGGCGGGCGATCTCGTCCAGCGCGACATTGCGCCGCTTGCGCTCTTGCCTGAGCTGGTCGCCGAAGGTATCCATGGCCGTGCCCATCCATTCTATAAGTAGGTCGCGAAGGGCGCCCAGTCCACTGCCCCCAAAAGTGCTCCCGGGAAGCGGGCACTGACCACCCTTTTCGCCCCCGCGAGTCCTCGGGCGGTAGGTTCCCCGGCCGACGAAACGTGTAATCTGTCGGTCGGAATGCCGATTTACGTGCAGTACTACTTCTGGCTCCTCCTGGTGTCGCTGGGCTGCTTCGCGGTCGAGCGGGTCGCCCCTTGGCGTCGCGAGCAGCGGGTCCTTCGTCGGGGGCTCGCTCAGGACCTGGTCTGGCTGGTGTTCAACGGCCACTACCTCGGGCTCCTCCTGGCCCTCGGGGCGGGACACGTGATCGAGGCGCTCAACGGCCTGCTGGCGAAGGCCGGGTTGCCCCTGCCCGAGTCGCTCGCGTTGCTGGCCGGCTCACCGCTGTGGCTGCAGTTCATCGTGTTTCTGGTCTTAAAGGACTTCGTCGAGTGGAACATCCACCGGCTGCTGCACAACGTTCCGTGGCTGTGGGAGTTCCACAAGCTGCACCACAGCATCGAGGAGCTGGACTGGATCGGCAACTTCCGCTTCCACTGGGGCGAGGTCATCGTCTACAAGACGCTCTCCTACCTGCCGCTCGTGGTGCTCGGTGTCGATTGGCGCGTCCTGCTGGCGATCGCGATCCTCTGGACGGTGATGCTCGACCTGAACCACTCCAACGTGAGGTACTCCTGGGGACCCCTGCGCTACGTGTTGAACTCCCCGCGCATGCACGTCTGGCACCACGACGTGGAGACTCACGGACGCGGGGGCCAGAACTTCGGTCAGGTCCTCAGCGTGTGGGACTGGCTGTTCGGTACCGCGTACTGGCCGGACGATCGCGAGATGCCAACGCGGCTCGGCTTTGCCGGGATGGAAACTTACCCGCGTGGCTTGATCGGCCGCTTCTTCTGGCCGCTGACGCGCCTCGTGACGGGACGCGGTTCGCGCGACGCCTGACGTATCGACGTTCGCTCCACGTTACGTCATAATCCCCGCCTTAACGGAGACGAACGATGCAACCGATTCGGATCGACGAGAAACGTGCGCTCGCACACCTGATGGATCTGCTAGCGATCGAGGGGCTCAGCGGCAGCGAGACGAAGGTCGCCGCGGCGGTCAAGAAGAAGGCGCGCGCAGCCGGCGCACGGCCCGGTTGGATCAAGTTCGACGACGCGGCGAAGAGAATCGGTGACGGCTACCAGGTCGGCAACCTGATCGTCACGCTGCCCGGCACGATCAAGGCTCCGCGGCGGCTCCTGATGGGGCACATGGACACCGTGCCGCTGTGCCGCGGCGCGGTCCCCGTACGCCGGGGAAACCGCATCGTTTCGCAGGGAAACACGGGCCTCGGGGCCGACAACCGGACGGCCGTGGCCTGCATGGTCACCGTGTTGGAAAACGTGTTGACCCGCGGACTGGATCACCCCCCGCTGACGTTCTGCTTCACCGTGGGTGAGGAAGTCGGCCTGCGCGGGGCGCTCGCCCTGCGCAAGAAGGACCTCTCGAACCCGAAGCTCGGTTTCAATATCGACGGCGGGGATCCGCGCGATCTGTGGATCGGTGCCCTCGGTGCGGATCGCTGGGAAGTCGACGTGCGCGGCGTGTCGGCCCATGCCGGCGTGCACCCCGACCACGGCGTCTCGGCCGCGCTCATCGCAGCTCGCGCGATCGAGGATGCGGCGGCACGCGGCTACTTCGGGAAGATCCGCATGAAGGGCAAGACGGGGACCGCGAACGTCGGCGTGATCCGGGGCGGCGAAGCGACCAACCAGGTGACCGACCGCGTGTACGTGAAGGGGGAGTCCCGTAGCCACGACGTTCGGTTCAAGGCCCGCATCACCGACGTCTGGCGCGCGGCGTTCGAACGACAGGCCAAACGCGTCAAGAACAACAAGGGCGTGCAGGGCAGGGCGGTGTTCCGCTCGGAGACCGACTACGACCCGTTCCAGATCGATCGACGCGCACCGGTCGTCCTCGAGGCGGTGGCCGCCGCAAAGCAGGTCGGCCTGAAGCTCCGTCTGCGATCCGCCGAGGGCGGTCTCGACGCCAACCACGTCAACGCGAAGGGCATCCCGACGGTGACGATGGGGGCCGGGCAGCACGGGCCGCACACGGTCGACGAATACGTCAACGTGCGGGAGTACCTGGACGGCTGCCGGTTGGCGCTGCGTGTGGCCACGGTCTGATTCTTCTCAATAAGAGCCGAATAAACCGGCCGCTTGCGGTTAGCAGCACGCGGAACCGGCAAGAGCCCCGGTTCCGGGGAGGCTGGGATGAGACGGCTGTTCTGGATCACGGTGGTCCTGATCCTCGTCAGCGTGCTGCTGAACCACGCCCTGGCCGGCGAGGCCGACGAGACCGCGGCCGCCGACGCCGGGATCGCGGACCTGATGCACGACCGAGCCCCGGACTGAGGCGTGTTACGATGGCCGAGCATGTCGGCCCCCTCGGTTTCGGTCCTGATCCCGTCCTACAACGGCGCGCGCTACCTTCCCGAGACAATCGACTCCGTCCTCGACCAGAAGCTCCAGGACTTCGAGCTGGTCGTCCTCGACGATCGGTCGGCGGACGATTCGGCGGAGGTGATCGCCGACTATGCGCGACGCGACGAGAGAATCCGCTTCCGCGTCAACGAGCGTAACCTGGGTCTGGTCGACAACTGGAACGCCTGCCTCGAAGCTGCACGAGGTCGTTACGTCAAGTTCCTGCACTCGGACGACAAGCTGACGCGCCCCACGGCGCTCGGGACATGGGTCGAACTTCTCGAACAGAATCCGTCGGCCACGCTCGCGGTAAGCGCGAGGGAGATCATCGATGAGCGGTCCCGACGAATCCGCATCAAGGGTTTCGCGGGGCAGCGGCAGCTCTTGCCGGGACCCACGGCGATCGCCCGCACGGTCGGCACGGGGAGCAACCTGATCGGAGAGCCGAGCTGCGTCCTGTTCCGGCGCGCCGATGCCGAGCGCGGCTTCGACGCCCGCTACCGGCAGCTCGTCGATCTCGAGATGTGGTTCCACTTGCTGCGTCGCGGGGACCTCGCCTACACGTCGGAGTGCCTGTGCGCCTTCCGCCGACACGAGCGCCAGCAATCCAACGTGAACCGTGAGAGCGGCGCTCACGCGGGAGAGCTCGAGAGCCTCGTCCGCGATTACGCCGACACCGCGCTGGAGCTGAACGACGCCGGCTCCCTGACGGCCTGGTCCTACCGGTTACGACGGCTGAGGTTGCAGAAGGAAGCAGGGTCCGTCCTGAAAGAGGTCGACGGGCGTCTCGGAGTGGCCCGTCCTTGGCACCACTTCGTCTACGCGCTCGGGCGGCCGCTTTCGAATCTACGACGCAGGATGCGCTTGCACCGCTAACGCCAGGCCCAGATGAACGGGCTCGAGTCGGTCCTGGTGGTGTAACCGACCTCCGACAGGTAGCGCTCGAGCGCCGCCTTGTTCTGATTCTCGGCGCGGCCGGGGTGGGTCTCGATCACGATCGTCCGGATGCGCTCGAACAGCTCGGGCGGCGAGCCGTACAACACATCGTATTCGGCGCCCTCGATGTCCAACTTGAGATAGTCGACCGCCCCGACGACGTTCGCATCCAGCGCCTCCGCGAGGCTCACCGCATCGACCGTGACTTCCTTGTCGCCCCTGGCGTTGTCGAAGACCGTGGCGTCGGCGGTGAACTCGTCCTCCGGGGCCATCGTCAACACGAGTGGACCCGTCTTCGAATAGACAGCCTGTCGTACGAGAGTCCAGTCAACGGACGGGTTGCGCTTCCGGTTGGCCTCGAGCAAGCGGAAGTTGCTGTCGATGGGCTCGAAGGCGATCACCCGGGCGTCGGGAAAGCGGGTGAAAACGTACAGCGAAAAGTAGCCGACGTTGGCGCCGACGTCGATGACGGTCAACGGGCCGTCCGCGAAACATTCCTGGGGCAACCCGCGAAAGTAATCATCGGTGAAGAACAGCTCCTTGAACGTGAACAGAGCGGCCCTGGGCACGTCCGCCTCGATGCCGTGGGCCAGCCGGAAGATGAAACGATCGCGCTTGCGGATCCCGGTCTTGTGCAGCAGGTACTCGTGCCAGTTGGCGACGTTGCGCACCATGTTGAGGTATCGAATGGGTCAGACCTCCGAGGTGACTTCGCTGTTCTCGGTCGGTGCGTCCGAGCGCACCGCCCGCGGGCCGAGCCAGTCCCCACCGCCTAGTCTTCGCGCATAGTAGCCGACGAGGCTGAGCCAGACGCGGCCGCGGACACGCAGAGGGCGCACCGTTCCGAACGTGAGCAGGTTGACGAGTCCGGCGATGCCCTGCAGGACGATCTTGTTCGCGGCGAGCACGCCGTGGAAGACGGATCCCCTCAATCCGCGGTAATGCCTGCTGATGAAGACGTGTCGGGACACCAGGGACTCGAAGCGCGCGATCGATTCGGTGGCCAGATTCGCGCGGGTCGTTCCACCGTGACGGTGGACGAAGGTCGCTCGCGGGGTCAGCGCCACGCGCCAGCCGAGTTTGCGAGCCCGCATGCACAGGTCCACGTCCTCGCTGTACATCCAGAAGTCCTCGCACCAGCCGCCCAACCGCCGAAGATCGTCTGCGGTCATCAGCATCAAGGAGCCGGCGACCCAGTCGGGCTGGATCAGGCGATCGTGAGCACGCCGCGGGTGGGGGTAGCGTCCCGGCGCGACCAGCCGCTGCAGGGCCCGGGCCCCCGGGATTGCCGTCCACAGCGTGGGGAAGCTGTCGAACGACTTCTGCGGCCTGCCGCGCTTGCCGACCTGGCTTGCGCTGAGGATCCGGATATCCGGGTAGGCCCGTTTTTCGTCGAGCAGCTTCTCCAGCTGTCCGGGCCCCGCCGTCAGATCGGGGTTGGCAAACAGCAGCAGCTCGCCCCGCGCGGCACGCGCACCCACGTTACACGCGTGTGCATAGCCGTGGTTCCCCGAGTTCTTGATGAAGCGGACCTCGGGGAAACGCCCGGCGAAAGTCTCGAATTTTCCGTCCGCGGAGTCGTTGTCGACGACGACGATCTCACGATCGCCGTCCGGCCCGGGGACGGGGAACGACTCCAGGCAACGCTCCAGGCAGTCCCAGGAGCGATAGTTGACGACGATGATCGACAACAGCATGCGTCACATTGTTTCACATGAACCCGCGCCGAACCGGTCGTATATTGAGCCTCGTCGTGCACAAGATCTTTGCTTTGCTCGTTGCGTTCGCCGTCGGCTCCGGCGCTGCCGCTTCCGAGGTGCCCCTTCGCACCGTCGAGGCGCTGTCACCGGTCTACACGGTGGATCGGGAGCACCGCTCGATGATGGGTCCGTCGAGTGCGCAGACGCTGCGGTTTCCGGAGGCCGACCAGCCCGAGCTGCTGTGGGTCACCGGCTTCCAGTCGAGAATGGTCGCCGCCGACGGGATCTCGCCGATGCCCGACGAGCTCATGTGTCATTCCAACCTGGACTTCAATCGCGAGCACCACGCCGCCCTTCACGATATCCCGATCTACCACACCGAACGGTTGTTCACGCTGTCGCAGGGACAGCTCGAGATCGAGCTTCCCGACGGGTTCGGGCTACCGTACTACTCGGACGAGGAATTCATCCTGTCCACGCAGGTCCTGCAGCTCAACCACGACGGGCAGTCGCGCGAAGTGCGTCATCGCATCACGCTCGAATACGTCCGGCAACGTGATCTGGAAGCGGCAGGTGCGGCGATGAAGCCGCTGTTTGCGACCTCCGGATGGGGTTTGGTCTCGCTCGGCGAGTCGCCGGCGCACTGGGGCCGGGAAGAGACGGTCGAGGAACACCACGGGCCCGGCTGCCTGCCGGGCACGGCGGCGGCGGAGGACCTGCGCGACGACGTTCTGGGACGGTCGTTTTCCGGCCACTGGGTCGTGCCGCCGGGACGCCAGGTCAACCGGACGTTGGTCACCGATCTGCTGGCTCTGCGCTACGACACGACCGTTCACTACATCGCGGTTCATCTGCACCCGTTCGCGGAATCGATCGAGCTCCGCGACCTGACTGCGGGGGAGACGGTCTTCAAGAGCGACGTCGAGGGCTATGCCGACCGCATCGGGATCCGTCGGCTCCAGCACTTCGAGGACGACGAGGGCATTCCCATGTACGCCGACCACGAATACGAGCTGGTCAGCGTCTACAACAACACCACCGATCGGGATCAGGACTCGATGGCCGTACTGTTGCTCTACTTGCTCGACACGGAATTCGAGCTCAAGGCCCCGGTCATGCTCGGATCGAGCGCACCGCCCGGCGAATAAGAAATCGGAGCTCGGGTATCCTTCCTATGAAGGAGAACCCATGAGCTTGAACTACCGCTGCGCAAAGTGCGGCAACACCCAGTGCGACACCGCCGAGATGCGCGGTGCGGGCGGCTTCTGGAGCAAGATCTTCGACGTCCAGGGCCAACGCTACTCGACGGTCACCTGCACGAACTGCAAGTACACCGAGTTCTACAAGGCGCCCACGAGCATGCTGGGTAACATTTTCGATTTGTTCACGAATTAGTAGGCAGCCCTCGCGCTCGGGTATCGTGTCACTCGGGATGGAACAGAAGGTCTTACTGCTCCACGGGATGGGGCGGACGCGCGGCTCGCTGCGCAACGCGGCGCGCCGGCTCGAGGCCCTCGGCTGGCACACGCGCCGCGTGGGGTACCCGTCGTTGACGCGGCCGATCGAGCGGTTGGCGGAGCACGTGGCGGAGAAGATCCGCGGGGAGACCGCGCGGCTGCACTTCGTCACACACTCGCTCGGTGGCCTGGTCTTACGCCGGTTGCTGCACAGCCACCGCCCGGTCAATCTCGGGCGCGTCGTGATGCTCGCGCCGCCGAACCGCGGTAGCCGACTGGCGCGCCGGCTTTCGCGGGTCGGGCGCGTCGTTCCGGCGGTGCGCCAGCTCGCGCTGTCCGAAGAAGAGCTGGCCCGTTTGTTGGGCCCGATCGACTTCGAGCTGCTCGTCGTCGCCGGCACCCGTGGCGTCGGGCCGCTGCGTTGGCTTGACACGACCGCGAGCGACGGGATCGTCACCGTGGACGAGACGTTCGCGGGGCGGTTCGGCGACACGTTCGTCGTACGTCGCGGCCACACGTTCATCATGAACTCGCCCGAGGTCCTGGCGCGGATCGATCAATTCCTGCGTGAGGGCTCCGGCTGAGGCAACGCCGCCGCAGCGAGCGAGAACTCCCACGCAACGAACCTATCCAAGCCCGTGAGCGGCTCGAAATCGCGGTCCAAGCGGATCGACGCGACCGTGTCGTCGGCCGTGTAGACCCAACGGTCCGGCGGGCAGGCCCGCGATTGGAGCCACGGTTCGCTCTGCACGGGCCAAGTTCCGGTCTGTTCCCTCGTCGCAGCCATCTCGAGCACCCGGCGTGTCAGCTCGAACTGGAGCTGGGTCCGAGCGACACGGGTCACCGTGTTCTCCACATCGAAGATCAGGATCTCACCGAAGCGGTTCCACCACGGCATCGGGATGTTGAAACTGAAGGCCACGCGATCGAGCGCGGGCTTGCACCACGCCGGCGTCTCCCGCAGGCGGACCAGCGTTCGACGCAGACGCTCGCTGGCGTCGGCGGTTCCCAGCCGCATGAACGGCCCGGCCACGGCGGCGTTGATGCGTCGCCATGCGCTGGCGTCCTTGCCGGGTCCGAAATCGATCTGGGGCCACACCCAGCCCTCGAGGAGCAACGCCTGTTCGATCCGCTTCCGCAGCGCGTTCCCGTCCAATCGCGGATGCCAGTGTTCGAGATGCGGCAGGAACCGGACCGCCTGCGCCTGGGTCCGCTTGATGCCGAGGAGCGTCAGCTGCGTGATGATCTCGGGCCGTTCGTCCAGCAGCTCGCCGAGTCTCCACGCGGATTCGAGCGCGCGCTCCGCCCGCTCGGTGTCCCCGGCACTGAGCGCCGCGAAGCAATCGGCCAACAGCAGTTTGTTGAGGTCGATGTGCCCGAGCAGGTTCGGGATCGGCGCCCCCCACAACGCCGCGAGATTCAGCTCCCACTCGATGGTGCCCTCTCCGAGGAGGACCTCCTGGACACGATCGATCTCTTCTCGGAATCCCGCCAGGAATTCGGCCACGGATTCGGGCGGAGGGTCGGGCGGCCCGGAGATCCTTCGTAATTGTCTCCCGTACCAGCTCGAGCCATGCGCCTTGAACTCTTTGAATCTCGTGGCGATGACGAGATCGGGCCGTGGCAAGTCCTCGTCGTAGCGCGGCGCGCTGTCGACGCCGAACGGCAGCGTCGCATCGATCAGTTCACGGGCGTCCGAATTGGTTTCTTTGGCCGGATAGCGGTCGAACACCTCTTCCTGTGGGCCGATGGTCTCGGTCCACCGCTCCATCACGATTCTCCGTGCGCTTTCGGCACGTCCCGACAGCAAGACGAGGATGGAGAAGAGACCGCCGAGCACGGCGAGCACGAAGGCCAGCGCCCAGACTTTCAAGCGGCGTTCCATGGCCCAGGATACGAATCTGAAACTCGCCTCGTCTACGGGGGTTTGTCCCGATTGGCGAGGCACCTCGATGCGAGATAACTGGCGCGAACCCGAAAGTTCGCCAGAATAGAATGGTTCGGCCCCGGCCATAACCGTATTTTTTTCCCCAGGGAGTCGGTCATTGCGCTCTAAGTCGAGTGTCTTCCAGCCCCACAGGTGGATCGTGTGCACCCTGGTATTGACCGGGATCGCGACGGTCGCGGCCGCCGCGGAGGAAACCTGGGAGAAGTCGTCCGACACCTTCATGGAGGCCGTCGGCAGGGCAGGCCGTGTCGTCGTCGACAACCCGCACGGGAATATCTGGGTTCGCTTCGGCGGCTATGAGGATCAGGTGGAGATCATCGCGACGCAACAACGGCTCGAGCCGGACTTACCGAAACTGATTGTCCGGCGGGAGCGCCGCGGCGAGGACCTGGAGATCCGCGTGGCGCAGGAGAAGTCGCCGGCCGAGCCGAGCTTTGATCGCCGCGACCGGATCGACCTGGTCCTGTTCGTGCCGATCGGGCGCCGTGTCGAGCTCACGACGGTCGACGACGACATCGCGGTCAAGGGACTCCAGGGAGACCTGACGGTTCGGACGATCAAGGGCGACGTGAGTCTGCGCAAGGTCACCGGCGCGGTCAACGTGCGTTCCGAGCACGGCCGCGTCGTCGCGCTTCTCGAGAGCGGCGTGACCGAGTCCGACCAGCACATCGAATCCGTGACCGGCGATCTCGAGATCACGGTGTATGAAGACGCCACCCACGAGGTCGCGATCGCGACCTCCGGGATCATCAGCACCGATTTCTCGTTGGAGATCGAGCACCGCCGCTTCGAAGAGCCCGGCAAGCATGCCCGTGCGACGATCGGCGGCGGTGGACCGAAGCTCTCCATGTCGAGCAAACGCGGCAAGGTCAGCTTGTTGCGTCAGCAGAAATTTTTTACCCAACAGGCCGAAGATCCATCCTGATCCGGGGGCGGGTGTGTTTCACGTCAGGGAGTCGAGATTGAGGAGCCTCAGGTACGTTCAATGCACTGCGCTGTGCGCGCTCTTTCTTGGCCCGGCCGCCGGCCAGGCGAGAGAGGATGCCGACCGCGTCACCGAACCGACACCGGTCGCCGTCGCGATCGAGCAGATCGCGGAGGTCACGCCGCATCGTTTCGACGGAGACGTCCGGACGCTGACCGCTGCGGTATGGAAACCGGGCGATCCCATCCGCGAGATCCCGCGCCGCTTCTACCCGAAGCCGGGGATGGTCGGGGGGCCGGATCCGCTCGACATCGACCCGCTGGTTCAGCAACAGCAGGAGCCGTCGCTCAGCGGCCAACTCGAGGGGCTCGGAGAGACGTTCACGACCCCGAACCGGAACTTCGACGGCATCGGCTTCACGGGGGTGACTCCGCCGGATCCGACCGGCGCGGTCGGGCCGAACCACTACATCCAAGCGGCCAACGCATCGGGGGGCGCCCTCGTACGCATCTACGACAAGGCCCTGCCCACGCCGACGCAGCTCGCACAGTTTTCCATGGACTCGCTCGGTACCGCACAGTGCGGGGTCGGCCTCGGCGATCCGATCGTGCTCTACGATCGGCACGCCGACCGCTTCATGCTGTCCGAGTTCTCCGCATCCGGAAACAACCTCTGCATGTACGTGTCGCAGACGGCCGACCCCGTGTCCGGTGGCTGGTACGCCTACAGGTTCACGACACCGTCGTTCCCGGATTACCCCAAGTACGGGACCTGGCCGACCGATGCCAGCGGCGGCGACGGCTCCTACATCGTGACCGCGAACGACGGCGGTCCGGGCATCTACGCGATGGACCGAGGCGCCATGCTCGCCGGAAACGCGGCGAGCTTCATCCGCGTCACGATTCCCGGCCTCTCGGGATTCGGTTTCGAGGCGCCGACGCCGGCGGATCTGGACGGATCGCTGATCCCGCCGAGCGGCGCGCCGGCGATCATCATGCGTCACCGCGACACCGAGGCGCACAGCGGCGTCGGGGCGCCGGAAGACTTGCTCGAGATGTGGACCTTCGACGTCGACTGGACCAACACCGCGAACTCGGCGTTCACCCAGCAGCCCAGCATCGACGTGGCGGAGTTCGATTCCAGCCTCTGCGGGTTGACGTCGTTCAGTTGCTTCCCACAACCCGGTACGTCGGTCCAACTCGACCCGTTACGCGAAGTCATCATGAACCGGCTTCAGTACATCCGTCACTTCGACGGCACCGAAACCCTCGTCGGCAGTTTCGTCGTCGACATCGACGGCGCGAACACCGGGGGTGTGCGCTGGTTCGAGCTGCGCGGCGGAACTCCCGGCTGGTCGCTGTACCAGGAAGGCACCTATTCGATCGACTCGGACAACCGCTTCATGAGCTCGCCGGCCATGGATCAATCGATGAACATCGCGCTGGCCTACAACGTATCGTCCGCGGCCACGTTTCCCAGCCTGCGTTATACGGGCCGCGAGGCGAGCGACCCGCTGGGCACGATGACCCAGCCGGAGTCGACGATTTTTGCCGGGACGGCGTCCAACTCCAGCAACCGCTACGGCGACTACAACCACATGAGCCTGGATCCGGAGGACGACTGTACGTTCTGGTTCACGGGGGAGACCAACGCCAGCTCGCTGTGGAAGACCCAGATAGCGTCGTTCGGTTTCGAGGGATGCGGCTGCGAAACGGTTCCCGCGGCACCGCTGCTCGCCGCGGCGAACAACGGGGACAACCGCGTCGACCTCGACTGGAACGACTCCGATCTCGCCTCCGTCGTTTCGTACAGGGTTTTGCGGTCACGCACACCCGGAGGTCCCTACGAGCAGATCGCCGAGGTGACCGACACGAGCCCCGGGGTCGCAGGAGGGCTCGGTTACACCTTCAGCGATTTCGACGTCAGTGGTGGGATCGACTACTACTACGCGGTTCGCTCGTCCGACGGCGCCGCCTGTAATTCGCCGGACTCGAACGAGGTGTTGGTGACCCCCACCGGAGTTTGCACGCTGGCACCCGTTTTCGGAGGTGTCACGGTCGTCAACGCGCCCGAGTTCGGTATCTGCACGCTTCAAGTTTCCTGGGTGGCGGGGTCCGCGGAATGCGGCGGGCCGGTGAGTTACAACGTCTACCGGTCGACATCGCCCGGTTTCGTTGCGGGCCCCGGTAATCTCGTCGCCGGTGGTGTTACGGACACGACCTTTTCCGATTTGAGCCAGCTCGTCGACGGGACCTTCTACTACTATCAGGTGCGCGCCGTCGATCTCGCGAACGGGGTCGAGGACGACAACTCGGTCGAGAGATTCAACGAGCCCCGGGGTGTCGGAGGCGGCTCCTGCGTGTCGGGCAGCCCGTGTGACGAGAACCCGTTCGTCGACGTCAATCCGGACGGCCCACTCACCGTTTGCCAGGGAAACGTTCCTGTACTGACCGCGGACCTGGCCGGCGGAACCGGACCGTTCACCTACCAGTGGACGCGCGACGGGGCGATCATCGCCGGCGCGACCCTCCCGACGTATCAGCCCGCAGACCTCGGGCTTCACGCGTACAACGTGCGCGTCAGCTCGGAATCGTGCCCGGACGAAGTGTTCGACGGTCTGGATACCGTGATCGACACGGTCAACCGTCCGACGTTCCTGGGCCTGACGAGTGCGACCAACTCCTCATCGGCGTCGAGCTGCTCGATCGATCTCCAATGGAATCCGGCCAACAACGTTTGCCCGGGACCGGTCACTTACAACGTGTATCGCGACACCTCGGGTCCGCCGGCCATCACACTCGAAAACCTGATTGCCGGGGGCCTGACGGGCACCGACTACACGGACACCGCCGGACTGATCGACTCGCAACCCTATTTCTACAGCGCCAAGGCGGTCGACAACACAACGCTGCAGGCGGACGACAATCTCGTGGTCCTCTCCGAGACACCGGGGGATCCGAGCGGCGGCATGCAGGACGCCTACTTCGAGGACTTTACCGACGTTCTGGTCATCAACGACTGGGCGATCACCACCGGCCCGGGGGCGCACAACTGCGGTGCTTGGGCCATCCAGAACGACTCCTCGTGGATCCCGCTCCTGAGTTCGGGTAATTATCTGATCGCGGACAACCGCCGGGCCTCCGCCGGCGGGACCGACAGCGACTGCTTGAATCTGCCGTCGACCTCGACGACGGCGACGTCACCGGCAATCGATCTGGTCATTCAGGGTTTGCAGGGTGTGACGCTGGAGGTCAATGTCCGATTCGAGTATGAGCCGGGCGACTTCACGGGTGACGAGGTCGGGGCGATCGACGTCTGGAACGGCGTGCAGTGGATCAACCTCTGGACCAGCGCCACCGCTTCGCTCAACCAACAACTCTCTTTCGATGTGACCGCGTACGCCAACTCCGCTTTCATGGTCCGGTTCGACTACCAGGGCGCGATTGCCGACAAGTATTTCTCGGTCGACAATGTGCGCGTTGTCACCGACGTCGCGGCCGCCTGCATGACCGAGGCCGCCGGTCCGCCCTCGGTCCCGCGGGGCAGCCTCGACACGACGCGTAACGGCGCAGGTATCGACCTGACCTGGAATGCCGCGACCTGCACCGCGACCGACTACAACCTGCTCTACGGAGACCTCTCGAATGTCTCGACGCACGCGTTGCAAGGCAGCGTCTGCGCTCTCGGGAACGGCGGGAGCTTCACCTGGGCCAGCCCTCCTTCCGGCGACCTCTTCTTCGTCGTCGTCTCGACGGACGGTGCGGGGGCCGAGGGCAGCTGGGGGCTCACCCGGACGCTCGCCGAACGGAACGGCACCACGCCGTCCAACGAGTGCGGCGTGACACTGAAGAACGCGACCAACTACTGCGAGTAGCGTCTCTCGTATAATCGGTCGACGTGTAGACTGATGGATGCGCGTAACCTGGAGGTGCACGTGTTCAGGACATCATTCGTCACGATCCTTGCTGCGCTGATCTGCGGCGGAATCGCGGCCGAGACGATCGAGCTCGATCGTTGCATCGGCGGCAAGTGCCACCGCAACGGCCGCTATGATGCGGTCCAGATCACCGCCGACTACTTCATCGTTTACATCAACGCCGATCGCTGTCCCGGACGGAGCACGCATTGTTCGACAAGCTATGACTCGTTCACCGCTCCCGATGGTACCGCCCTCGAAACCGGTGGCTACGTTCTCGGCGAGCGAACGCGCGGGACAATCAAGGTTTACGTCCCGAGGCAATACAAGGGCCTCTACGTCGGGGGGATCAACGGCAGCAAGCGCGACGACCTGCTGGCACTGACCGATTTCGAAGATTACAGTCAGGCCCGAAACGTCGTGTCCAAACAGCCCGACGTCGAGACCAGCATTGACATGCTTTTCGACATGGTGTCGGAGGCGTTCGCGACGCAGGACGCCGACCGTGCAGCCGCGGCCTACGCGAAAGACGCCTCTTACATGGGGGACGGGGATACGGTCCGCGGCAGGGCGGCGATCCGCGAAACCTTCGCGGAGGTGTTCAATGCGGCGCGGGAACAGGGCGAGGAGTTGGCGATGGCCTTCGATCGGGGCGAGCGCGTCGTCGAGGGCCGGCTCGCCTATGAAACCGGCCATTTCACGTTGACGCGGCGCGGCCAACAGGGGGAACGAATCAGCCGGGGTAAGTACGTGGTTGTGATGCGATTCACCGAGGGGCAAGGCTGGAGTTACCAGGTGGACGCCTTCTCACTTATCCCGTGACCGTCTTTTGCCCGTCCTTTCGACCCCGCCTGCAGACCGGTCGACTTGCGCGTATCCTTTAGCCGGACGGCCGGTCCGGCCAGGCACATGAGGTTGGAACCATGAAAGTGTCGCGCAATGCGCCCTGCCCCTGCGGCAGCGGCGAGAAGTTCAAGAACTGCTGTGGCGCCGGGGACAACATCCGCGCCGGCGTGGCGGGTGGTCGGGTCCTGGCCATCATCGTCGGCATTGCGGTGATCGGTGGGGTGGTCATCGCGATCGATACGTTCCGGACGACCGACCTGTCCGTGCAGCCGTACGTCTACGACGCGGAAAACGATCAGTACTTCGATCCCGTTCACGGCCACATGCACCCGGGGAGGCCGCCGCAGAACCCCGGCGAGGCAGGTCAAGCGGATCACGACGGTCGCGCGGCGGACCTTTCAGGTCCGGCGCCGATCCCATGGGAGTACGACGCGGCGAAGAACCAGCACTACGACCCGACACACGGGCACTGGCATGCCGGCCCTCCGCCGAATCAACCGGCGGACGCCGCGGCCGCGCCACCGGCCGCGGCGCTGCCGCCACTCCCCGCACCCCTGCCCGCCGCCGCCGAGGCGCCTTCCGGGGACACTCCCGGCGACTGGGAGTACGACGCGGCGAACGATCGTCACTGGAACCCGAAGACGGGCACCTGGGAAGCGGGCATGCCCCCGCTCGAGGCGTTCGTCTCGGACGACGAATAGCGGGCTAGGGGCAGACGGCCGAATCCGCCGCACCGCGACCGGTACCGAGCGTGGCCGTACCGCAGCCGTTGGCCACCCGCACCAGATAGAAATAGCCCTCTCCCGGGAGCGGATCGGGACGCATGTCGTCGTACAGGGTGCTCGCCACGGGGCCGTCCACACAGGCGGTCGCGCCGATTCCGGTCGAGCGCAAGTCGAGCAGCGAACCCCCGAGCACGGCATGCGTGCGGTCCGGTCCCGCGGCGCCGCCCTGATCGCCCCAGCTCAGCTCCGTGAAGGCGGACTTGGCGAGCGCGAGATCGCCGATGGTGACCACCGGCGCCCAGGAGCCCGGATCGGCGGCCGCACAGTCGTCGCCGTCGAGGACGACGTCCTCATCCAGGTCGCCGCCGAGCCGCGGTCCGGACCCCAGTGTGACGCAGGTGAACGTGATCGGCCCGGTCGCGTTCTGCCGGAGGTTGGTGGTCGATACAGGCAGGTCGGCCGCGACATCGGTGTTCCAGGTTGCTCCGTCCAGATGCCATCGGCGCATCCGTCCGCCGGACAGCGCGGAAGCGGTCAAATCGCAGTGCCGGTTGCTGTCGTTGCGATCCCCGAGCCCGATGAGCGTCGTCAGCAACGCCTCCTCGTTTGCAGTTCCCGTCGGGGGCGCGCCCATCGGCACCGTCACCTGCTGCCCGACAGCCGGCTTGATTCCGGTCGGGAAGAAGAACATGAACGTCGCGATGTCGCGAAGCTCGCGCGCCTGGTTGGCGTCCGGAAGCGTGAACACGCTGTTCGACAGGAAGCGGAACATGTCGGGGACGGAACCGTCGTGGATCAGGCCGAAACCCGATTTCGTGTCGGTCACGGCTCCCAGCGGGTCGGGAAGGACCGGTCCGATCTTGTCGTACATGTTCCGCAGGTGCGGGATCTTCAGATCGCTGTGCGGCGACTGATCGGCGTCCCCGTTGAACAGCGCGGACGCGTCTGACGACGTGGGTTCCGCGGGCGGCACGCCCCCGAGTTTGCCGCCGCCGGCGCCGAACGGGTGGGTGTGGCACGCCAGGCAAGGCTGGCCCGCATCGGACGGGAACCCGTCGAACAACAGCCGCCCCTCGGTCGGATTCCCGGCGCGGATCGCGCCGAACGGTTGCACCTCGCAGTTGGGGTCGACGCTGCGCAAGGGGCAGGGCGTCGTGTCGTCGACATTGCGATACGGGTTGGGCGGGTAGCTGATCGCCAGGGCGAACTGACGGAACAGCTCCATGTCCGTCGCGCTCAACCCGGCCGCTGCATCGTTGATCGGACCGATGTCCTCCGTGCCGAGCAGGCCGACGAAGGCCGGGTTGAAGTCGTTCATCGTCGCCCGGTCGCCGCGCCAGTGCAGCGGCTCGAGCATCCCGCGCAGCGTCTGCGTCGTCATCGGGCCCTTCTGCGGGTCGAACCCGTCGTGCGCCGCGCAGAATGTCGGATCGCACTCCACCGGAACGCCGGCGTTGGGAATCACGAATCGGACGTTGTCCATCTGTTTCGAGTAGGGGACCATGTCGCCCGTCGGATCCCCGAGGTCCCATGCGAGCCCGTCGTGATCGCCCGAGAGATGACAGCTGGAGCACGCGGCGT
>JABAOH010012926.1_pt2 | contig 37358 bp, 23 predicted proteins | sample 7062181 | NCBI WGS metagenome assembly JABAOH01 (sample SAMN14538630, study PRJNA623070) | marine sediment metagenome | biome: marine biome [ENVO:00000428]; feature: marine pelagic biome [ENVO:01000023]; material: deep marine sediment [ENVO:00002113]; isolation source: pool of 5 deep marine... | reverse complement strand
AAAAAGTGCTCCCGAGGGTAAACCAGAGGTATATTACTTCCCCTGGGAATACGAGATCGTATTTACAGCCAATGATTCGGCTTACACCGGTCTCACCAATGATACAAAGGCTATCAAAAACCTTAATGGAGTCCTGATTGGCAGTGATGCCTTATTAAATCAAAAATTCAATTTTTATGTGATCAATAAAAGTTTTCAGGATACCAGCGGTGAATATATCAAAGTCGATCTGGTTGGCTATGATGAAGACAAGGATGGGGTGTTAGACCTGGCTAATGATATCGTACTGGCAGGTCATACCTTTACGTTTGGCAGTAAAATCTATTGGGGCGGGACAGTATTTGGCATAAATTTCAAGGATGCCATGGCGCTCAATCAGATGCCAGGGGCTGGTGATGTCTATCGGGTGAATTTTAGACGTGCCTATAGTGATCGAGATTCGCTGGTATTTAAGGTTGTTCCTGAGATAGCGGTTGAGAAAAAGCAGCTCAATAGTGATATGGCAGGCATAAAGGTGGTTCCCAATCCGTACGTTGCCACCAATGCGATGGAGTCAGCGGTATCCAATCCCTATCTCAATCAGCCTCGGCGGCTGATGTTCACCCATATTCCAGCCCGTTGTACTATAAAGATATTCACTTCGAGTGGTGTTTACATTGATGAAATAAGGGTAGCGGATAATCCGCCAGATAATGGCATTGTCCATTGGGATATGTTGACCAAAGAGGGATTGGAGATTGCGGCTGGAATCTATTTATATCACATCAAATCTGATGAGACCGGTAAAGAAAAATTGGGGAAATTTGCAGTAATTAAATAGCGATAATCTCTTTAATTGTATTGTAATTGTAATTAGAAAGGAATGATCAATGAAATCTGGAATTTCTATTCTTTTCGTTAGTTTAGTTATTCTTGTTGCTATTCCGTTTACAGTATTTTCTCAAACAACTGGCAAAATTGCTGGTAAGGTCCTGGATAAAGAAACCGGGCTTCCTCTACCAGGAGCACAAGTCATGGTCACCGCAAAATGGATCAATGGTGAGGAGGTTCCTCTGGAGCGAATATTAGGTGCATCAGCCGATGGAGAGGGAGACTTTTTTATCCTTAATGTACCCCCAGGTCGTTATACTATAAAAGCCCAAATGATGGGATATAGCACAATGAAATTTGCAGAATTAAGTGTTTCTGTGAATAGAACATTGTCGCTAACTGCAATGTTAGAACCCACTGTCATTGCTGGTGAAGAAGTGGTTATTACAGCAGAAGCTGTGGAAATAAAGAAAGATCAAACAAGCTCTATCCGAAATTTATCCTCTGAAGATATTAAGAATCTGCCGGTGGAAACCGTTGACCAGGTAGTAGCCATGCAGCCCGGTGTTGTTGTCGGTCATTTTCGTGGGGGACGTTTTGAGGAAGTCTCGTATTTAATCGATGGGATGCAGGTTGACGAGTCTTTTGGTCAGACCGGTCTTACTGTAACTGTTAATCCTGAAATCGTTAGTGAAGTTGAAGTTATTACCGGTGCTTTTAATGCTGAATATGGGCGAGCGATGAGTGGTATCGTAAATATCGTTACAAGAGAAGGAGCGGAAAAATTGACCGGTTCCTGTTCTTATGAAACCGGTGGTTACATAACCAATAACAATGATATTTTTATTGGATTAAAAGACTTTGCTCTTACTAAAAAGAACGATTTTAATTTTTACCTTTCCGGTCCATTGCTTTCTAATCGTTTTTCCTTTATATTAAATGGACGAATTCAAGATAACGAGGGTCATCTTTATGGAATACATCGTTTTAATGTCGATGATTATAGTAACTTTTTAGGAGATCCCAGCAACGTATTTTCAGAGCATAATGGAAACGATAAATTTATAAATATGACCTGGGGCAAGCATTATTCTATATTTGGTAAACTGACTTTTAAACCAACATCATCGATAAAAGCTTCATTATTGTACAATTTTAATGATGATGAGGGACAGGGATACAATCATTACTATAAGTACAATCCTTATGGCAGAGCAACTGGCTATGGAACATCAAAAATGATTGCTTTTCAATTAAATCAAATGTTGGGAAAGAAAGCATTTTATGATTTTAAAGCATCGTATGTCGATGATTACAGCGGCGATTTCTTGTATGAGGGTCCTTATGATTCTCGATATGTCCATGACATGTATTCAGTAGGAGGAGCAGGTTGTGGATTCAGTACCGGTGGTCAGCAAAAACACCATATTGAACGGACAGTGAAAGACATCAACCTTAAGTTTGATTTTAGCTGGCAAATCAATAAAAGTCATATAATAAAAACTGGAGGAGCATATATTGGTCACGATCTGGATAATAGCTCCAAAGAATTGAGAAATGAATATTATGGAACTGAATTGGAGATGAAAACCGTACATGATTCGGTAACCAATAAAATTTATTATCCATATTATAAATCAACTGTATTACCAGATTCTTCTGTTTATTCGGATATCTACACGCAAAAACCGTATGAATTTTCATTCTATGTTCAAGATAAGATGGAATTTGATGAGATGGTAATTAATCTGGGAATAAGATACGATTATTTTAATCCCAATACAACCTATCCCTCTCAACTAAGGAATCCAGCTAACCAGTTGTATTTTCCGCTCAAAGATGAAAATGGGCAGGTCATATTAGATGAGAACGGTAATGAAATATTAGACCCTGAGAGAATGTCCACTTATGTAAAGACTGATGCAAAACATCAAATCAGTCCCCGGCTCGGACTCTCGTATAAACTTGGTACCAGTGCGCTACTTCGTTTTTGTTATGGTCACTTTTTCCAGATGCCACCACTCTACGCAATGTTTCAGAATCATTCTTTACTAATAGCACCAGCAGATTTTTCAACCACCAATGGAAATCCGAATATAAATGCTCAAAAAACGATACAATATGAAGTTGGTCTGTGGCAGGAATTGATGCCCGGAATGGAGCTTGATGTTGCGGTCTTTTATCGAGATATTTATGATTTGCAGAGTGCGAAAGTCATAACAACTTATAACCAAATTAAATATGGTCTATTTAGTAATAAGGATTATGGAAACGTCAGGGGATTAGAAGTTAAGTACAATCTCAAATATGGATCAATTACGGCTTCTGTAAATTACACATTTCAATATACTCGAGGGAATGCTGATAGTCCGACGTTTACTTTTAACCGTGCGGGAAGTAATACTGATCCAGTTAATAGAATGATTCCGATGAGCTGGGACCAGAGACATACCTTCAATATATCAGCAGGATATTACAAGCCAAAATATGGAGCTAATATTACTATGTTTTATGATTCAGGTTCGCCATATACCTGGAGTCCTATTGCTGAAAATCCTCTATCACGTGTAAATCTCTATCCGAACAACGATTATAAGCCTTTGCTGATTAGCGTTGATTTGAATGCATATTATAATCTTTTTGAATATAAAGGGGTGAAAGGCAAATTGACACTTCTGGTTTATAATCTTCTCGATCGCTTGAATGAGGTAGCCGTATATAGTTCAACCGGAAGAGCCTATACAACTGTTGCAAGAGATAGCGAGATAAATAGCCATAGAAGTGATTTTAATGATTATTGGGATGCAATACGTAATCCGAGCATGTATTCAGCACCCCGAATGATAAAAGCCGGTTTTGAAGTTTCATTTTAATTTTTTTGAACCTTTTTTTAAGGAGGATTGAAATGAATAACAGAATATCAAAATATTTATACTTTGCCATTTTTTTCCTGATGACAGGTTCTTTTTGCTTTTCTCAAACACCTATCCGTGTTGGCACAACAACAGCAAACTTTTTAGAGTATGGATTCGGATCGGCAGGGAATGCTATGGGAGATGCTTATGTTAGCATGGCCAATGATTTATCTTCTATTTATTGGAACCCGGCTGGTTTGGCGAGTATGAACCAAAGCGAAGCGATGTTTATGTATCAACCATGGTTAGTTGATATTAATACATCCTTTGCTGCTACTGGAATTGTCCTGCCAAAAGTTGGAACGCTTGCCCTGGGGATAATTAGTGCCAACTATGGCGAAATGGAGGTAACATCTCTTGCCATGCAGGAAGGAACCGGGGAAAAGTTTTCGTCAAATGATTTTGCTGCAATGTGTTCTTATGGGAGAAAACTAACAACATGGTTTTCGTTCGGTGCGTCAGCAAAATACATTTCCTCCAGTATTATGCATACAAAAGCATCTGCATTTGCTGTAGATTTGGGAGTGATAATCAATACTCATTTTTTCTCTCCTGATGGCGAGCGGGGGAATGGACTCAATATTGGAATGAGTGTTTCGAATTATGGTACAAGAATGAAATTTGACGGTGTTGATTTGATTAATCCAATTGACATTTTACCTGAAGAGGAGGGTAATTTTAGGGACGTTCCCGGGCAATTCAGAATGCAAGAATGGGAATTACCTTTAATTTTTCGTGCGGGTATCTCAGTTAATCCCATTGTTACTGAACGCCAAAAGCTTACCGTTGCCATAGATGCTTTGCATCCAAATAATAATAGCGAATCCGTCAATACCGGTGTGGAATATGCTTTAAAGTTATCAAATGTCAGCAAAATTTTTGTTCGAGGCGGATATAAAGCATTATTTATGGAAGAATCACAGTATGGCTTTTCAATGGGGGGTGGAATATTACTAAATCTCTTAGGTAACAAAGCTTTAAAATTGGATTATGCTTATCGTGACATTGGCATTCTTGGAAATGTATCGAATTATACGATTAGTTTTATGTTTTAAAAGTTATCCGAATTTAAAAAATGAAAATATGGAAGAATTGAAATTCAAAAGAAAACTATTCTTAATAGGTATTCTGGCTTTAGCCCTGTTCCCACTTTTCTTGTGTGATAAAAGTCCAGATTCCAAACAGGAAGAAATAATTCTTGCCAAAGTGGGTAATAAAACGATTTCATTGAATGAATTCATCGGAAGAGCAGAATATACAATACGACCAAATTATTGTAAAGGAAATCATAATATCCATAAAAAAATAGTATTGAATTCGATACTTGCGGAAAAAATATTTGCACTTGAAGCCGGTGATACGAACGCACTTGCTAAAAATGAACATTTCCAAAGATACATTGAAGGTCGAAAACAGCAGGCAATGCGCCAGTGGCTCTATCATAAACAGGGAGTAGAAAAAGTCAAATTAGACGAAGATGAAATAAAGAAAATCTATAAATTAGCAGGACGAAAATATCGTATCAATTACTTCAATATAAAAAATGATTCATTGGTCAAATTGATCAGTAATGATTTAAAGAAAAACAGCAAATCATTTGACTCAATTTATTTTGAACTTAGCGGTTTGGATACAATTCCTGAAAGAGAAGTTGATTATAATATTCGGGAAAGTGAGGTCATTCATAATGCTCTTTTTGCAGAACCACTTAACGTGGGGGATGTGATAGGTCCATTAAAAACGGGAGATAGCTCTCATGTTTTCATAAAGATAAATGGCTGGACTGATTCTCATGTTTTAACTGAAAATGATGTATCCCAACGATATCGAGATGTAAAAGACGACTTGACCAAAAAGAAAGCAAAAAAAATATATGAACAGTATGTCGCCAATATTATGAAGGGGAAAAGAATAGATTTTTACCAGGACACTTTTAATAATTTAGCGAAAATTGTTGGCACTCAATATTTTGCTGAGAAAGAAAAGGAGAAAGAACGCTTTCTAAACAGATCTTTTGATAAAGAGTTAAAAGATCAACAACCAGAGATGGGGATGGAAATTGAGGATATCAAAGATCAGCCATTGTTTCGAATTGATGGAAAAACATGGACAGTTCAGGATTTTGCTGTTGAAGTGGAAATCCATCCATTAGTGTACAGAAATAAAAAAATGGTAGGCAGTGATTTTGCGAACCAGTTCAGGCTGGCTATCGTTGATATGATACGTGATAAATATCTTGCAGAAGATGCTTATAAAAAAGGATATGATAAAGCTGATTTGGTTAAAAGGAATACTGAAATGTGGCGGGATGCCAGCATTGCCCTGTTTCATAAAAATCAGTATCTAAAGAAAGTGAGTTCTGGGGAAGAAGATGGGCTTGTTCTGATCCAAAAATACTTGAATCCTTATGTTGACAAATTACAGCAAAAATTTTCAGATGTCATAGAAGTTAATGTTGAGGAATTTGACAAATTAAATTTAACACGTACTGACATGTTTGTCACACAATCCAATGTTCCGTTTCCGGTGATGGTTCCATCATTTCCGCAGCTTACTACCGACCACAAATTGGATTATGGGAAGCGGATGGAAATAGATTAATGACAATTACGATCCGAAATGGTAATTTTTTCTGGAGCTAATGATGTTGAAAAGTCGATTATTCAAAGTAATTGTTTTATCGGCAATATTGGCAAATTTAGTATGTTCTATTCTTTTTGCTGGAAATCCTGGCAAAAGAAATCATTCTGAACAGATTCAATTTAAAAAATACTGGGAAAATAGTAAATATATTGAAGAATATTTAAAAAAAGCGGATGAAAGTTATAAGAATTACATGAATCAGGAGTTTGACAGTTTTTTTGAAATAGATGTAATCATGCAATCACCTAATTATGGGAAAGAGACGGAAGATAATATTTTAATCGTTGTTTATCGAAACCTGTACAATCCGCTAACAAAAAGTCATTTCAAAACTTATGTCAATGATCTGGAAGTAGAGGGCTATTCTATCAAACTGGTTACAGCAACCAATAATAATGATCATGTAGCATTTAGAAATTACATATCCCAGGAATGGAATGATAACTTTATCCAGGGCGCTTTCCTCATTGGCGGCTTGCCAGTTGCGTGGTACGAAATGCCCATGTTTAATGATGAAGGTGATACGACAGGCTGGAATTTTTTTCCCTGTGACCTGTATTTTATGGATACTGATGGTGATTGGATAGATGAAAAAGGAAATACGGGAATATATGACGATCATACTGGAGCAGTATCGCCTGATATGTGGGTGAGCCGGTTGTACACGCCTACCATGACGTACCATGACTTGGATGAAACAATATTGGTATCAAGGTATTTACAAAAAAATCACGATTACAGGGAGGGAACATTAAGGTTAAAAAATCAAGCACTTTGTTATGTTCAGGAAGACTGGGCTGGCCCCCCGGAAGAAAGTGAAGTCTACATTTTATATGACGAAGTATGCTTTCAAAATCAGGATTTCTTTGGAGCTGATATAACTGCGGCTGATTACCGGTCTCGTGTTCGAGCCAGTGCAAATAATAAGTATGAATGGTTATATCTTGCGGCTCATTCAGACGCTACTTATCATGGATTTAAAGATGAACCGTTTGTCAGCAGAGAGATCGACGATATTGATGTACAGGTGTTATTTTATTTAAATTTCAACTGTTCAGCCGCTCTTTTTACTCATAATGATTGTCTGTGTAGTTGGTATGTTATGCAGGAACCTTACGGTTTATTTTCGCTTGGTTCAAGTAAACCCGGGAGCATGGTATGCCAGGCTGAATACTATATCGGGCTTAGCGGTGGTAGCACGTTGGGGGATGCATATTTATTCTGGGGATTCACATATTTCGACGTACATCGTGACTGGCATTACGGATTGATCTGCATGGGTGATCCGACATTGAAAATAAGTCGTTTCATGAAAAATCCGGGGCCAAAATTCTGCTATGCCATTTCACCAGATAGGGATGTGGTTATTGAACAAAAGGATCCAATTTTTAAATGGACCAAAACCGATAATGCTGATTATTATAAGTTAGTTATTGAACAGGATCAGTTCGTCTGGACTTCGGACGAAATTACAGATACAACGTTTCAGATACCGGATAACATTTTACAGCATAATTTAACTTATAACTGGACTGTAAAAGCATATTCCGATACGGTTTGTATTGATTTTAGCCAAATGAGAGCATTTAAATTTAATGATCCAACCAATACATCTGTATCTCAATTAACAAATCCCAATTCAATGCCGCACGAGTTAAAAATTATCGGCAACTATCCCAATCCCTTTAACGCCTCAACAACCATTTCCTTTATTGCACCCAATACACAACCGATTTCTGTTAATGTTTACAACATATTGGGGCAAAATATAAAAACGTTAATTCAGCATGAAAAAGTAAATGGAAAACAAAATGTAACCTGGGATGGAACAGATGATTTTGACAAAATCGTATCCAGCGGCATTTATTTCTGTAAAATTTCAGACGGGAATACATTTAAAATTAAAAAGATGTTCTTTCTGCAATAAGTGAAAACTATAAATGTGGATAATTAAAAAAATTAATGAGTAATGTGCAAGCTGTGCCTTCAAGGAGACAATTTCTAAAAACTGTCGGTATGATTGCTACTTGTCTTTCTTTCAAAACCGGATGTGTAAAGAAGCCCCCGGCATTGAAAAAAATGAACAGCAGTGGCAACTCACGTAATATTATTTTGATTCTTAGTGATGATCATCGGTACGATTTCATGGGTTTTATGGACAAACCCTCGTTTTTGGAGACACCTAATATAGATCGTCTGGCTCGTGAGGGCGCTCATTTGCAGAATATGTTTGTGAGTACTTCGCTCTGTTCCCCAAGCAGGGCTTCGATTCTAACCGGTCAATATGCCCATAACCACGGAGTGGTGGATAATATTTCCCAAGTGCCCGAAGGAACAATTTTCTTCCCCCAATATTTACAAGAAATTGGCTATGAGACAGCATTTATTGGAAAATGGCACATGGGCGAAGAAGTAGAAAGTGATGCGCCAAGGCCCGGTTTTAATCACTGGATCAGTTTTCCCGGGTTAGGGCACTATTTTAATCCCACACTAAATATCGATGGTAAAAAGACCAAACAGGAAGGTTATATAACGGATATACTTACCGACTATGCCATCGATTGGTTGAAACAGGAGCGTGAAAAACCATTTTTTCTCTGTCTTTCGCACAAGGCAGTACACTCTCTGTTTAAGCCTGCTCAAAGACATCTGGATAAATATGCGCATGTCCCATTAGAATATCCGAAAAGCATGGCAAACACTGAGGAGAACTATAAAGGCAAACCAGCCTGGGTAAAGGCACAACGGGATACCTACCATGGCTTGGATTTTATGTATTACGGTCATATAGATTTTGACACGTTTTATCGACGATATTGTGAAACCCTGCTGGGAATTGATGATAGCATCGGTCGAGTTTTTCACTACCTTGAAGATTCTGGTTCAGCGGAATCCACAATTGTTTTATACATGAGCGATAATGGTTTTAGTTTTGGTGAGCATGGGCTGATCGACAAACGTCACATGTACGAAGAATCCATTCGTGTACCCCTGTTAGTTTATTGTCCTGAAATTATCAAGCCTGGATTAAAGATTCCTCAAATGGTGCAAAATATCGATATTGCACCAACGATTTTAGAACTTGCTGGTTTGGAACCGCCCGAATATATGGATGGCTGCTCGTTTTTACCCCTTTTGCAGGGAAAGAAAATCTCGTGGCGAGATGTGATTTTATATGAGTATTATTGGGAGCGTAATTTTCCATATACACCAACGATTCACGGTATTCGCACGGATCGTTATAAATATATCCATTATTATGGTATTTGGGATACCGATGAATTCTATGACTTGAAAAATGATCCTGACGAAATGCACAATCTTATTGATAATCCGGGGCACCAGAAATTGGTGAAAGAATATAATGAAAGAATATTTGAAATTCTGAAATCAGCTGGAGGTATGCAAATACCGCTCCGGAGTGATAATCCTGCTATACGATGGGATCGGAAACATTTGAAACTATTAACCAACGATAAATAGATGTATCTTTGGCTTAAGTTAATAGCATTGAGCTGATAATAAACAGTTTTTAAAAAAACTATATTCACAAAAAGTAAATATGAAAAGTGGAGGAAAATTAAATGAGAGGAAAATTAGTTATTAAAAAAACTTTGGTCGTTTGTACTAACCTGTTGATATTTTTGTTTTTTGTCAGCCAGCTATTTCTAATTCAGTGCACAAAATCAGAAAATAGTCCAACGATTATATCTATTAATCCCGAAGAACAATTTGAATTATCTCCATATTTGTATATGCAATTTATGGAACCCTTAGGCACCACCGATGCTTCTGTGGATGCTGCTTGGGATTTCATTCACGATCGCTGGAGAGAAGATCTTATTGATATTACAAAGGAGCTGGCTCCCACGCTCATACGCTGGGGAGGATGCTTTTGCTCGTATTACAAATGGAAAGAAGGTGTTGGTCCCATGAAGGAACGTAAACCCATGTACAATTTATTATGGGGCGGCATCTATAACAACCAGGTTGGAACCCATGAATTTGTAGATTTCTGTCGTCAGGTGGGGGCTGATCCATTGATTACAGTGAATTTTGAATCAGACGGTCGTGAATATTGGGCAAATTCAGCCAAAGGTGAGATTCGTCTTGGTACTGCAGAAGAAGCAGCAGAATGGGTGGATTATTGTAATAATCCATCAAATGCCGAACGAATTAAACATGGCAGAAAAGAGCCATATAATGTAAAACTCTGGCAAATAGGGAATGAAACTTCTTATGGAGATGATTTTGATGCTGAGACAGGAGCCAAGAAAACATTGGCTTTTGCAAAGGCAATGCGTGAAGCTGATCCAACGATTAAAATAATAGCATGGGGGCAGGACGATTGGGCAAAAAAAATGGTTGAGGTTGCCGGTGATCATATTCAATATTTGGCTTTTCACCAGGGTTATGGTCCCGGTGGTGAAGATTCGCCATTAAGAGGGATTGAATATCGAAAAGACTGGGCTAAAACCTGGAAGTATTTAATGGATGCCTATAAGCAACCAGAAAAACAATTGCTTGAAATGAGAGAAAAAGTTGCCGATCTTGGTATTCCCTTGGCTACTACGGAAGGTCACTTTTTTCTTCCTGGACGTAACCGCAATGAAGCCCTGTCTACCTGGGCTGCCGGGGTGTCAAACGCCAGAATTCTAAATATGTATGAAAGAAACGGTGATATACTTAAAATTGCTACGCTTGCCGATTTTTGCGGTACTCGATGGCAGAATAATGCAGTCATCATCCCAACACCATCGGGAAAATCTTTTATGATGCCGGTAGCCATGGTGATGAGCCTTTATCGAAAACACGTAGGACAGAAGGCTGTGAAAATCAGCACCGATCATAAAGATCTCGATATTACTGCAAGCCGAACCGGTGATCGTATATTTTTACACGTTGCTAATATAAATCGTACCAAACCAGTTACAACACAATTGAAAGTAGATGGGATGGAGATAAAATCGGGGAAAGTGTTTTATATCGCACTTGATCCTGCTTACGAGGTTTTTGAATATAAGCCTGAAATTACATCGCCAAAAGAGTCAATAATTCCAGATAACTGTGAATGGACGTTTCCTGCAGCCTCTGTGAGCGCAGTGGAACTGGATGTATCGAAATAAGAATTTAAACGTGATAATATTTTTGTTACTAAAATTTTAATATTAGATGCTTCGGCATTTGCAAATGCCGAAGCATCTAAGGTCAAACAACTCTCTATGTTACCTTATTTTTGCTTTTAACACCTTAATCGTAACTGACTAACAAACATCATAAACCTTATTAGGGTAAATAAGGGAATAAGGTATACCTGCGGGATTATTCTGTGAGCTACTGAGGTAAAAAAGACAAAATTAAGGTTTTAATAAAAGAAAAAGAATAATATACAATTTAAAAATCTATCTTACTTTTATTTTACGAAATTTTTGATTATAGGGCTTTGCAACTTTTTTTCAAAGGAATAAGCCATGAGAAAAATAGTTACAAGAACTGTTCTGGTTGTTACCATCGTATTTGTTGTAACGAGCATTAGTACCGGTCAGAATCTGGTAGTTAATTCTGGCTTTGAAATGGGAACTGGAACAATACCGGATAACTGGTCAACCATGATTGTTGAAGGATCAGCAGAATTTAATTGGGTTACTGATAACTTCTATAGCGGAGAAAAGTCCATATGTATTTTTCACACCGATAGCGCTACTTCTTCATTTTACCAGGTTGTGCCCATCCTGCCCAGTAATCTGTACAATGTTACCGCCTATATTAAGACTGCAAATGTCGAAGCTGGAGTTGACTGGTTTGAAGGAGGTGCCCAAATTATGATTGAAGGAGATGTGGATGGTTATTGGTGGAATAATATGACCGAAAGAATTTCCGGAAATTCAGATTGGAAAAGAGTTGAATTACAATTTACAACAACTGATGAAGCCAGTACTATTGAAGTCCATTGCAAACTTGGTGCAGGATTAAAGATTAAAGGTACAGCATGGTATGATGATATTGTTGTGCAAGGTAAAGGACCACTAGGGACGTTTTTTCATAATGGAGATTTTGAAGAAGATACGTTGATTTTAAACCGGGATGATCCCAACTGGACAGGAGGTTGGTTCCTTGAATTTGATGAGTTTTCATCTGTGGAAAAAGGGTACGTAACTATTGGTTTGGATAAAACTGTATTTCATAGAGGTCGTCAATCCCTAAAATTTGATTGTGTTCCAAACAGACCAACAGGATGGATTCAAGTAATGCAAAATGGAGGACCATATCCAGAAGGTTTTATAGATGGTGCCCATTATAAGATCAGTGGTTGGATTAAAACACAGGGGGATGTGAGTCATATCAGGATGAGGTGTGGGGATAATAGTGATATCGGTGCCCAATTAGCCGGTGACAATGATTGGACATATAGAGAAGGAATAGTAAAATTTGACAGGGCTTTTTACGATACGTGGGGATTTTTGGGTCTTACTTTTTTTAAGGAGAGTACTGAAAACAGTGGCACCGTCTGGTATGATGATATCAACGTCGAATTCACTGAAGATACAAAAGCAACTGACAATAATAATGGGCAGTTACCCACAAAGTCAGAATTGATTAGAAATTATCCCAATCCATTTAATCCACATACGACATTTGTTTTTACGGTCCATAAGGCTTCATTTATAAAAATTACTGTTTACAATATGCTGGGTCAGAAAGTGGCTGATGTGTCAGATCAGTATTATCAAGTTGGTGAATATGAGATTAATTGGAGTGCGAATTCAGCAACTTCTTCTGGTGTTTATTTTTGTGAGTTGCGAGCCGGGGATTGTAGACAGATTAAAAAGATGATTCTAATGAGATAGTATCAAATGACCACAAACTTTATTGTTGAAGTCGATACCCTGGCTCATAAACTCGAACCTTCTTGTTACAGGCAATACTTAAAGCAGCTACATAATTTTTTGATAAAATATTAAACCTGTAGAAGTTAAATTTTTAGGTAAGCGAAACGAGTTATTTATACAGTCATATCTAAATTTCTGGGAAAATTAAAATGAAAAGAAAATTGAATTTACTCAAATTCATTATTTATTATTTCATAGCTGGAGCAGCTTTCACTACTCTTATAGCTTGTTTAATCCTTACAAATTCGAGTTGCGATCTCATCTCTAATAGATTTAAAAAAATTGAAAAACGTCCAACAGTGGTTGACCATAGCACATCAAAATATTTCCCGCCCATCGGTAAACAGCAAATCGGCGATTGCACGTGTTGGTCGTCAGCATATTACTACAATACATACACGCAGGCTCTTGATGAAGGATTAGACGCATCAACCGGTGATCCTGATGTCGTATGTAGTCCAAGATTTCTTTTTTCACTTATCTCCATGGGCGCTAGTGGTGCAGAATGCACGGAACATGCAATGGAGCGTCTCGCAGAAGTCGGTTGTGCACCGGTCTCTAAATATTCAATGTCTGCCCATTGGTCGAAATGGCCTGGTGAAGAAGCCAGGATTGCAGCTTTAAAGAATCGACCGGGTTCCCTTCACAAGATTCGGGCTGATAATGAAGAAGGACTTGAGACGATCAAGCAACATATTGCCGACGGTGGTTGTGCAGTCACCCGTGGTTTGTTTCGAGCGAATTATCCTGTTTATGGTGACAGTGCCAAAGGACCTGGTATCGATAATGGTGTCATGTATGCAAAAGTGGGTGAGAACTGGCTTCGGCATTCGTTGTGCATCTGTGGTTATAATGATACATTATCGTATGTAGACGCTCGTGATGGGAAAACCTACCAGGGTGCATTCCTGATTGCAAATAGTGAGGGATCCAATTGGGGTTCATACAACAGCACCGGCAAGGGTACCAAAGGATTCCTCTGGGTAGCATACACGATGTTCCTTAATGGCGAATTTGGCATGTATGACAATGACGATAATCCATACACTGATCCCTGCTACGACAATCCACCGTACCCAATGGTTTATTTTCACGATGATCGACCAAATTATCGACCAAAATTCTATGCAGTGGTCGGTATTAATCACAACAAACGCAATCTGTTAACCTTGATGGGAGGCATCGGATCAATCGACTCACCCGAGTTTATAGGACCCAAAGGCATTGAACAAACCGAAAAAGGAGAAATCAGCATTGCTGATACCAACCGGGTTGTTATCGATTTAACCGATGGTGCTCATTTAATTGTGCCCGGCAAAACACAGCAAGTTTTCGTACAATTGATTGTGAATCAGAAAGCAGATTTGAATGCCACCATCACAAGCGCTGATTTTTATTATGGTCCTGATGGAGATGGCTCATATAAAAAGTTTTCATCAGCAGATCCAATTGTGACTGTCACACCAGGTGAAACTGGCTATGCAACAGTTGATTTATTGATCCCGTGAATTTTTTAACTCGATAAAAGAGGAGAAAATGTTGATAAAAAGAATAATTTATATTTCTATCGTATTTATTGCAATTGCAGTGAGTGTCAATTGTGATGGCAATAAAAGCCAATGGAAAGACAATCCTTCCCAATTGCTGAATTCTGATGAAGTTAAAAGTGAAATCGAAATAAAGATGAAGCGGGTTAGAGATTTTTTAAATGAAGAAGGATTAGCCGGCATCCTTTTAACTCAAGTTAGGAATTTTTACTGGATCACTGCCGGGGCAGCAACTAATCAAATTGTTCTCAATAGCGATATTGGCGCCGCATCACTTTTGATTATGAAGGATGGGAAAAAATATGTTATTTGTAGCGGTAGTGAAGCGGGACGATTGATGGATGAGTCTTTAGGAGATTTAGGTTATGAATTAAAAATGTTCGACTGGTTCAATTCGAATCCTGACCAAGATATTCGGGGCAAAATAATTGATGAATTGGCTGGTGGTGGGAAAATTGGCAGCGATACCAATTTCCCCAGCACCGTTTCAGTCGGGGAGAAATTTTCCAGGTTACGGTACAGCTTAACCGATACAGAAATAAAAAAATATCGCTGGTTAGGAAAAGATATAACAACGGCTGTCGCTGAAGTCTGTCGTAAAATAAAGCCGGGAATGAGTGAATTTGAGCTTGAATATTTAACCGCTTGTGAATTGCGCTCCAGGGGTATTTTTCCTACTGTCCTGTTAACAGCAGTAGATCAAAGGATTTATAATTATCGACATGCACTCCCAGTGGGAAAAAAATTAGAGAAATATGCAATGATCAATGTTGTTGCCGAAAAATGGGGCATGTCAATGGCAGTTACCCGGTTCGTCCATTTTGGCCCGCTGCCAGAGGAGCTTTCAAAGAAAATCAAGGCTTGCGCTGAAGTGAATGCTCATTTCCAGGCAGCCACGATTCAGGGAAAGCCGCTTGCCCAAATATTTGACGATTGTAGGAAATGGTATGAAGGAGCAGGTTATAAAGATGAATGGCAAAGACACCACCAGGGCGGGGCTATCGGGTACAACGCTCGTGAATTTAAAATTTATCCTGGTGTACCTGGAATTGTAGAAGAGAACCAGGCTTTTGCCTGGAATCCAACCATAACAGGCGCAAAAATTGAAGATACATTCATTGCCTATAAAGACCATATTGAAGTTGTCACAATATCAGACGATTGGCCAATGATTCAGGTGTCATTAAATGGAAAAGTATATTCTCAACCGGATATTTTAATTCGCTAATCTAAAATGTTATTAGTTATTGAAGTTATGAAAGGGAAAATATGAAAATTAGGATTTGGTTCATTTCCGCATTTTTAATTTTTTTAATCATGATGACCAGTCTAGCTCAAGAAGGTACAACAAAGAAAAAGAATCCAAACATCAAATTTCAAACATATCCAGCCTATTCGCTGTTGGATAAATTGACTCAAATACCCAAACAAATCAGGGTGCACCAGGTTTCCAGTCATAATAAACAAGGGCTTAACAGTGATGAGAACTGGCCTCTTTATGTAGATAAAAATGGAGATGAGGTAATATTTGACGCCACAGGGCCCGGGTGTATTCGAAGTATGTGGGCCACATATTTTGATCCTGAAGCAATTATTAAATTCTATTTTGATGGTGAAGAACAACCTCGCTATAGTATGAATTATATCGATTTTTATAAAGGTAAACATAAGGCTTTTCCCTCTCCATTAATCTCGTATGAAAGACGTGGCACATGTTGTATCGAAGAACCCTGTGCCGGTAATAATTTTGTGCCAATTCCATATCAAAAATCATTGAAGATAGCTATCCAGGGATTGTCACGTTTTTTTCATATTATTTATGAAGAATATCCAGCCAATACACCTATTGAGACATTTACTGGCAAAGAGAAGCAAGCTGCTTTGCAGGACTGCTTTGAGCGATTTGGCGATTCGCCGATTGATACTGTTGGTCTGGAGGTTTTTAGTACAGACAAGGAAGAACTTATACCTTTAGAGAGAACTCCGCTACTTAAATTGGAAAATACTGCCGGAATTATCCGAAAAATTGATATTGAAGCGGATGGCTCGATAGAATTTTTTCAAAAAGTAAGAATTCGAATGCGTTGGGATAAACATTTGCGCTGGGATGTAAATGCGCCAATCGGTATGTTTTTTGGTTCTGCAGTTGAAGCTGACGATATGCGTTCGTTGCCGCTCCGGGTAGAAAAATTGGAAAGTGGACGGATTCACCTGAGCTGTTATTTTCCTATGCCTTTTTGGGAACAGGCAGAGATTGAATTGGTCAATTTATCTGACCAACACAAGGGCCCTCTCAAAGTAAAAATTTATGTTAGTCAGAATCAGGTAAAGCGTTCTACTGGAACCTATTTAACAACGCTTTATAATGAGGGTGAAACAATCTATAGTCATGACTGGCTGTTATTTGAAGGTATCGGTTCCGGTTGGTTTGTCGGTGTTGTGCAATCTATGAAAAATGAACATTACTGTGAGGGTGACGAACGCTTTTATATTGATGGCGTAATATCGCCTCAAATTAATGGGACCGGCAGCGAAGATTATTACTTGGCATGTTTTTGGTCAAATGTGGATTTTGATACTCCATTTGGATGCGTTGTCGGGGATATACTGAAAAAAGGTGGCGGCGATTGGAGAGGAACTTATTATGTTCCAAGTTGTTATAGCAGGTATCACCTGGAAGCGCCGATACCATTTTATTCATCCATCAACGCTCGTATCCAGCATGGCGGTCTTAGCAATATTAGATCCAATTATCGAAGTCTCGCTTTTTGCTATTTAAATAAGTGCCAGAGGATACATCAAACAGACTTTATTGACATCGGAAATCCAGCCAGTGAACAAGCGCATGAGTATCAACCAACGAAATCCAGCTCAATCGTTAACGTAGAAGCACATCCTGAAGGAGAATATTTTGAAACATTAATAGCAGACAAAGGCAGGTACCATCAAAAAGGCGAGATTACTTTTAAAATAGCTATCGATCCCGATAATAACGGTGTGAGACTGCGGAGACGTACTGATCAAAAAATCCCCCGACAAAAAGCACAGGTCTATATCGATGGAAAAAATGCCGGCTGTTGGTATCATGGATACGAAAACGAATATCTTCGCTGGTTCGATTTGGACTTTGAAATTCATCCCGATTACACACGGGGAAAAAGCGCTTTCAATGTTAAACTTGTGATCATGCCGGAACAGGAAACAATAACTTTTACTGATTTTAAATATACTGTTTATTGTTATGGTCGTTAATTTTCATATAAACTTTTAAAAATAACATAAGGTGAACGATGATGAAAAAAAAAATGTTACTGGTACTCACACTTACACTGATCAATCTCCCCGTTTTTTTAACAGCGCAACAAATTACCACCGGCTCACTCATCAATGAAATGATAGATTTACATCATCTGATAGAGTTTCCTGATCCTTCTTATAAAACCATACAATTTTCTTCTTATGATCATCGAAGCACAGTTCCCAATGGTCCATTCTGGTTTGGCAATGACGACGGTTTTGGTGGTGATCCAATCCCCAATTTTGAACAGGTGCTTCGAGAACCCGATACCAGCGGGGTTGGCGAATACTTAATTTGTGATGTAAAAGGACCCGGCGCAATCGTTCGGTTATGGACGGCTGCAATTGCTGGAACAATTCGTTTCTACCTGGATGAAGCAAAAGAACCACTCTATGACGGTCCCGCCGACAAATTTTTCTTTCATACTTATGAATCAATCGCCCCGGGAAAGCTGGATAAAGCCATTGATGTTAAAGGCAGTTTTCTACAGGAGATGGCTGGATATTATCCGATCCCTTTTTCGAAAAAGTGTCGTATTCATTGGATTGGCAATTTAAAGGAATTGCATTTTTATCATGTCCAGGTGCGATTGTATCAACCAACTACGGAAGTTATCACTTTTAGCCCGGCTGATCTAAAAAAATATTCTGAAGATATTCAAAAAATCAGTAAAATACTCCAATCGCCAAATAATGAATGGAAATATCAATCAAAATCTACTCCTGTTTCATTTACCGAAACAATACCTTCTCAAGAAAAGAAGGAAATTTTAACTTTGAAAGGCGCTAAAGCCATTGAGCGTTTCACATTAAAATTTTTTGCCCAGGATTTAGAGAAAGCCCTGCGACAGTGCGTTTTATACATGTCTTTTGATGGCTCTCCCTGGGGACAGGTTCAGGCACCAGTCGGAGATTTTTTCGGCGCAGCGCCCGGCATAAATCCTTATGATTCTGTTCCGTTTACGGTATTATCAGATGGAACAATGATTTGCCGGTATGTGATGCCGTTCAAAGATTCTTTAAAAGTTATGATTGATAACCGGGGAGAACAACAGGTGGCTGTCACCGGCTCAGTTCTCTCATCTGATTATACCTGGAAAGAAAATAAGTCAATGTATTTTCGTGCCCTATGGCGAATCGATCATGGTCTGTATGGATCATATCAAAGACCACAAGATTTGCCGTACCTGCTGGCAAATGGCAAGGGTGTCTGCGTTGGTGCCGCTTGTATGCTGATGAATCCCGCTAATGCACCGACCTCCTGGGGAAACTGGTGGGGAGAAGGCGATGAAAAAATATTTGTGGATGATGATAAAAATCCTTCAACGTTTGGCACTGGCTCTGAGGATTATTACAACTATGCCTGGTCATCCAGCGCTATATTTATCTACCCGTATTGTGGTCAGCCCCGTAACGATGGGCCGGGGAACCGGGGACATGTTACAAACTATCGCTGGCATATCATTGACGATTTGCCATTTCACAACCGGTTTGGCTTTTATATGGAATTATATACCCATGAACCAACTTATGATATTTCTTATGCCCGAATTGTATATCACTATGGTTTGCCTGGTATGACCGACGATCATACAGTCATCACTGATAGAGATGTAGAACCTATTAAATTACCGGAAAACTGGTACCCCATAGCGACAAAAGGTTCCAATAAAGCGTTGTTTTATCAAGCGGAAGAATTAGTTGCAAATGACGCTGAAGTTACATTTAAAAAGAATAATCTTTGGTCAGGCGGTCGTTTGTTTGTCTGGCATCCCAAAGCTAAGAAGGATCAATTGAAATTAAGTATACCTATCAATGAAGATGGGGAATACTTTATTCGTTTTACTGCAGCAAAACACCCTCATGCTGGCGCTTTCTCAGCGAGAATAAATAACGTATCACTCAAATTCAATGGTGATCGTCGTGAAGTAAATCTTGAAGTGCCTTTTCGAACTTTATCCAGGAATTTTTCAGCCCAACCGGTGAAATTGACCAAGGGTTCTCATGAGTTGGTTATTGAAAATATTAATGATAACGTTCAACCTATCGGTATAGATTTTATTTGGATTCAGCCAAAGAAATTTTATTAAACTTTCCGAACAATACAACAGGTGTAAAAAGAGGTTTTAAAATGAATTATAATAAAAATTTTTTTCCGTGGATATTCGTATTCGTATTGATGACTCAATCTGCTGAATTATACGGTCAGAATGAAGAAAAAATATTCCCCGGCGCCGATGAGAAGACACCATCACGTGCCTTTTATTTTGACTGGATCAATAATCAGTACGAAGGATCGACCGAAGAGCATACATTGATCAATCTTGATTTTTTTAAATGGCTTCATGATGAATATGGGATGAAGTTGGATATTTATTCATTGGATGTTGGCAATATTGATGATGGTCCCTATTGTGCCGGAGTTGGGCGATTAGTACCCTATCATTGCGGGACCATGAATTCAGAAGATTTTAAAAAACAGTTCCCCAATGGTTTTGCACCGTTAGTGGAAAAAGCCAAATCATTTGGGTGTCGGTTGGGTGTCTGGATGGGACCCGATGGTTTTGGTTTTACCCCGGAGGAAGAACAAGAACGTTCTGAAATGATGATTAAGCTTTGCCGTGATCATAATTTTATGTTATTCAAAGTTGATGCCTGTGCTGGAACACTGCGACCAGAAAAGCAGGATATTTTGATTGAAACATATAAAGAATGTCGGAAATACTGCCCTGATTTGATTATTCTCAGTGAACGGGTAGATTTTGGAAAAGTGACACCATACACGACAACAACATTGTGGGAAGGTGTGGAAACGTATATCGATGTTTTTAGCTGGAATTCTCAGACCGCCACGCATCATCGGGTTGGTGCTCTGGCACGTGAGACTGTGCCTGGAATGAAACGTTTGATTGAAGATCATGGCGTTTGTATCTCTTCCTGCCTGGATTTCTGGGAGGATGATTTAATTCTACAAACCTTTAATCGAAGTTTAATTCTTGCGCCGGAGATTTATGGCAGTCCCTGGTTTCTGCGTGATGATGAATTTCCCAAATTAGCCAGATTCTGTAATTTGCATCGTCGTTTTGGTGATATTCTTGTTAATGGACAAGTCCTTTCTAAAGAAACGTATGGACCGCACGCCGTGACTCGTGGAGATGGAAATACCCGGTTTTTGACATTACGCAATCTCACATGGAATCCTATTAAATATAAAGTTCAGATTGATGAATCTATCGGGTTGAATAAAAGTGACAAGTTCGAACTGCGTCGCTTTCATCCTTCGGAAAAGATACTCGGACAATTTACCTGGGGACAGATGGTTGAGGTTGAAATACAGCCATTCCGTACTTATTTATTGATGGTGACATCCAAACCTACTACTGAAATTGGCATCCAGGGCTGTGATTATGAAATTGTGCGAGATACGCCAGGCAAACCAGTTATTGTGAAATTACTCGGTCTCCCCGGTCAAAATAAATCTATCCAATTAGTTGCTGATAATCAAAAATTCACAAAAGCAACGTTAGATGGAAAACCATTAGATGAAATTATTAAGGATAAAAAAGTATCCATTAAATTCCCGGGAAAATCTCTCAAAAAAGCATGGCACAGAAAAATTGGCGACCTAAAACCCTGTAATGTGCCGGAGGATGCGGAAGCACTTTACGAAGCAACCTGTTTTGCCGCTGACAATAATGCGCTGGAAATCCGCTCCCTGCAACGATCGGGACCCAGCGAAATTCCTTGGGTACAAAAAGCACGGCAAGCGTTCCTGGATCAACCAATGTTTATCAATCGTGCGATCTGGGATAAAAATTTATTTGATGGGGATATGAATACTTTTTTCATTGCCAGATACGAGGGAGCAACACTGCGCATCGATTTTGGTGAAGTGATAAATATTGATGAATTGGTGATTAAAATACAGGATATTCAGGCAAGAAATAATAATCGCTCACTGAATAGTTTTGCTGAAGAAAATAAAGCAGAATTTTCCATTGATTTAAAAACATGGAAGAAAATAGGAAGTTGGAGTGATTTGGGATACACGGCGATTGCCAGGCTTTATGGAGAAAAATCTGCCCGGTATGTTCGAGTTGAAGGCGCACCGGGTCGCATCGCTGAAATTGAAGGATTTTTTAACGGTGAGAAACTCGACCGTTCACAATGGCGAGCATCAAACCTGTTTTTTCCGTATAACGTGAAGGAAACAGTCAATGCTTATTCAACATCGTTTCAGTTAGATGAGCTTGCCAAAGGGAGTTATCTTGCCGTCGCCATCAATGGAAAACATGGTGATGAAGGTGCTTATGCCGCTATTCGTGTTGATGGTAAATTGGTGGGAGCGCCCGACCGCAGTGTATCGTTCCCCAGCAATACGTGGGAATATAAAAATGTTGCCATGAAAAGCAACTATACATATTATGTGCCATTGACGGCAGACATGATCGGCCAAAAGATAGATGCGGTGGTTTTGGTCTCTGAAAAAAATACAGAAAATTTGAAGCCTGAGGTTTGGATAACGGCTTATCCGATTCCTTTTGAAAGTAAAGAGCTGGTGCTTTATGAATAAGCCATTGACTTTTTGCCACTGGCTTAGTCTTTCGATTATAGCTTTATCTTTTTTACCTTAGTAGCTCCTGGAATACCCAGACAGGTTAACCTTATTCCTGTATTTATCTTCAATAAGGGGATAAGGTTTATGATGTTAGTTAGTCTTATGCTATTAAGGTGTTAAAAGCAAAAATAAGGTAACTAAGAGAACTGTTTGGTGCTAATTCAAATGAAATTGTATTAATTTCTCAAATTTTGAATTTTACAATGTACTCCAATATCCTGTATTCTTTGGAGTTTTTAATTACATTAATAGGCGTAAACCCATAAGTTCAAACTGTAATAAAATTATAATCAATATAAAAATCGCTGAAGCGATTATCGCGTTGTTTCTGTTATGAAAACACTACCATGATAAATCATGGTGTTCGTTCAAACTTACTTGAAACAAAACCACAATTCATTGTGGAGGTAAAATGTGAAAAAGCTGGATCATAGCCGCTTCAGCGGTTTCCAAATAGCAACAATAAAGGATTAGAAAATTTTTGAAAGTATGGGATTACACCCTACATTAATTGATAAATGAAATCTAGCAAAATTCTAATGAAAGCATTGCTACAAATGAAAAACATTGCCAAAGAGTTCTCCGGCGTCCGGGTTTTGCATGGGGTGGATTTTGAAATCCAGCCGGGTGAGATCATGGCGCTTATGGGAGAAAATGGTGCCGGCAAATCAACTTTGATGAAAATCTTGGCTGGTGTGCATACTGACTGGTCTGGTAAGATTATTATTGATGATAGGGAGGTTTATTTCAAAAATACCAAAGACGCTGAAAACGCTGGAATTGGCATTATTTACCAGGAACTGAATCTAATACCTGAATTGACAGTTGCTGAAAATATATTTTTGGGTCGAGAACCTGCTTTTCTGGGTGAAATTGTGAATTATTCAGAAATGAACAAAAAGTCAGAAGAGATATTGGCTGACCTCCATTTCACCGCAAAAGTAACGCTTCCTGTTTCTCGGCTACGAGTCGGGCATCAACAATTAGTTGAAATCGGTAAAGCGCTTTCATTGAATGCACGCATTTTAATTATGGATGAACCAACATCTGCCATTTCCGAGCATGAAATAAAAATACTTTTTTCAGTCGTAAAAAAGCTTAAAGAGCGCGGTGTCTCGATTATCTATATTTCTCATCGAATGGTTGAAGTATTTGAATTAGCTGATAGAGTAACTGTTCTGCGTGATGGTTATATGGTTGGTGTTAGATCAGTTAAAGATATTACCCGTCAGGAATTGATCAAAATGATGGTGGGGCGTGATGTAAACCAATTTTTTGTTCGGAAGAGAATCCCCCCAAAAGAGACAATATTTGAAGTCAAAAACCTCACGCGGTATCATGTCGATCGAACAAAGGCACCAGTAGTATCCAATGTTTCATTTGATGTAAAACGAGGAGAATTAATTGGTATTGCTGGACTTCTTGGGGCGGGTCGAACTGAGTTGTTGGAATCGCTCTTTGGCGCTGCTGCGGCAGATAGTAACGGGACGATTGAGCTCGTAGGTGAAAAGCTGAACCTAAAATCTCCTCAAGAGGCGATCAAGTCCGGGATTGCATTTATTACAGAAGATCGCAAAGGGAATGGTCTTGTTCTGGGCATGGATATTCAAAAAAATATGACATTGGCTGCCTTAGAAAAAATCGTTTCGTATGGCATATTATCCCCTGTTAAAGAAAAACAGTTAGCTGAAAATTATGCTAATCAGCTTTCTATTAAGATGAGCAAGCCGGAAAATCCCATCGAATCGCTTTCCGGGGGGAATCAACAAAAAGTGTTGCTGGCAAAATGGCTCGCCACTAAGCCCAGGGTTCTTCTTCTGGATGAGCCAACACGTGGTATCGATGTTGGCGCAAAACATGAGATATATGTTTTATTATCTGAGCTCACCAAAAAAGGAATTACAATTATCATGACCTCATCAGAATTGCCTGAATTATTGGCAATTTGCGATCGAATTATGGTATTGCGAGAGGGAAAGCTTTCGGCTATTTTTAATCATAATGATGCAACTCAGGAGGATATTTTAGATGCTGCCGCTCCACTCGCCTAAAAATAAGAAGAACATGAATTCTGAATCGAATATAAAATCTCTTGTTAAAAAACTCGGTCCGTTTATGGGGCTGATATTAATTTTCATCACGGGCACGATTCTCAATGGGGGAACATTTTTTAGCTTGTATAACCAACTGAATGTCTTAGGTCGCATTTCTATCATTGCGCTACCGGCTGTTGGAATGACGCTGGTGATCCTGTCAGCCGGGATCGATTTATCGGTTGGCAGCCTGGTTTCACTTTCAACAGTGATCTGTGCAATGCTGCTGATGGAACGAGATTGGTCCAGGGCAAGTGTATTATCAATTCCCATTTTTATCGTCATTGCCTATATTTCCAGTTACATAATTTTTTCCCAGGTTTTGAAGCGATTCAGAAAAATAAAATCACTCGCTTATTTTAGAATAATCTTTGCAATTGCCCTGGCTGTAATTATTTCAGTATGGTGTATAAAACAAATTCCAATTGGTTTTTCAACGATTGCTGTTCTGTTCATCGTTCCCATTTTTGGTCTTTTCCTGGGATTTATAAATGGGATTATTATTTCCAAAGGAAAATTACAGCCTTTTATTGCAACTTTGGGCATGATGTGCGCTGCTATTGGGCTGGCAAAGTTTATCGCTGGAAAAGGCGGGCAAATACATCCGATCTATTATGAAGCAGTTGGTTATTCTGCTGAAGGAACCGTGCATATTGCACCGGCGAGTTTTGATTTTTTAAGTGCGAAAGTATCAATATTTGGATTGAAAATATTCCCAGTCGCTGGTTTCTTTTTTATATTTGCAGTTTTCATTGTTCACGTTGTTTTAACCCGATTAAAATTTGGGCGTTATGTCTACGCAATCGGCGGGAATGAAGAAACAGCCCGATTATCTGGCATCAATGTGGATAGAGTTAAAACAATGGTATATGGAATTTCTGGCGGGCTCTCTGCCCTGGCTGGTGTATTTTACTGCTCGGCTTATACCCAGGGCAAACCCGATGCCGGTTTCACCTGGGAGCTGGATGCGATTGCAGCGGTCGTTATTGGCGGTACCAGCCTGATGGGGGGAAAAGGCTCTGTGATCGGAACCATGGTTGGTGTTTTGATTTTAGGATATTTAAGTAATATCTTGAATCTCCAGGAAGTGCCCAGCGAAGTGCAGGATATTTTAAAAGGGATTATCATTATTGGTGCCGTTTTAGTTCAAGAAGGGATTCTGCTGAGATGGGTGAAAAAATTGAGCAGAAGAAATTTGTGATAGGGGATTTGGAAAAGTTATTTTCAAAAAGCCTGAAGCGAAAAGCGAATAGCCAAAAGCGTCATTCAGAATAAAAAATTCAATAGAAAATTTTCTATAATTTTTGTAATGGTTCAGCTCCCTGTTTTTTTTATTGTTATGTAAAAAAAGATTTACGAACAAAGATTAACGATTTTTGATTTATGAAGGAATGCTGCACGAAAAAACGGAAGTCATAAAATCAACAATACTTCTAAAATCGTTAATCCTTATTCTGAGATCAAAAGAAGGAGTAACATGCGTTGTGAACTATAACTAATTTTCAATTTGCTACTCATATATAAGGAAAATGCAAACAACAGGAGGATCACATGGTTCACAAAAAGATTTTTAAATTATTAGTCATTACCTGTTCATTGCTGATGTTTATTCAAATTTACAATGGGTGCCAGAAAAAATCAAAGAGCGATAAATGGATTATCGGTTTTTCCCAGGTGACTGTAAAAGAACCGTGGCGAGTGGTATTTAATGAAAATCTCAAAAAGGAAGCAGAAAAACTGAGCAGCAAAGTCGAGCTCATCATGCTGGACGCTGATGATAAAACAGAAAACCAGGTTGAGCATTTAAAAACATTTATTTCTAAACGCGTCGATGCTATTTTAATTTCACCCAAAGAAACGTCAGGATGTTCAAAGGCAATTCAGGAAGCGACTGAGTCAGGGATTCCTGTGATCGTTCTTGATCGAAATACAACATACAAAAATTATGCAGCTTTTATTGGGGCTGATAATAAAATAATTGGACGTGCCGCCGGTGAGTACGCTGTCAAGCTGTTGGGTGGAACTGGCAAAGCAAAGGGAAAAATTTATGAAATTTGCGGCTCCCTTGCTTCCACGCCTGCCCAGGAACGAAGAGATGGATTTCATGAAATCGTTGAAAAAGAAGCGGGAATTGAAATCATTGGTGGACTCGATGGTGATTGGAAGCTTGACAAAGGGAAGGCAATTGCGCAGGATGCATTACAGATTCATAAAGATATTGATATTATCTATGCTCATAATGATCCCATGGCTTATGGTGCTTACCAGGCTGCCAGGGAATATGGCATAGAGAAAAATATCAAATTTTTAGGGATAGATGGTTTGCCCAATGAAGGCTGTATCTGGGTTCGAGAAGGGATTCTCACTGCTACTTTTTTCTACCCAACTCCAGGTGAAAAAGGATTAGAAATCGCGCTTCAAATTTTAGAAGGTAAAAAAGAAATTCAAGTTGGTGAGCAAATTACACTAGATACGAATACTATTACAAGTGAAAATATTAATGAATTTATTAACTAATACGATTTTATTACATTGATTTTGATATATCTCTAATACCCCCTGATATGGGAAGCTGTTATATACTAAAGCTGAATTGATTTTCGCATAACAATGATTCTGCATTTGCTAATGCCGAGCATCTTTCAAAGTCAAAAGCCGAAAACCACTTCATGCTGAGTATACAACAATCTGGTAAAAAGTACAAAATAATATCGAGGTCTTATTCTATGAATAAGCAATTTTTTTATTTTATTTGTTTTCTGATTCAGTTGATTTTTATAAATTTAAATTTACTTTATTCGGAAGGTAATAGAAGTAATAACACGATGGTATCTGGAATGCATACGAACTGTAAATTGGATAATGGATTGATCTCATTAGAGGTGGATCTTGATAATGGGTATTATAGCATCACAAGTAATGAGATTGAATTTAAAAAGTGTAATGCTTTCCTGCTTTATAATGATGGAAAAAAGTGGCTGCTCAGGAAAAAGAAATTGAAAAAAGTTGAGATAACTGATTCCAGCCTGGTCATTGCCTCAGAGGGTGATATCAGTTCCCTTATTAAAATTTCATTGCCCCCGGATGCTTCATATCTGTTAATTAAATTTTCTATACAAAACAATACAGCAGAAGAAATTAAGCTTGAAAAGTTAGTACCTTTTAGCTGCTACGTGCAGAATTTAGGGAGTAATCTGAGCTTTTATAAAAATAATTATTATTCATGGGGATTATCCGGGATTATCATGCCGGGTGAATATGATTTTCCAAAATCTCAACGAATTCCGCCGGTACAAAATTATACGCGGTATAACACACGTAGCAATAGAATTTCAGACATGATGACGGTGCTTACGAGTATTGATAATGGCAAACAAGCAACACTTGGTTTTACCAGTCATGGTGAGCAATTTAATCACATTCGTTTGTACGATATGAAACGGATAATAGCCACGTGCGAGATGGATCATATCCTTTTAGCTCCAAACGAAATGATTGAATCCGAAGAGTTTTTCATCGATTGTAGCCCACCGGAACAGGCGCTTCAGCATTATGCATGCCGGGTAAATAAATTAATGAAACCAAAATTTTCTAATCAAGCTCCCTTTGGCTGGTGTTCATGGTATCGTTATTTTGATGAAATCAGCGAAGAAATTATTTTAAAGGATTTGGAGTTTTTTACAACACATAAAGATGAATTTCCCATTGATTATTTCCAAATCGATGATGGATATCAATTGGATAATTTTACTCCCGGAAGGGCTGGTCTGGGTGATTGGTTGGAAACAAATGATAAGTTTCCTCATGGTATGAAATGGCTTGCAGATAAAATTAAAAGCGCTGGTTTCAAACCAGCAATATGGATTGCTCCATTTATACTTGGAACGAAATCCAGGATTGCTCTTGAACATCCTGAAGTGATCCTCAAAGATAAGGAAGGATACCCCATCCCAGGCAATCCTAACGGTTGGAGAGGTGATCCCACCTATTCCCTGGATTGTACCCATCCTGTTGCACAGCAATGGCTCAGAAATATTTTTAAAGTTATGACCAAAGATTGGGGTTATGAATACATAAAAGTTGATTTTACTTATGCTGGGGCATATCAGGGAGATTTTTATAATCCCAGGGCGACCAGGGCACAGGCGTATCGAATGGGATTTGAAGCAATTCGAGAGAGTGTTGGACCTGATATATTCATTCTAGGGTGCGGTGCCCCATTGGGACCGTCCATCGGGTATGTTGATGGTATGCGTATTGGGGAAGATGTTTCGCCAGATTATTGGTATCATCCCCAGATGGATTTGGGTTATCCTTGCATGATGGCTTCGATTCAAAATACAATCGCACGCTACTTTATGAATAAACAATTCTGGTTGAATGATCCGGATTGTATTATGGTTCGACAGGTTGAAACAGAATTAACGTCACATGAAATTATCACCTGGGCAACGCTTGTTGCGTTGAGCAATGGTATGTTGGTAATAAGTGACAGAATGGATGAGCTGAGTGACTTTGATAAAAACTTGCTGAAAGTTTTATATCCACCTTATAAAGATGATGCTGAACCAATAAACCTTTTCACACAAAAAATTCCCAATAAAATAGTTTTAAACATTGATAATTCTTATGAAAATTATAAAGTTGCCGGGATTTTTAATTGGAATGATTCAACTCAAAATATAATGGTACAGCTAGCGGATTTTGGTTTAGCAAGCGATAAAGAATATCATTTGTTTGAATTCTGGAGTCAGAAATACCTGGGGAAAAAATCTGGTGGTGTTGTTTTGGAAAATATTCCTCCTCATGGATGCGAACTGTTAGTCATTAAGCCAGTGACCGGTAAAAATCAGTTATTAGGCACGGATATTCACTATACAAGTGGCGGTGTAGAAATAGAATATTTAAATATTAATGAAAATATTGCTGATTTAAAATTAGTATCACATAGTTTTCAGCAGGCAAATTTAACATTTTATCACGCCCAAAAAGATAAAGCAATTACTTTGAAAATCCCAACCAACAAAGCTGTAACAGTAAATTTGAATAATCCGGGTAAAAATGATTGAGTTGAAAAACTGTAAACAGGAAAAAATATGAACTCAAAAAAGCTATGGTTGCTTTTCGCTTTTGTTACAACTGCATTCTGGGGTGTTTTGGGCGCCTTTATAGAGACACCTGAAAAAGCCGGTTTCGCAGCTACGTTAGGCTATTCTGTCTGGGCTGTGACAATGATTCCCGGGGCTATTTTTGCGTTAGGTCTTATTAAGTGGAAGTTAGACCTGGGTTTTTAAACCGGCAATTTTAGCAATCATATCCGGATTATTAGGCTGTGGCGGATAATTATTGCTTTTCCAGGCATTGAGAACTGGTCCAGCATATCTTGTATTCCCTTTTGTCTCTTTATCACCTGTCATTACTATTCTACTTTCTTATTGGCTATTGCAGGAACGAGTGACTTCTCGTTGTTGGATCGGAATCGTGTTGGCTCTGATTGCTATTGTTCTGTTATCGTATATAAAACTGGATAATTCCATTGTAAAAGGATATACCTGGTTCATCTTTTCATTGCTCGTCGCGTTGATGTGGGGTGTACAGGCTTATCTTTTAAGGTTTACCAATAATATTATGAAAGCGGAAAGCATTGTTGTTTACACGACTTTAACGGCGCCATTGCTTATCCCGTTGGCTTTACTTATGACTGATTTTTCACAGAATATAAATTGGGGATTTAAAGGTCCCTATTTAGCAGCAATGATTCAAACACTAAATGCGATTGGTTTTTTATGCCTGGTATATGCGTTTCGTTATGGTAAAGCAATTATTGTGAGTCCAATGGTTAATGCAGTTGCGCCTGTTATTACGGTTGTGCTTTCAGTCATCATCTATCAAGTTATTCCCCACCTCATTGTCATTACCGGGCTGGTATTCGCGATTACCACAGCATTTCTGATGGCGATTGAGCCTGAAGAAAAATCTGGTGGAATTTATTAGTTCGATTAATAAAAGTTATTTATAAAAAGTATTTTAAGATACATAATCTCAAAGAATCAAATAAGATATAAAAATCAGTTTCTTGAATTTATTTATTGAACTCACCCCCCAGCCCCCTCTCTTGAAAAAAGAGGGGGAGTAACTTTTTGAAATGATAAGCTTTTGTTTTTATTGTCTCCCCCTTCTCTTTGTAAGAGAAGGGGGCCAGGGGGATGAGTTCTATGCAATATTTATAGCTTTATTTAAACACACGCTTTAATACTTAACAAAATATTCGCAATTAAATATAGGAGAAGAAAAATGACCAAACCAAAAATTGGATTTATTGTATATGGCGTTCATAAAGATGGACTTCTTGATCCCATGGGAACTCCTTTTATCGATGATAAATTGATTGATAATGCCAAAGCCTCGCTTCAAGAGGCAGGTTTAGAGTTTGTAGAGCATGATCTTATTATTGCATCAAAACAGGAAGCAAAGGAATGTCTGGCAAAGTATAAGAAAATGGATGATATTGACGGCATCGTTTTGTTTTCTGGTACATGGGTTTGGGCAGCTCACCTGGTTGGTGCGATTCGTGATTTTTCATTTTCAGGAAAAGGTATCATTCTCTGGACAAATCGCGGTTCGCAGGGATGGCGACCAGTTGGGGGATTAGTGATGCACGGCGGATTGAAAGAAGTTGGTATCAAGCATCGCTTTGTTTATGGCAGTTATAATGATCCCAAAGATGTGAATAAAATAGTATCATATTGTCGTGCCAGCCATGAAAAAAACCGGCTTAATATGAGCACTGTTGGAGTTTTTGGCGGACGTGGCATGGGACAAACATGCGGTGTGGCAGATCCTTCCCAATGGATGAAAGTTTTTGGAGTAGACATCGACTCGAGAGATACAACAGAGCTGCTTGAAACAGCGAAAAAAATCTCAAAAGATGAGATCAAACAGGCAAGAGAAGCTATCCAGCCATTTTTTGCCGATCCAATTCCCGACGATGATACATCTGAACGGTCCATTCGGTTATACCTGGCAATTAAGAAAATTGTTAAAAAAGAAAATTGGGAATTCTATACTATTCAGTCATTTCCCGGCCTCGGTGATGATTATAGCGCCACCTGTTTTGCCCAGAGCATGATGCTCAATGATGGTGTTGGAACATCCACGTTGAGTGATTTCAATACGGCAATGACTGTTAAGCTACTCACAGACCTTAGTGAAGAACGTGTTTATTATGGCGATCTCCAGCACATTGATAAATCAAATAACGAAATTAAAATTATTGGCGATGGCGCCTGTCCCCCATCTCTGGCTGGTAAATTGGGCCCGGCTGGATTTGCAGAACATGGTATCCCCACCGAAGGCGAGGCTGGTGGTCTTTCAGTGAAACTACTTTGTAAGCCAGGTGAAGGAGTGTTAGCACGTCTAGGACGTGACAATGGAAAGTTTGAGATGGTGATAACACGCTGCTCGATTTTTGAACCATCGAAAGATATATTGGAACAGCGTCAAAATGAGTGTGGTATCCCGTTTTGGCCACATGCATTTGTTACAGCGCATTGTGATATCGAAAAACTTTTGGAAGCCTGGAATAATGAATACGCTGTTTTGGGATATGGCGAACATTTGTATGACGAACTGGTTGCATTTTGTGAATTGACAGACATTAAGGTTATCGCTTTGTAGAGTAGTTTTGGTGAGTGTTGACTGGAGACTGCTGACTGGTAACCAGTGATCATATTTCAAGCATACTAACTTTTTTCAGGACATGACAGAATGACGAGAAACATATACAAACACGGTCCCTGGTCGGTTATTTATTCGCCAGAAGATGGTGCCCGGTTAGACCATCTGAGCTATAATAATTACGATTTATTGACCGTTGAGCCAAAGTCATTTCGTCCTCCTGCAACTGACTATGGCTTATATGAAACACGCCCGGTCTATGGCTATGATGATTGTTTTCCAAGTTGTGATCCATGTAAATTTCCTGGCTCTGAATGGGAGGTCCCGGATCATGGAGAAATATGTTGGCTAAAATGGCAAGTTACTGAAAAAGAAAATCATTTGATTTGCATGGTTAAAAGTGAAGTCCTGCCTGTGGTTTTCAAGCGAGAAATGATTTTTCACGAGAATAGCCTCATCTGGAAATTTGAAGTTCAAAATAATGGGAATGTAACTTTACCTTATGTACATATCATCCACCCATTACTGCCGTTAGATGAGATTGTTGATTTTAAACTACCAAAATTTGAAACAGCCTATGATGAGATTGCTGATCAAATTATGGATTTAAAAGATGCAGAATCTGTACGACTGTACTTATTCAATCAGAAAAAAGGCATTACCAATATGCTGTTTCTTCAGAATGTTCAATCCGGAAAGATGAGTTGGAAATATAAAAATAATCTTCAAATTGAGATGATGTTCCCTGTTGAGCTTTTTCCCACAATCGGCATTTGGTGGAATAATACAGCCTATCCTGATGAAGATGGATGCCGCAGAAATGAATGCGCTTTTGAGCCTGTCCCCGGTCCTGTCAGTGACTTGACTAAAGCATATAAACATGGGAATTGCCTTTCAGCTTCGCCAAAAAATAGTTTCAGTTGGGAGATTGGATGGGAGATGTATTAATGATGCTTGGTATCAATTAAAATCAAGGGATAATAAAATGGTGTTAACGAAAAAGATGCTATTGATGAAGTGATTGTGTGATCTCATAATTTCAGATGCCAAAATTTAAAAGATAGTTATATTATGGCAATTCATCCTGCAGGGGCAAATCATGCCGATAATTCTAAACCGTGAAGCTGTACTTGATGTTTATAAAGAAGCTACCGAACGCAAATGGGTGCTTCCGTGTTTCAACGTAGAAAACCTGACAACGATAGAAGCAGTTTTAACTGCCACAATTGAATATGGCACGGTAATTGGTGTTCCGGATTTACCGATCATTATTGGAATTACGAATAAATATCCATATCGTCCTCAATCTGTTTATTACACACATACCCGACAATGGGATTTAGGACTCAAACTATTTTTGAATGATCTGAATATTCTTACTTTAAAAGAATCACCCTACACAAATTTAAAAGTTATGGTTCACCTGGACCATATTCAATGGGATGAAGATAAGGAATTATTAGATTGGGATTTACAACAGTTTTCATCAATCATGTACGATGCTTCGACTTTACCTTTAGAACAGAATATTCAGAAAACAGCAACTTTTGTAGATCAACATAGTAATACGATCGTTATTGAAGGCGCATGTGATGAAATAGCAGATTCTGCTGAAAATGATAGTAAGGATTTAACCACGCCAGAAATGGCTGACGAGTTTTATCACAAAACTGGAGTGGATATTATTGTTGCTAATCTTGGAACGGAGCATCGTTCAGCAAAGGCAAATCTGAATTATCAGAAAAAACTGGCTCAGAAAATTGCGGAGCGTATTGGAACTCGCCTTTGTTTGCATGGCACATCATCTGTGCCTGTTTCGCAATTGACTCACTTATTTAATGATGGCATCCGCAAGGTTAATATCTGGACAGCTTTGGAGCGTGATAGTTCTGCTGTGTTGTTCAAAAAAATGATCGATAATGCTGCCAGAATTATTGGACCATCTGAAACGAAAACACTGATCGAAAATGATTTTCTTGGCAGAAATTTAGATTTTAATCATAATGCATCTGTAAACTTTTATACAACAACATATCGTCAGGATGTGGTATTCCATTGCATGAAAGAGATTGTTGCTGATTATCTCAGTATTTGGTATATTTAAGTTTGTCCGATAAAAATCTCTCAAGGAATTGAAAAATGAGCTATATGGGTATTGATATTGGTTCCAGCGGATGTAAGGCTGCTGTTTTTAATGAAGAGGGTCGACAGCTTGCTGTTGCCAATCGGGAATATGATGTGATTTTTACGAAGGATGGTGGTGCAGAATTAGACTCCGATGAAGTGATGGAGAAGTGTTTTCAGGTTATTCAGGAATGTACAGGCCAGGTTGAGAAATATTCGATAAAAGGCTTGGGTATTTCCAGCCAGGGTGAGGCTTTTACTGCCATTGGTGCAAAAGATCAAGCGTTATGTAATGCCATGATATCCTCAGATATGAGATCGAAACCTTATGTAAATAAATGGCTGGAAAAATTCAGCGAAGAAAAATTGTACCAGACTACTGGCCATACGGCTCATCCAATGTTTTCTCTTTTTAAATTACTCTGGCAAAAAGAAAATAAACCTGATATATGGAAAAATACACGGAAGTTTCTCTGCTTTGAAGATCTCTTGCAGTTACGCCTGGGACTTGAACCATGTATTGGTTGGCCCTTAGCTGGTCGTACCATGATGTTTGATGTTAGGAAGCATGAGTGGAGTGAAGAAATTCTGGAAAAAGTGGGAATTGAGTCCCAACAACTTACCAGGCCTGCACCATCAGGAAAAGTTATTGGGAAGGTTGCCCCGAAAATTGCTGACAAATTGGGTTTAACTCATAATACTTTCGTGGTAACCGGGGGCCATGACCAACCTTGTGGCGCTTTAGGAGCCGGTGTTACTAAACCAAATATTGCTATGTACGCAACAGGCACTGTGGAATGTATTACACCAGGATTTGATAAAGCAATATTTACTGAAGAATTGAGGAAGAGCAACCTTTGCACTTATGATCACACAGTGGAAGGAATGTACGTTACTGTGGCTTTTAGCCTGACCGGCGGTAATATCTTAAAATGGTTTCGAGATGAATTCAGTGCACAAGAAATTAAAGAAGCAGAAAAAAGAAAAATAAATCCTTATGAACTAATTTTGGAGTCAATGGCCAAACAACCATCTAAGTTACTGGTATTGCCTTATTTCACACCATCTGGCACACCTCATTTTGACACGAAGACAAAAGGAGCAATTTTGGGATTGCAGCTTTCCACAAGTCGTGGAGAATTTATTCGTTCATTGCTGGAAGGCGTTGCTTTTGAAATGCGGCTAAATCTAGAGATCCTTGAAAAATCGGGTCATAAAATTAATGAATTGCGTGCAATCGGTGGTGGTGCAAAATCGGAGATGTGGACTCAATTAAAAGCTGATGTGACCGGCAAAAAAATTACAACATTAAATGTAACAGAAGCTGGATGTCTTGGTGCAGCTATGTTAGCTTGTGCTGCTGATTCAGGAAAAACAGTTAATGAATTAGCTGCCGATTGGGTAAAACCTCTGTCAGTCGTCTATCCGCAAAGTGAAAATAAAAAATGGTATGATGAGAGATTTAATATTTATCGAAATCTTTATGACACTATTAAGGGTATTCAAATATAAGAGTTTGAATCGTTCAGTTATTCAAAACCCCTAATACAATTATATAAGAAGTACGAAATTATTGTTTAGAATATAAAAAAAGTAAAAATTTTTTGTTAAAACCAAATTGTAACCATTTCAATACCAAACCATACCAGCCAATACCAATTAGTTAGAATTTTTGTAGATAAAAAAAGGACTGTAATGCACTATCAAACCAGAAGTTACAACCCTTTATTATTGTCGGTCGGGGCGACTGGATTTGAACCTGCAACCCCGTGATCACCAGTCAAGAGATTTTAACGGAGTATACAATGCCACAAATTTATCTTTTCCTTTATTAAGTTACAACTCCATTAATCCTACACATTAATTCTTCAGAACTAAATGAAATAATAAAGCTTTATTTCCAAGTAAACTCAACACAAGCTCCGAACAAAAACCAAGATTAATACCCTCGCCAGGCAAAAATAAAGGCTTAGTTCATAATTCTTGCTTTCGCTTCCTGCACGCTACAGGTTAACAATCGGTGGATTGATAGCAGAAACTTAGTAAACTTATTAATTAAATTGGTAATAAAGAGGAGTATTCTATGCGACTGTCGTAAACATCAACCAAAACGATAGATTAAGGAATGTAATTCCATAATTCTCCCTTTTGGTCATACGACCGGCGTGCTTGACCTAACGAGAGCTAACCGCTTCGTTAAACGTCTCCGCTGGCAAAGCAGATTAAGCGCCTCCTTATTCGTCGGCGCATAATTCTCCTTTGCGCCTGCGAGGCAATTCCTTGCCCTATGCCCTTGTTGAACGCACTTGGATAACAGTTAATCGCACAGCTCTTGGGTAACGATTCAGGTTGCCGATCCCCTTGTTGAATCCCTTGCTTCTCGACATCCCCAGCTCCGACTACGGATAATAAAAAACCATCGGAAACAAATCGGAAGATTTTTTTCGAAAAGAAGTGACTGAAATGAACTTCAGGAAAATTGAGAAGGCATGGAGAGCAGGTGACCATGACATTGCAATCCGATTGTTGAAGGCAATGATTTTTGAGGCAGGCTTGACTCAAAAAACCGTCATGGATTACTGCATAAGGAAGTGATTAACATGGGTCGTTGGTCAAACATATTGATACGAATGTCAGAAGAGGAGAAGGCTCGAACAGTTGTAGATGTTCTTCTCTATCATCCAACGTTAAAAAATAACAAGTTGCTTCGTGACAGGTTGGTTGTCGCAGCAGACATAATAATC
>JABAOH010115709.1_pt3 | contig 37366 bp, 37 predicted proteins | sample 7062181 | NCBI WGS metagenome assembly JABAOH01 (sample SAMN14538630, study PRJNA623070) | marine sediment metagenome | biome: marine biome [ENVO:00000428]; feature: marine pelagic biome [ENVO:01000023]; material: deep marine sediment [ENVO:00002113]; isolation source: pool of 5 deep marine... | reverse complement strand
ATGTGGATAAGGGCTGAAAGCATCTAAGCCCGAAGCCATCCCTGAAAAGAGGCACCTCCAAGAGCATCCGTAGAAGACGGGCTTGATAGGACGGCGGTGTAAGCGGGAAGCCTTCGGGCGACCCGTTCAGCCGGCCGTTACTAACGCTCGTAACCGCATTCCGCTTGCGGGTCTGGCCGTTTGGCAGGTCGCGTATGGCCGTCCTCACTCTTTTCAGTCCGAATCCTTCTAGAGGTTGAGGTATATTGCCTTGGGGTTCGGGACGGAATCGGAGGCCCTGTACGGAGAACTCATTGAGGAGCTGAGGGAGAGGAGAGACCTCGAGAGGGCTTCTGCAAGCATGTACTATCACAAGACGGAGGGCCACAGATCCTACGGGCTGAGAAAGGCGGACTTTGAGGAGCTTCTCCAAAGATATCGTCCCCACTTCCTGGGGCTCCCTCTCGACGACCGGCTTCACCTGGCGAGAAGGCTGTATCGATCCGGGCTCTCCGAAGAGGTGGCCTTCGGCCAGACCTTGTTGGAGATTAGTCTCAAGGACATCGGGCCCGACCAGTTTCGCTTCTTGGACGAGGTGGCCGGTTCCTTGAATAGCTGGTCGTCCACGGACTGGTTCTGTATCCGAATCATGCAACCGCTGTTGATGGCGTATCGGCAGGCAACGCTGGAACTCCTCTGTGCGTGGAATCGGTCCGGGAGCCTATGGAAAAGACGGGCTAGCGTCGTGGCCTTCACGAGGAGGATCGGACGGAGCGGTGACTTCGCTGAGGAGGCCCTGAAACTCTGCGAGACCCTGGTCTGGGACCGCGAGGACATGGTGAGGAAGGGAGTGGGATGGGCCTTAAAGGACAACATGAGGGGCGCACCAGGGAAGGTCAAGCCGTATGTGAAGGATCTCCGCCGCCGGGGCGTGTCCTCCATCATCACCCTCTACGCCATCCGGGACCTCAAGGGGAGGGAGCGGCGGGAGTTCCTGCGCATCAGGCCGTAGACAGGGCGATTCCAGCCGCCAAGCTATATTGGGATGGGGCATATCGGTGAACGTCATGGAACAGGCGTACTGCCGCTACTGCCAGGCGATTGGTCAGCACGACGGCACCTATCAGAACCGACGGGCGACCCATGCGTTGGAGTCGTCCTACCCCCGGTGCGACTTCCACTGGCGCTTCGTCTGCGCCGTGTGCGAGAATGCTCGTCATTTCAACGCTACTGCCTTCTGCCCACGAACCGAGAAACTCTTCTGCCTCCATTGCGCTCCTGAACATCGAGTGACACGACAGAGCTTCTGGGACTGGTCCTACTACTACCGCTTGCGCTGCCCGTGGCACCAGGAGTGGCACTCAGCCCTTGATTTCCTCGAGCACCAGGGCCAACATCCATGGCAAGATCGGCCCGCCTGGTTTCGCGAGAGGAGAGGCATGACGAGTGCCGAGGAGATCACGCCCGCTTGGGACCTCCAAACGGCCCCAGCGGAGGACATCACGGACGATGCCATTAGGCTGGCTTGGGACAGCGTGGCCAAGTGGTGGATCTCCCGCTACAGCCCCCGGGGTGACCTCAACCGGGAGTGGGTGATCGACCCTGTGCTCTTCGAACACCTCGGCGACGTCAAGGGGTTGCGGGTTCTCGACGCGGGGTGCGGGACCGGTTATTTCTCCCGCATGCTCGCCGAGCGCGGTGCAGAGGTGGTCGGCGTAGATTTGTCCGGCGAACTCCTGGCCATCGCCGAGCAGGAGGAGGCGCAGAACCCCTTGGGCGTAACGTTCCATCGGGCGGACCTGGCGGACCTGTCCTTGCTCGACGATGCTTCATTCCACGTCGTCATCTCGAACGTCGTCCTCCAAGACGTGCGCCGCTATGCGCGCGCCACTGCCGAGATATTCCGTGTCCTCCGGCCGGAAGGACGCTTCATCTTCAGCATCATCCATCCCGCCTTCGATAGCCCTCCAGGAAGGTGGGTCCGAGAGCCGGAAGACAGCGAGCGGGTTGAGGAGTGGCGGTACTTTGCCATGGACGACTACTTCCAGCGCTCTGCAGCTTTCTGGTCCCCTCGAGGGAAGCCACCGGCCATAGGCTTCCACCGTCCCCTGCGGGACTACTTCGAGGCCCTCTACGACGCTGGCTTTGTCGTCCGTCGGCTCGAGGAACCGTTACCGAGTGAGGAGGCCTTGGAGAACCACTACCGGTCCATGGCGGACCTACAACGGGTTCCCAATTTCCTCGTCGTCGAGGCTCTAAAACCCGCCGCTGAGAGACCGCACCGCGGTTGATCTCAACCGGCACCCGCGAGTAATTATAGGGTGCGGTAGGTTATCCGCGTTGTTGGCGGCCGAAGGTCCTCCTCGGGTCACTGCCTCGGAACGCGCACGAGAGGTCGTCTGTTCCGTCTGCCGAGGGGACTGGAAACGCTGTCGGTTCGCAGTTTGCCCGAAGCTCTCCGGGGTTCGAGAGTGGGCTCGAAAGTTCCAGCAACGTCAGGGAACGACTCTGTACGGGGCTACGCCCCCGTCCGCGTTCATTGGACAGTGGGGATATCCCAAGGTGCTCGCGGGACCCCTCGTCCCGCCCACGGACGAGAACGTGCAGATCATGGACGCGGAGGAGCAATGGCTGGATCTCTCCCTGCAAGACATCCTCTCCCTTCGCCTGTCAATGGTCCGCGGGAAGAGGCGACTGAGCGTTGACCTCGCGCGAAGGCCCGACCGCCAGCTGGAGGCCGTGCAGGAGGTCGCCATGGCTGAGGACCCAGTCCACGCGGAGATGCTCCTGACGGGCAAGCCCGGGCTCCAGATTTTCTTCTCCCCACGGGGCGCTCCCGTTGGGCCTTCTGCCCCATTCGAAGCCCTCAAAGTCGCGGAGAACCCTCACATCCCTCGGCGCGTGGATTACATTGTCTCAGACACCGACCTCAAGGCCGGGGAAGGGAGCTGGGACCTCTATCGCCACGGCATCGGTCAGCGGCACCTGACACGCATCCTAAGCCTGGGCCTTCTGGGCCGAGCTCGCAGGAGACGGCTCGTCCCGACGGAGTGGAGCATCACCGCTGTCGACGATATCCTGGCGAGGGAACTCCGGAAGAGGATTCGGCAGCATCCGGAGCTGGGCGAGTATCGACTGTTCGGCCACGCCGCCCTGGCGAACAACGTGCAGATCCTCCTCCTACCGGGTCCGTGGATGTATGAGGCGTTAGAGGGTTGGGAGGGGCACGGCTGGGCTCCAGCGGCCGACCACGAGATGCCCTGGGGACGTAGGGACTATCCGAGGAACCTCGTGGGCGCCTACCACGCCGTCCGGCTGCCTGTCCTGGAGTATCTGGAGAGAATCCAACGCCAGGCCACCACCATCGCCTTCTTGGAAGTGTATAGAGAGTGGATTCCGCTCGGCGTATGGCGGTTCCGAGAGCTGGCCAGGGAGGCCCTTCGGGGCAGGGCGCGGAGGTTCTCCACGCTCAAGGAAGGCCTTGAGGTCCTTCGGGGCAGACTCAGGATACCGCTCGAGCGGTGGCTAGACAGGAGCAAACTTCATTCCTTTCTGACGACACAGAAGAGGCTGGAGGATTTCCTGAGGCAGGCCGGCGGATAAGGGATTTGTAGGGACGTCCGCATTCCCCAGCGGTGACGAGGTGGATTTTGAGGCGTATCGTGAGGAGTTCCCCATCTTCCGCACGAAGAACTACCTAAACACCTGCAGTCTGGGTCCCCTGTCATCCCGGGTCCACAGCGCGATCAACCGCTTCCTTCGGGATTGGGACGAACTGGGTGCGCATGCATGGTACGAGCGCTGGCTAGAGGCCATCGATCGAGTCCGGGGGAAGATCGCGAGCCTGATTGGAGCGGCCAAGGAGGAGATCGGTTTGGCGCCCAGCGTCTCCCACGCACTCTCAATCCTGGGGAGTGCCTTGGACTATGAGGAGAGGGATCGGGTGGTCACCACGGAGCTGGACTTCCCAACGATTGCCTACCACTGGACGGTCCGCCCCGAGGTACACGTCGACCTCATTTCCAGTCCGGATACAGTGACGGTGCCGACGGAGGCCTTCGAAGGCGTGGTGAACGAGAGGACCGCTGCTGTCGCCACCTCCCACGTCTTCTTCGCCACGGGATTCCTTCAGGACGTGCGGGAGATTGCCCGCATCGCGCGTCGGGAGGGAGCCCTGAGCATCATTGACGGCTACCACGCCACCGGACAGCTGCCCGTGGATGTCTCCTCCCTTGGGATCGACGTATACATCTCGGGGTCGCTGAAATGGTTGCTGGGCGGTCCAGGCCTGGCCTTCTTCTATGTACGTCGCGATCTCATCTCTAGACTGAACCCCCGTTTCGCGGGCTGGTTCGGCAACGCGTATCAGTTCCAGTTCGACCCAGGAAGGTTTGCCTTTCGGGAGGATGCCCGCCGGTTCGAGCTCGGCACGCCCGCCAATGCCGCAGTCTTCGCTGCGAGCGCGGGACTCGACATCGTCCTGGAGGTGGGATCTCGGAGACTCCGTGAGCGGACCCTCGTCTTGGCTGATGACCTGATAGACCGAGCAGAGGACGCGAAACTCGCAGTGCGCGCGGCCCCACCCTCCGCGCGGACGGGCATTGTCATGATCGACCATCCCGACGCTTCCCGGGCTGTGGGGAGACTCGTTCGGAAAGGGATGATCGTCGATTCTCGGGGCACGCGGGTACGCATCTCCCCATACTTCTACAACACCTTCGAGGAGAACCGGCAGGCCGTCGACCTCCTCGTGCGTACACTCTGAGAATCGAGGCGCACGCTTGGACGTGGAGCGGTGCCAGAGCCCTTCCCATATATAGGAATCCCCAGATATCAGCCCATGGACGCCGCTCTCAGGCTCTTCGTGGACATCCATGAGCCCCAGACCATCGAGGAGATGCTCCGAGAATCCGGGCTTCCAGTGCTGCGGAAGGCCATCACCCCTGGGGACTATGTGGTCGGGGAGGTGGGCGTGGAGAGAAAGACGATTCGCGACTTCTTCTCCTCCATGGTCCGGAGGAGGCTGTTCGAGCAGGTCTCCAGGTTGAGGGAGACCTACCCCAGGGCCCTCCTCCTCGTGGAGGGAGACCTGGGCCGGGTGAATGAGTACAGGAATCCCAAGGCGTTCTGGGGCGCCTTCCTCTCCCTTCATTTGGAGGAAGGCGTTCCCGTCCTATTCTCCCCCGATGAGGGACACACGGCTCTTATCTTGGAAACCCTCTACCGCCGCCAGGCGCGGAAGGGAGGAGCTTTCGGACTCAGGCACAAGCCGAAGTTGATGAGCCTTCAGCAGCAACAGGAGTTCATGGTGCAGGGTCTGCCGAATATCGGCGACATCCTATCCAGGCTCCTTCTGGACCGGTTCGGTAGCATTCGTCGGGTCATGGCTGCCTCTGAGAGAGATCTCCTCAAGGTCCCCAAGATAGGTCAGGTCAAGGCGGCCCAAATCGTTGAGCTACTTGACGCGCCCTACGAAGGCGGTCAGAGGAAGCTTCAAGAAGGGAATGAGGCGCACGCCTGAGGTCCGCTTTGACTCCCACGTTCACCCCTTGGCCTTCTGCTCCCCCTGGCGGGATTCTAGGGAGATGAGGCTTCCGCAGACGATAGCCCCCGGGACCGAAGTTTGAGCGAAACCGGCGTCTAGGGTGGTACGATCTCCCGCAGGGTTCGAAGCGCGTCGAGCTTGTGCCTCTTGCCCACCTTGGCCTCGTCAACGGCCGTCCTCAGGGCCTCGATTGTCCCATCCATCGCCCGTCTGTTGACTGGGTACGGAATGCCATCCTTCCCGCCCAGGGCGAAGGAGAACTTCACGGGATCCCTCCAACTGGGAGGCCTTCCGTATATGGCTTCAGAGACGTAGGCCAGGGCCCTGAGGGCGGCTGGCCCTATGCCTTGCATCCCCAAGAGCTCCCCATAGTTCGCGGGCTGGAACTCATAGGCCTTTCGAAGGGCATCCCAGTTGAGTCTCTTGGGGACGGAGAAATAGCTGTAGGGATCCTCCTCGCCTGTCCACGATCGGAGGCTCATCTGTCCAGGTTTTCGCAGGCTCTTCAAGAACCTCACGAGTTGCTTTGGGTCCTCCCGGACGAGATCAACGGACGCCTGCCGAGATTCCGCACTCTCCTCCGCGACCATGTCGAGAACCGTCTCGACCTCGCTGCCAACGATCGCGCCGTGAGGCTCTTCGTCGAACCTGCGCACATGCTTCCAGTACCAGTGGTAGCGCCGTGCGTACCCTCGCTCGGGGTTCATGCCCTGCTGGATGACGACCCAACTCCCATCCTCCGAGAGGATGAAGGCATGGTGGTAGAGCTGATGCTGGTCCTGCACAGCGGCGTTGTCCACCTTGGCACTGAGCTTGCTCGCCTGGACGAGGTATTGCACTCTGCTGTCTTGGAGGCCGAAGTCATCTCCCAGCTGCTGAATCTCCTCGGGGCTCCTGCGAGACGCCCTCCCCTTTCCTCCGGCAACGCGAATCCCCAGGTCCTTCGACCGCAGGGACTCCTTGAGGGCGCCAGTGACAACGGTCCCCATGCCGCTGGAGTCCCAGTCCCAGCCCATGACGTTGCCGAAACATTGCAGCCAAAAGGGGTCCGAGAGCCGCTCAAGGAATGCCTCTCTGCCCAACTCGTGGACCATGGTCTCCGCTATGGTGCCTCCCATCTCCACCATACGGGTGAAAAGCCATTTCGGCGCCCTCCCCTCGTGGAGGGGCAAGTCAGCAATCCCAGCCCTCATATTGCGATCACCCCACCTCCTGACCATGGAGGGCGTCAACACCATCACATTCCTGCACGCAAGGGAAACGCATCGCAGACTCTAAGGCTGACGGTGGAGGGTCGGTGAAAGTGTTTCTTGCGGAGGACACCCCTGCCAAGCCTCCGGACACGAACCGTCGAAATCAAACGCTGCCTCTTCGGCTCAGTTTTGCTTCAAGGAACCGATCGTAGCGCACTTCCAAGGCCCTTCGCCGCTTTCGATACGCGTCTTCATCCAACTCCCCTGCAGCGAGCTTGTTCTCCAGAAAATCCAGGTTTCGACGGTAGTCGGTCAGAACCTCTTCGTAGTAACTCTGCACGAGGCTCCTGATCTGCGTCAGTAGCTCCTGGCCTCTTTCACTCACCCGGTATACGATGCGGGGTCTACCGTCCGCTGGGAACACAGCACTCCGGTCGACGAATCCCCATCCGTACAATTCAAGAAGTTGCTTGTCTATGCTCTGTCTCCGGAGCTCCAGCCTTCTGGCGAGATCTTCGGGATGGTCGACACCTCTTTCGAGCAGATTGAGGATTCGTTGGCGACTGGAAGACGCGATGACCTGAAGCACGGGGAGAAGGTTGTCATCCACGGCCGGGCATACGCCGCTGGCGCTATAGGAGTTTCCCTCCGAACGGGGCTTTTTCAACCTCCAGGTGGAGGTTACCATCGAAAAGGTGGTGCCCAGCAAGTGAGAGGTGGAGGTTATCAATTTTTATTTTGAACACATTATAAATATAGGCCGCTCCCTTCTACTCACCATGGCAGGAATAAACTACACGCAAAGATGGGTGCTACGAAAGGAGAATGCGGTCCCCCATGGAGGACTCCTAGCCGCCTTGAAGAGATGGGGTAAGGGCGTGAACGGGCGGCGCGGACGGGCTCGCGGCAAGGACGGGTACGCCACAAGGCCGAAAACCCCAAGAGAGATGCACGCGATGGGCGCCCTCGTAGCAGGAGACCTAGGCAGGTTGCTTCGATGAGCAGCAAGGATGAACGCCTCAAGGAAGCGGAGGAGCAGCTCAAACGGGCAAAGAGGCGGCTCAAGCAGGAGGAAGAGCGGCTCAAAAAGCTCGCGGAACGGCTGCAGCGAGGCGAGATCAGCGAGCGGACCTATCAGGAAATCAAGGCCCGGTACGACGCCATGCCCCAAGAGTCAGAGGAACCTGAACCGGAAGAGGAGATCGAAGAGCCAGAGGAGGCGGAAGTCCCTCTGGAAGACATCGGCGAGGTCGTTCAGGACACGGTGGACGCAGTGATGGAGAGCGTCGGGGCGAAGCTGGAGGCCATCCTAGGCTCCGCGGAGTTCGAGAAGCGCATGGAGGACGTCAGCCGTCATGTCCATCAGGCTCTCACAAAGCTGGGCCCCCAGATAGAGGAAGGCGGGAAGAGAATCATCATCAGAGGTGCCGGCGTCGTCTCCGGCGGGACGCCCATAGATGAGTTCAAGTGTTCCGGCTCCGGAAAGGTGACGGATGACCTCCTTGCCAAGGAAGTGCGCATCTCCGGCGCCTGTAAGATTGATGGCCGCTGCGAAACCGAGGAGTTCCATTCCTCGGGCGCGGTGAAGGTCGCCTCAGACGTAATAACCAAGGAATTCCGATCCTCTGGCACCGCGAGGCTCGCTGCGGATCTTCGGGCCAAAGAGGTCCATACCTCCGGCGCACTGACCGTGGCCGGGAGCATCCTCGACGCAGAGGAGGTGACCGTTGCGGGCGGACTCAGGGTCCAGGGGTCCGTGCACACGCAGAAGTTCACAAGCAAGGGCCGCTTCAGGATTGGGCAAGCACTTGAGGCCGATGAAGTGGACATTCGCCTGCAGGGGAGGAGCACATCCCGTGTGCCTGTTATTAAGGGGTCGGAAATCTCCGTGCGCGGTGGACGGAGAGCCGGCGACCTCGTTGTGGATACCGTGGAGGGACAGGAAGTTCGCTTGGAGTCAACGCGAGCTCAGCTCGTCCGTGGTAAGACCGTTCGCGTGGGCCCGCTGTGCAGCATTGACGTTGTGGAGGCCAAGCAGCTCGAAGTCCACGAGACCTCGACAGTCAAGGAACAGCGGACGCTGACCGAGGACTAGGGCCCAATAGGTTTAACCTCCCCGCCTATTGCAGGGAGATCCCTGCGAACGGGGCGACGGGCGGAGGTTCTTCGTGTCCAGTTACGGCCCGGGGAGAGGTCACAGGCCAGCCGGGATGAGGGCGTTCATCGTCGTCTGGCTTGGTCAGCTTACGTCCCTTCTGGGGAGCAGTATGACCTCCTTCGCCTTGATTTTCTTCGCGTTCCAGGTCACTCAATCCGCGACCGTTGTCGCATTTGTCGGCGTGGCTGCCTTCGCGCCTGCTGTTCTCTTCAGCCCGATGGCCGGGACCCTGGTCGACCGCATGAGCCGCAAAGCGGTCATCATCCTCGCAGACCTGGGGGCGGCGTCGAGCACCGCGGCGATTCTTCTCCTTCACCTAACAGGGGATCTCCAGGTCTGGCACCTCTATCCAGCGGTAGCCGTGGCGGGAGCCTTTGGGTCATTCCACTTTCCAGCTTTCTCGGCCTCCATCACATTGATGATTCCCAAGGCGCACTATGCCCGCGCGAGCGGGATGATGTCCCTGGCCGGTTCCCTCCCCGCGTTCTTCGCCCCAATCCTGGCCGCCCTCCTGCTCACGAATGTCGGCATCGGTGCCATCTTGATGATTGACCTTGCCACGTTCGGGGCCGCTGTAGGGACTGTTTTCGCCGTGTATATCCCACGCCCTGCCCCTACAGAGGAGGGGTTGGCTGGGAAAGGGAGCTTCCTCAGAGAGACCGCCTATGGGTTCCGTTACATCTTGGAGCGGCCCAGCCTACTCGGCCTGCAGCTCGTCTTCTTCGGGGTGAATCTCGTTGCGAGCTTCGCCTTCATTCTCCTCTATCCGATGATTCTGACGCGCACGGCGGGCGATCCCCTGGTTCTCAGCTACGTCCTCGCAGCGGGCGCCATCGGCCAGATCGCCGGAGGCACGTTCCTTAGCGCATGGGGTGGCCCCAAGAGGAAAATCCACGGAGTCCTCATGGGCATGGTGGTGACGAGCCTCCTAGGAGAGGTCCTAATCGGGCTCGGGAGAGACTGGATCATATGGGCGACGGCCAACTTCCTGGGGGGCTTCTTCGTCATCATCGTCAACGGGTCCAACCAGGCCATCTGGCAGGCAAAGGTGGCTCCGGATGTCCAAGGACGCGTCTTCGCTGTGAGGCGGCTCATCGCTCAGGTAAGCGCCCCGTTGGCCATGGCGGCCGCAGGTCCGTTGGCAGAGCGCATCTTTGAACCGGGTATGAGTTCCAACGGCGCCCTCGCCCCCCTCTTTGGTGGCATCGTAGGCACGGGCCCTGGCACAGGCATGGCCCTCATGTTCGTCTTCACGGGCGTCCTCGGGGCCATGGTGGGCGCAGCGGGCTACGCCTTCCGATCAATCCGCGAAGTGGAGGCTATCCTCCCGGATCACGAGGCGAAGGTAGTGTCACCATAGGGGCAGAACCAGGTCTCATTCGCTCCACCGAGAAAGATGCAGAAAAGCTAATAAGATGTAGCACGCGATGACGCGTGCATGGGCCGAATAGGTAGAGGGTGGCAGCTCACAAAGGTGAGCTTTGGAGTCATCCGCCAGGACAAGGAACTCCTTCTATTCCCCTTTCTGGGTCTCATTGTGTCGGGACTGATGTGGGGCCTCTTCCTGGCTAGCATATTCATATTTGACATAGCCTTCTTCGAGCAGGTCCAAGAGCAGTCCGCCATCCTGTACTACTTGCTCTACTTCCTCTTCTACCTGGTGACGGCCTTCGTAGCGATCTACTTCCAAGCGGCGGTCGTGGGTTCAGCGATGATCAGACTGGACGGAGGAACTCCCACCGTTAGGGACGCCTTCCGCGAGGCCAACAAACACATCGGCCAGCTCTTCAAGTGGGCCCTCGTCTCCGCCACGGTAGGACTGATCCTTCGGGCCATCCGCGAGAGGGGCGGTTTCATTGGTAGGATTATCGCAGCGGGCCTGGGCATCGCCTGGGCTCTCGCCAGCTACATGGCCATTCCTGTAATAGTGGCCGAGGGGCTAGGCCCCTGGGCCGCTCTGAAGAGGTCCGCATCCCTCTTTCGAAAAGCCTGGGGAGAGACCCTGGTAGGCGGCTTAGGGATGGGAGTGATCCTGTTCCTGCTTGCCCTCCTCGGAGTTGTCCCGCTTATCGCGGGCGTCTATCTCGCCATCAACGTGTCCCTCCTGGTGGGGCTCATAGTGATTGGCGTGGCGGCCGTGTACTGGTTCATCATCTTCCTCCTTTGGGGAGCTGCTTGGCCGGTGCTATCGGCAGTACTTTACAGGTACGCTGCCCAGGGCAAGATCACCCCGGGCGTTCCTGAGGACCTGATCAGCACATCTGTAAGGGTGTGAAGAGGGGCACTGGCTACTGTGAGCCCAGGATGCGCTGCACCTCGTCCCAGCTCGCAGTCGTCCGAAATCCCTTGGGATTCAGGGTGGTCCTCGCGGCCTCGAACCCGGCATCCTTCAGGTTATCCAGGACCTTGTCTAACGGCGGAGGCGAGATTCTGAGACTGCTGGCCACTTCATCCGTGGTATAGAACAAGGCGGGGGCCGTCGCCTCCTCCATCAAGACCTCTCGGTAGTTGCTTACCGTCGCGGGCATGTACGTCATTGAGGTCATGCATTTCAACAGCTCCACATCGTGGAGGTTCCCCGTCCACAAAGGCCCGACAGCACCCTTGGCGGCGATCCCGCGATTTCCGTTCGTTGTGTATGCCACCTGGCCAATCTGACGCAGGGCCTCGTCAGCGCGCCGCGCCCCTCGCGTAACCTCGAGATATGCCCTATAGTAGTGTCCCCCCCAGAGGGTGAGAACGGGGCGGGCTGCTAAGTCGTACTTCGCGGCGGATCTCACGATGAAACCTACCAGTATTCGGAGGCCCACCTCGTGGCTGAAAGGAGCCTTTACAGACGTGGCTCCATATCGCCGCAAGCATGTCCGAGGGAAAGTACCCGCTAGAGGGGCGGTGTCTGTGGCCGTCACCCCTAGAAAGCCCCTCGGCGCCAGGGAGCGAAGGGCGTTCTCGAGGAAGGGTACTGGCGTTCCGAAAGGGTCCACATCCACGTAATCGTAGCGCTCTTTGCACAACAGCACGTTGAGGTCCTCGCGGCTCAGCTTCGCTCCCTCTATCCCATTAATCTCAAGGTTTCTCCTGATCAGGGTGCAAGCATCTTCCCTCCTGTCGTTGAGGGCTATCTCGGTCGTTCCTCCCACCTCGAGGGCAACGCGAACGCCCAACACACCGGTGGAGGCCAGGCCATCTAGGAACCTTCTCACCCTGTTCCTCAACGCCTCTAGGACCAGAACGGTGATGTGTCGGGAGAAAGCCATGGCCTCGTTGTAAAAAGGTCCCCTGCCGACCCTTCCAGGACCTTTAATGGTATGGCCCTTTGGCACCAGAAGCCTTGCCAGACCTTCGCGGACCTCGACCAGGTCCCTGCGTCCTTCTACCTCTCCCATTCCCCTTTCAGCAGCCCCACGATCTTGTAGGGCAATAAGCTTCTGTTAACCGGGGTCACCTCAAGGATTCGTATATCGTCCCTCCTGCGAATGTCCTGCAGCAGGGGGTTCCGGGACTTCTTGTGGAGGGTCAGGATCACCGGCTTGTCGCTGTCCAATGCGTCCTTAACGGCATCCACGAAGTCCTCACTCTCCATCTCCATCTTCCCGACCTCGTCAACCACAATGACGTCCGCTTCCTCCGTGGCAGAACGGATGGCGGGGACGCCCACGTAGTTCAGGGCCTCCAGGTCGACCCCGTACCTGCCGACGGTGACCTTCGAGTCTATCTCAGGGGATGCCAGCACCTTTCTCGTCTTTGTCCGCCAATCCATTACCCAGAATCCAAGCCGCCTCCCGCCCTCAATGATGGGCTCTGTAATCATGCCACCCACAATCCGTTCCTCCGCCTCCAGCATCTCGATGACCTTTCGGAGGGCATAGGTCTTGCCGGCGTTGGGGAGACCAGTGATGCCAATCTTGAGGCTCGTAACCATGAGTTACCGCTGTCGACACTGTATGCCATCAAACTATTAAACACGTGCGATAAAATTACTGACACCTCTGATGGCCGGATGGGCTAGTCCTGCACTTCGGCTGTCGTGACCTCCCTGATTCGCATCAACGGGTACCGAAGCTCTTTGACGAACTTCATCTCACAATGAGCTTCGGAGCCCCCATACCTCACTCTGAGATCAACCTCCAGCATATTGGCTGTCAGGGAGACGTACTTGTAGGGGCTGCGCTTCTCCCTCAGGTACCTCCTGTCGATTCGCACCCTGACATCCTCGACGAAGGGCTGCACCTTCACACCTTCCTCAATAGCCCGTTCGAGGCTGTCGACGTTCTGATGGCTCAAGGGGGTGCCTACGAATTGGTGGTAGATGGAGCCTAGCTTTATGCCGGCCTCGAAGGTGGCCCTCTCAGAGTCCGAGCAGTTGAAGTAGGAGCCAGCGGGGTCTTCCATGCAATCACCGGCGACCATCGCCGGACTGGATATGAGGCTTTGGATTCCCGGCCATCACAGATGGTCCGCCACCTCAAGGAGGCTCCTCACCACCTTACAGTCTACCGTCGGGGAGGGGGTCCCCCTCGCAATCAGGATGGGGGTGATGCCCGCGCCTCGGGCCCCCAGTACGTCCGCCTCATACGCGTCCCCTACGTGAACGGCGCGTTCCGCTCTAACTCCCAGGCGTTGAAGGGCTGTCCGAAATATCCGAGGGTCAGGCTTCTCTACCCCCGTCTCGAAGGAGTAGGTAATGGCCTCGAAGTGGCGGGCTAGCCCGACGTCCCTCAGCCTCACCGGGAGTCCGTGGGTAGCGTTGGAGATTACGCCCAGGCGAATTCCCATGGCCCGAAGACCTTCCAAGGCGTCCCTGGCGTCATCGTAGACATGCGTAGACATGTCCTCCCTGAACCTTCGAAAGACTGTCTTCACGATCTCTTCGTCAGGGGGAAGGCCCAGCCTCTCTAGGACCATCATGTCGAAACGGCGGAAGTAGTCCTCTTGCTCTTCAGGGGTCCGGGGAAGAGGGGCATTCATCCCGGTGGCAGTGTCTTGGAGAGCTCGGACGATGTCCAACCGGTTACTTTCGGGACCACGGACCCCCATCCTTCGGACTACGTCCTCTACCGGGAAGTCGTAGCCATGGTCCTTCAGGGCTCTGGCCCAGATCTCGTCGCCACTAGGTTCAGCCCACCAGAGGGTGCCTCCGACATCGAAGAACACGGCGTCATGTTCCCGTCCCGGCATTCGCGGGGGGGAGATTGTCCGTCCCAATAACCTTTGCGTTCGTGGGCATCGGGGTCCGTCTACGGTTACGTGGCCCCTGGCTGGGCAATAAGATATATTGAATCCCCAATTACAGAGCCATTGGCCCACAAGTTCGATCCCAAGCACAGGGAGCTGCTCGATAGCCCTGACAGATTGGAGTGGCAAAACCCCCAGAGGATTCTCGGGGCCTTCGGCATCGGTAGGGGCATGGTCGTCGCGGACGTAGGCTGCGGCACGGGGTTCTTCTCCCTGCCCCTCGCAGAACTCGTCGGTCCCAGCGGTCGCGTGTATGGCGTAGACATGCAGGAGGAGATGGTTTGGAGCCTCCAGGCCCGCCTCGTTGAGCAGCAGGCTGAGAACGTGCTACCCGTCCTTTCGCTGGAGGACATCATCCCTCTGACCGAATCCTCCATAGACGCGGTCCTGCTCGTCAACACCCTCCACGAACTTGCGGGGGACGGCTCCCTGGACGAGATATATCGCATCCTGAAATCCGACGGCTTCCTGGCTGTTGTGGACTGGAAGAAGGAACCTATGGATCGGGGGCCCCCCTTGGAGCACCGGCTCTCCGCGAACCAGGCGAAGAAGCGCCTGCGTTCGAGGGGGTTCGAAGTTGCTGATGTGGAGGTCGGCCCCCTGCACTACGGGATAAAGGCGCGGAAGGGCAGGGCCTAGCGTGGCAGCCTGGCAAAGCCTTAAATCGGCCTGGTCCCGTGTTCACACCCTTCCATGAAGCTGATAGGGGTCATAGGCGGCCAGCACCCTGGCGAGGAGTTCCTGAAGATGGCGGAGGAAGTGGGCTTTCTCGTCGCAAAGCGCGGTGCTGCCCTGATATGCGGCGGCCTTTCGGGGGTGATGGAGGCTGCCTGCCGGGGGGCCAAGCGAGCCGGGGGGCTCACCATCGGTGTCATTCCCACCATCGTCAAGGCCGATGCCAATCCCCACGTCGACGTCGTGATTGCCACAGGCATGGGGACCGCCAGGAACGTCATCATCGTGAGGTCCGCCGATGCCATCATAGCCATCGACGGCAGCTTCGGAACCCTGTCGGAGATATCTCACGCCTTTGAGCAGGGGAAGAGGGTGGTCTCCCTGGGGAGCTGGGACATGAGGAAGATAGACATCCCTGAGGACCTTTTTCAGGAGGCTAGGGACCCGGAAGAGGCTGTGAAGTTGGCCATGGCGAACTCGGAGGACCCTGCGGACGAACCGATCTTCTAGCGCTTCTCCAGGTCCTCCCCGCCGGCGAACACCTCTTGAACGGCCCGGTATACCTCCTCCATACCGAAGAGGAGCTCTGAAGAGACGGGTGTTAGCCTCCTGTATACCCCTATGTTCTCCAGGGCCTTGAGGAACTCCACGTCGAGGACTGCCTGTGCGGAAGCCCCTTCCTCCACCAGGGCGTCGTAGAGGGCGTAGGGGTCCGAGGACCAACGAAGGATCCTCCTCAGCTCCTCCTCCGTCAGCAGGTCGCTCTTTGAGAGGACGTTGAGAAAGGGAATGGTGTGGCGGAACTGGCAGGTGGCAGCGAGGAGCAGGGAGCTGACGAGTCCCGATGATGTTTTGGAGAGTATTGGATCGGACAGGTATACCAGAAAGGAGTGGTCCCTGCCAAAGGCGTCAATCACCACTTGACTCGACTGTCGGAACGTGAAGAGTTCCATTTGACCGGGAGTATCCACCACGAGGAAGTCTGTCCTGTACTTCTCCAGCACCTCAGCAACTTCCCCGGTATTGAGGGCGATGAGGTCCGCTGCAATTATCTGGGCACCGTTGGGGCCCAGGCCGTACTCCTCCATCACCTCCTGCAGGTTTATCCAGTCCCTGATATCGACGTCAGGCTCGTAAGGCAGTGTCTCCGCCCCCGGGTCCAGGTTCAGGGTGACGGCGTCGTACTCCTGGAGGTTGGCCCACTCTCTGTAGGCCCGCACCAAGGTGCTCTTCCCGCTACCCGCCGTTCCGACCAGGTACAGGATGGGGGTTGTCACCAGCCCTCCAGAGGGTCCACGCCTAATAAACTGTAAGGACGGGCCTGAAGGGAGTTTCGGGGCGGCTTCGCACCCTTTCGAACCCTTGACCAATCGGTCTCTCTGCCGTTGGGCCTAAGAGCCGACCGCTCTGCCGGGCTGAGCTACAGGCCCGCTTCGTGATTAAGGCGGAGTCGACACTTTAAAGCTATCGAAGATAGCCCTAATCAGGACTTCCAAGCGTTTATACGGGGGAGGGTCTTCGAAGGGACGATTGAAGGAGTCAGATCTCGGGGCCCCCAGGTTCGAGTACAGACCGTTGCCCGCCAGTCCCATCGCCATCGCCCTTCTCATAGTCACGTCAGTCGTGGTAGTCACAGGGGTACCGCTGTGGAGCCTGAGCAGGGGCTCCTTGGCGCTCTGGTGGTTGTGGGTGATTCCCCCCCTCCTCATCGCCGCGGCAATCGTGTTGGGCAAGCCCAGTCCCTTCAGGATCTATGATGGCGGACTGGAGCTATCCCTGCCGCTGTGGAAGAGGTTTCTGGGCTCAAGACGTCTCTATCCGTTCGAGGAAATCGTCAACGTCTATCCACGGCTGTACTACGTGGCCGGTGCGATGATGTCGCCCTTCGCGGCCTCAGTGGGGACGGTGGAACACCTCGGTCTCAGCCTTGAGCTAAGGGACGGACGGGAGGCAGTACTGAAGTTCACCCCCGGAGTGCCTCGTTTCTCTGTTGGAGAGGAGGAGGGCTACCGGATGGCCGTCGACGAACTGAGGGATGTATTCCGGGGATTGGGCAGGCCGTGGGTGATTCAGATGGATGAATATTCCCGAGAGGATATCGACAGGATGAAACGGATTGCCGCAAAGCCCCTGATGCCCTTCCAAATCATAGTCCTCGCATTTTTCTCGCCGGTGGCCATTCTCCCGCTGCTTTATGCCCTCCTTGTCTCACTGGGCATCGAACTCGAGGTCGCGCCGCTAGCCCTCATCGTTCTCCTAGGGATATCCCCGACAGTGGCCATGCTGCTCACCTCATGGAGGCGAAGCAGACAGCGGCATTTTTACCTGAAGGAAATCTCCAAGTTTACTGAGCGAAACAGGGAGTCTCAGGACCTCTAAGGTGGCCACTTCAGGTAGCCCACCCCCTCGTCCTCGGTACGGTCCACGGGTAGTATGAGGAGGGTATAGGTCTTCCCCACCTCCACCTCTACCAGAAAATAGTCGCCGGTGTCCAGAAGCCCGAGGTCGTTGGTATCGAAAAAGCGAACTAGGCCCTCAATATCATCGGGCAAGGGGCCGAAGGTGTAGTTCTGGGAGTCCACAATCAGGAGAACCTCGAACTCTTTCAGTTCCTTCGGCAGGGAAGCGGCGACAATCTCAATCCGTAGGGTCGAGTCGGTAGATGTGGCGCGCAGTTCGTAGTGAGGACTCTCTGGCAGCTGCTCATAGTAGAGAAGCTTCGGCAAGAAAACGTAACCGAGAACGGCGGCCAGACCCAGAGAAGCCAGCAGCGAGAAGAGCATAAGCCTGGTGGCTTGCTTGGAGGGAGGACGTCTTCTCCTGAACGGCCTCCCCTCTCCCTTCTCTTCCATCTGCCTCGGTCCCCTACTCCATGTAGATCGCAGGCCGCCAGGGCACGGACAGACTCGCTCTGGACTTGGGATCGTAGATGCCCGCTTGGCCCTCCTCATAAACCTCAACGTCTGCGTTGAGCTCAGACTGGGCGAAGTCCAGAGCGTCCTCCAAGAAGGCTTTCTCATCCTCGGTCCCGGCAAGTCTGTCCATCTCATCAGGTCCCCTCTCGGACAGGGCCTTTACAATGCGCTTGCAGAAGGCGAGGAGCTCATCGTCTGGCTGCCTCATGGCGGGCATGTCCCTGGCTTCCTTAATGAGGGTTCCGACTTCCAGGCGGTCCTTCAGTCGCAATTCCCTGGCCCGTCCGTACACCTCCCTCTTCCAAGGCGGCGACGTGTAGATGACGACCTTCTTCGGCTGAATGCCCGTCGCCTTCATGATCTGCCGGACGTCATCCAGAGTGTCCTTGAGGTATACCTCTAGGGCCTCGGCCCGAGGGTCAAGAGCTTCCTGAGAGGCCTCGGGATAGGGCGCCACCTGGATGAGGCCCTCGCCACCGACTCCACGCCACATCTCCTCGGCGACGTGGGGTGTAAAGGGGGCCAAGAGCTTGGCCTGAGCCCCTGTGAACTCCTGGAGGATGTCTGCGTTGGGGACGTTCCCGCGTCTCCTCAGGTACCAGCTCCAGTTCCGCTGAAGGTCGAAGAATCCATGTTTCAGGGCTGTCCTGTGGTGCATCCCGTCCATGGCCTCCCTGGCGTCGGCAACAGCCCGGTGGAGGACCGATCGGAACCAGGAATCCACAGTCCTCCATCTCTTGTCCGTCTTCCACTCGTTCGTGGCCGAATCGACAAGGGCGGCGAGCTTCTTCCCGACGGTTGCGGCGAAGTCTTGATCGAAGGAAGGGTCGTCGAGCCCTTCTCCCCCCTGAGCCAGGGTGATGCGCGTTGCGTCCGCGCCCCAGTCATCGAGCGCCTGCCTCAGATAGATACTGCCCCCCTTCGACTTGGACATCTCACGGCCTTGCAGGGTAAGCATGCCGTTGACCCCGAAGGCCCTTGGCCACAGTTCCTCCGGAAAGACGGCGACGTGGTTGAATATGCAGAAGGCCAAGTGGTTCGGAACGAGATCCTTCCCTGAATTGCGGAGATCGAAGGGATACCAGTAGAGGAACTCCCGCCTCATGTCGTCGACGGCCTCAACGTCGATTCCTGTGAGGCGCGCCGCCTCCTCCCTCGTTCCCTTCCCCAGGAAGACGTAATTGAAAAGGGGATCGCCTAGCCTTTTCGGGTCCACCTCCGCCCCTTGGAGTATGTGGGCGACCGTGTAGTAGGCCATGTAGATCGTGGAGTCGGAGAGGGATTCTATGACCCAGTTCTCATCCCACGGAAGCCTGGACCCCAGGCCCTGATGGTGTGTGGCGGCCCAGTCTCTCAGCCAGTCTATGACGTTCTTGAACTGGGTGCGGATGGCCTCAGGGTACAGCTTCATGGAGTCGAGCGCTTGGTGAACCCGGGCCTTCCATTCAGGGTCCCCATACCCGAGGAACCACTGGTCCTCCACCACCTTGACGACCGCTCTGGTGAGGCACCTGCAGACGACGCGACCGCTAGGCTCGTACATCAGAGCTGCCTCTCCCTTTTCGAGCATCTCCGCCTTCACCTTCTCCTTGGCCTCTTCGACCTTCAATCTCGCAAATGCTCCGCAGCGGTCGTTCATCGTTCCGCTGTAGTACTCAGTCCTGTACACCTCTTCCTTTGCCTTCTCAAGGCGTTCCCTCTCCCCCTGACTTACTATGCCCATCCTCCTCACCACGTCCTCTGCGGGGAGAGGGCTGAAGCCCTCCACATCTATGATCGGGATGGGGTCTAGAGACTTCACCCAGGGCACATCAAGCTCGTACTGGACGAGAGTCTCCTCATCCGCTTGAAGCTCCCTCAGTGCGACGAGATCGTCGGGGGCGTCTGAAGGGACGCTGCTCACGATGCCAGTCCCAATAGTTTGGTCGATGAATTGGGTCGGAAGGATCTGCACGGGATCGCCGACCAAGGGCACAATGCAACTCTGCCCGACCAGACTTGCGCCCTGGACCTGGCCAAGAACCTTGACTTCCATTCCCTGATCTTCCAGCTTCCTAGCGGCATCCTCGTTAATAATCCACCTCTCGCCATCAACGAGGGTCTCGACGTACTTCACCTCGGGGTCCACCCAGACATTCGTTGTTCCGAAGACAGTCTCAGGCCGGAGGGTCGCTGTCACGACGAACCTCTCCCTGAGGCGGAACTTGAGGAGGGTGAACTCCAAGGGGACCTCCCCCGCACCCTCGTACCGGTCATGGTCCCCGATGGGGACCTCGTCCTTAGGGCACCAGATTACGGGATGCCTTCCGAGCCGGAGGTAGTCGCCCTCCTTGAGCCTCCTGAACTGCCACTTCACGAAGGCATCGTAGCCTGGGTTCTGGTCGGTGGTAATGAAAGTCCTCGACCAGTCCACGCTCGCGCCGAAGGCCGTGAGGTCTCTCCTGGTTTCCTCGGGAAAAACCCGAATCCAGTGCATGGGGTCCGAGAAGTTCGGGATCTCCTCCGAGGGAATTCCCATGTCCTGGAGGATCTCCACCTGGCTCGCTTCTTCCTCCCTGACCCTGGCAGCGGCGCCCAGTATGGGAAGGCCCGTGCAGTGGAAGGCCTGGGGAAAGAGGACGTTGTAACCCCTCATCCTCCAGTACCTCGCCATGATGTCGGCGTGAAGGAAGGTGACGCCGAATCCCACGTGCTGTAGGCTGTTCATGTATGGGTAAGGTACGTTGACGAAGTACTTCGGCTTGGACTCATCCGCCCTGGCCTGGAAGACCTTGGCCCGCTCCCACTCCTCTTGCCAACGCCTTTCCGATGTCCTCCAGTCATAACCCTGGCCAGGCATCTGGGTTGTCTAGGAGAGCTGTTTATAAAACCCTTTTGTGAGAACCAAGGACCGCTTTGACGGAGGAAGGGCCGGGGGGTGCCTCGCGTTATCGAGGCGACAGTGACGAGCCACTGTCACAACTGCTACATGCGGAGGGGGTCTGTCATACCAAGTATGACTTCTGTCATAATCATTAAATATCCTAGGGTATATTGCACCCCGCGCGCCACCTATCGGAGTATGACAAGGGTCATACGCTGTGGGCAGGGTCGGTCTCATGGACAGCAACGATCGAATTACCATCCGCCTCGACCAAGACATTCTTGCCCGAATGGACGCCCTTCTGGAGGTGGACTCGGGGTTCGGAAGCCGGTCTCAACTCTGCCGAATCGCCGTTGGACGGCTTCTCGAGTCCATAGAGGGATCCACCACGAGGGTTACGGTGGAGATCCCGAGGGCATACCTGGACTTCATCGACAGCCTCGTCACCAGAGGCTACTTCCTCAGCAGAGAAGAGGCCGTTCAGCATCTAGTGAAGGAGGGGCTTTCAGAAGATGGGGTTAGGCACATCATAGAACATCAGGAGACCATGGGGAAAGCCTCCGGGAAGATGTTCCCGGTGGAGCTGCGTGAGCAGGACCCTGTGAAGAGGAAGTGAAGATAGGCTGCACGTTGGTGGACAGGGAAGTTCGACATCGGAGGTAAGAGGGCAGTGCCTTGTGCACTCGTCAGAAGGGATGGGATGCACTCTGAGCGGGACTTCCCTGTTCCCATCATCCACAGGAGGATGGGGAAATGCTAGCCCGGGAGGTTGCCCAGCAGATTCTCGGATACTTGCCAAACCAGTTGGACGAGCCGAGCTTTGCCCTCGTGGGGGTGGGGGGAGCCGGCATAAACGTGCTAAAGGAGGTCCATGACGAAGGTGTCCTTAGACGGATTGCGCTGGACACTGATGAGTACTACCTAGCACTATCGGGTTGCACGAGGCAGCTTGACATTGGGGCGTCGCTGACCCATGGAAAGGGTACCGGTGGGGAAATCGGGCTGGGAAGGTCTGCGGCTCTCCTTCAGAGGGCGGAGATATCGGATAGCTTGAACGAGGACATCGTACTGCTAGCGGCCGGCTTGGGCAGGGGGACGGGAACGGGCGCAGCCCCAGTGGTCGCCTCCCTGGCGAAGGAAAGGGGTCTCCCTGTACTAGCGTTCCTGATATGGCCTTTCAAAGAGGAGAAGATCACCACAAAGGCGAGGAAGGGGCTAGGTGCCCTGAAGCCCAGGTGCGACGCGCTGTTGGTGCTCGACAATAACGCCGCCCTTCAGGCTTCTGGGGTTAACAGCCACTGGGAGGCCGCTCACGTCGTAAATGAGATGACTGCTCGCATGGTTGAGAGGCTGATAGAGAAAATTTCCGAGGCTTTTCCCTTCTCTATCCAAGAGGAGATAGCGGACTTTGTGGAGGAGCTTCCCGCAGCGAACGAGGAGCTGCCCCTCAGGGCTGCAGAGCTGGGACCCACCAAGGCTTCGGAGCCCATTGTAACCGATGCCCGGGGCTTCATAGAGCTCCGGTAGTCCCGCAACCCTCATATGGATTCTGGACCATCCGTCTATGCCATGGCCAGCTATAGCGAGAACATCGAACTGCAGACCAAGGGTGAGGTTGAGATTCACGATCTCACCCGCGAGGTCGAGGGGATCGTGAAGCGGTCGGGACTCCGGGGGGGCATAGCCTGTGTCTTCTCCAGCAGTTCCACCAGCGCCATCACCACCATCGAGTATGAGCCAGGGCTGCTCCAAGATCTGCCGCAGGCCCTGGAACGGCTCTTCCCCAAGGACATCCGCTACGAGCATGAGGAGAGGTGGCACGACGGCAACGGCCACTCCCACATCAGGGCAGCGTGCATCGGGCCGAGCCTGTCCATACCCTTCCAGGGGGGGAGGCCAGTTCTTGGAACGTGGCAACAGGTGGCATTTGTCGAGCTGGACAACAAGCCTCGTCGTCGGAGCATACTGGTCCAGCTCGTGGGCGAGTAGTCAGCGGAGACGGTCCAAGAAATCGTTCAGCCTTTCGCCTAGGGCACCGCCTTCACGCGCCTTGATCAGAAGGAGCAGCATCTCCAGGCGCCAAAGTGTATGAAGCTCCATCTCCTCCGTCACGTGAGCCCTCTCCAGATCTTTCCTCACTGTGTCGTCGATGTGAAGCAGAAGGTCTCGAGCCTGGGTAACGAGACGGGGAGTCACCGCGTCCAGGTACCCGAGGCTCTCGAGAGACCTGAGCATCCTGGTAACCTCCTCCCGACTGTAGAACCTGCCGAGCTCGACCTCGTCCATGGTGGTGGAGAGGTCGGGGGCGATGAGGAAAATCCTGGCGGTACGTGTGTAGACCTTCTCGGGGATGTGATGAACCTTCCTCTCCCCTGAGGGCACGACGAGGCCGGCCTCCTGTAGCTTCTCCATATGTCTGTAGACCGTCGACTGGTCCTTCTCGAGGAGATCGGCCAGCTGGGATACTGCCATCCCCCTGACCCTCAGAAGGCTGAGGATCTTTCGCCGCGTGGACTCCGTGGCGACGCGGATGGCCTTTGGGTCCCGGATGAGCCGAATCTCCTCCATGTGACAGAGGATGGCAGACAAGGCTTTTATGATTACTGCATGTTTGCACAATCGTGCAGTTAGTCGATGGGAGCCTGAGACGGACCATACTCCACCTGGCCTGGCCGGTCATCCTAGCCAACTTCCTGCAGACCTTCACAACCACCGTGGACGTGCTGATGGTAGGCAGGCTGGGGCCCCTCGCCGTAGCCTCCCTGGCTTTAGGCTCCCAACTGCTGTTCCTGGCCTTCTCCACCATGCTGGCCCTGAGCGCGGGTACCGTCGCGGTGGTGGCCAGACACATCGGGGCGGGGGAGCACCGCGAGGCCAGTCAGGCACTGAAGGCCAGCTTGGTCCTGGGAATCATCCTCTCGATACCTGTAACCCTCGTCGGGGTAGGCCTTTCGGAGCAGATGATTAGGATATTCAGGCCTGAGGAAGCAGTCGTCCAGCTAGGCGCGACCTACGTTAGGACCGTGTTCCTGGGCATTCCCTTCCTCTTCCTCAGCTTCCTCTCGGCGGCCGCGTTGAGGGGGGCGGGGGACATGAAGACGCCCCTCTATGTTGGGGGCCTCGTTAACCTGGTGAACTTCCTAGTTAACTACACCCTCATCTTTGGCAACTTCGGATTTCCTGCCCTGGGAGTGCAGGGAGCCGCTGTGGGAACGGCCACCTCCTATGCCGTCGGTTCCGCCCTCTACCTGCCCATCTTCCTGAGCGGCAGGAGAACCCTCCGGCTTCGTGTTCCCGGTCCTCTCTGGAATCCGGAGATGACGAGAAGGGTCCTTCGAGTGGGGTCGCCCGCGGCTCTGGAGCAGGTGTCCCTGCAGATCGGCTTCACGGTCTGGGTCTTCTTCATAGTGGGCTTTGGGACAGTGGCGTTGGCCGCCCATCAGATAGGTGCCCGCATCCAGTTTCTGATATTCCTACCGGGCCTAGGATACGCAATGGCCGCCACCACCCTCGTTGGGCAGAGCCTTGGCGCCCGGGACCCCGTCCAGGCGGAGAAGAGTGGATGGGAGTCGGTGAAACTCGCTGTTCTCACTACGGGAGCCCTGAGCGTCGTTACCTTCATCTTTGCAGAACAGCTTGCGCGCCTCTTCATCGATGACCCTGAGGTGATCGCCCTCGCGGCGATCTGGATTCGCCTGTACTCAATAGGCATTCCGGCCTTCGGCCTCTTCTTCACGGTGTCGGGGGCCTTGCGAGGTGCCGGGGACACCCGATGGCCCCTCTATACGTCAACGATGGGAGTCCTAGCCATCAGACTCCCCCTCTCCTACTACCTCGGCTATCTCACCCCCCTCGCCCTCCTTGGGGTCTGGAGCTCCATGGTTCTGGAGTACTATGTCAGGGCCGCCATTATCGTCGCGCGCTACAGCCGGGGCGCCTGGAAAACCATAACGGTGTAGTGCATGGTGTCCGCGGGAAGGAGAAACCTGGCCTTCGTATCCCTGCTGGGATTCTTGGTCAGCATGGGCTTCGGCCTCATCGTCCCCATCATGCCCTACTACGTCGAGATCTTGGGCGGGACCGCAACGGAACTGGGCATCCTCCTCTCGTCCTTCATGGTGACCCGGGCCCTCCTCGCCCGGTACTTCGGCAGATTATCAGACGCCATCGGTCGGAAGAAGATCATCGTTGGAGGTGCCGTTCTCTACGCAGTCCTTGGCTACCTGTTCACCATACCCACCCACTGGACAGGCCTCATATTCGTACGAGCCTCTCAGGGCGTCGCCTCGGCTATGGTGTGGCCCGTGGGTGAAGCCCTGATCGTGGACTCCGTCCACGAGGATCGGAGGGGCATATCCATCTCGATCTACATGGTGGCCTCCAACATGGGCTTCGCGGCCGGTCCCTTCGCGGGGGGCCTCCTACTCTGGACGGCCCGAAGTCAGCTAGGCATGGGCGAAGTCGAGAGCTTCCACTTTCCCTTCTATTTCATAGCCATCCTTGCTGCCACTGCGGCCGTCCTCGTCCAAACCTTCGTGAGGGACATCTTGCGACCTCCCGGTAGCGAGCGGACGGGGGAGAGGGTCGAGGCGGCTGAAGCGCTCCCCAAGGATACCAGAAAGCAGGTCAACATCCTTTTTCTGAACAACCTAGGCAACGGCTTCTCCTTCAGCCTGATTGGTTTCCTTCCGCTCTTCTACATGAAGGACTTCCTTGGCGTGGATGAGGTCATGGCGGGAATCATTCTTGGAGCTGCTATGAGCGCCGGGCTCGCGGTGAATCTACCCTCCGGTTACATTTCTGATCGGTTTGGGCGCAAGCCTCTGGTGGTGGGTGGGAGCTACGTTGCCCGGGGCTCCACCATGTTGATTCCCCTGTCAGCCAGTGTCTTCCAGATTGCCAGCCTACTGGTTTTCAGGTCCTTCGCCTTCCAGGTTTCCCAGCCTGCGATGAGAGCTTTACAGGCAGACCTCTTTCCGGAGAAGGTGCGGGGCAGGCTCATAGGGACCTCGCAAACGCTGTTCAACATGGGCGCCATCTTTGGGGCCCCCCTCGGGGGCTTCCTCTACGACCTCCTCCGGGACGTCGACACCCTTAGGGTCTTGATGCTACCGGGAGTCGCCCTCCCCTTTCTCATCTCCTCCCTCTTGGGCGTCGCGACGACCACCCTCATCCTCGTGTACATTAGGGAGACGAGGAAGGCGCCCGCCCGGGAGCCAGGAGTTCCCGCCGAGCTGTGAGGAAACGACGCATTGCCCCTCATCCCCAAGCTTCCCAACCTCCCTTTGCGCTAGGGTTAAAAGGAACCCTCTCGTTACAACGAGGGGTGCGACCATCGACCCTGACGTACAAAGCAGACCGGCGGACCACAGGTTCAAGCTCACTCGGGTCGGCGTCACTGGAGTCAAAAAGCCAGTCAACGTCAGCAGGCCAGGCAAGGACGTGACATTGACGGCGGATTTTGACATATACGTCGACCTTCCTTCGACCATGAAGGGGTCCCACCTCTCCCGAAACCTAGAGGTGGTGAGCGAGATCGTGGAGGAAAGCGTGAGGGAGCCCGTATCGAGCCTCGAGGATCTCTGCTCGGACATCACAAGAAGGCTCCTGAAACGACACGAGTACGCTAGCTATAGCGAGGTACGGACAAGAGCTGATTACTTCCTTGAGCGGAAGACCCCCTTGGGCAATAGGACCACGGAGCGTTACTGCCTCATGGCCGCGGCACAAGGGCGTCGGGACAGCGATGTCTCGATGACGAAGTCCGTAGGAGTGGAGGTCGTAGGGATGACGGCATGCCCCTGCGCCATGGAAACGATCAAACACAACCGGGCGCAGGAAGGGAAGGTCTCCAGCACAGACATCCCCGTGATAACTCACAATCAACGGAACCGCACCAGCCTTCTTGTGGAAGTTCCTGAGGGCCACGAAGTGGAGGCCAATGACCTCATCGACTTGGTGGAGGAGAGCATGAGTGCCCCTACTTATGAGATATTGAAACGGGGGGATGAGGCCCAGGTCGTCGAGAGGGCGCACCTCGCCCCGCGGTTTGTGGAGGACGTAGTAAGGGAAATCCTCTCCAGGCTCCTGAAGAAGTATTCCGACTTTCCGGATCGCGCGCAGGTCCGCGTTAGGAGCGACAGCGAGGAGTCCATCCACAAGCACAATGCCGTCGCTGAGAGGATTACAACCTTCGGGGAGCTTAGGAAGTAGGCATCCTCCCCACAAAGGGCCTTATCCTATCAGCAATCCTCTCCAGTTCCTCCAGGCTGGCGGTCCTCCTGACGGGCCACTGGCCGTCAGGCGAGTCGTCGCGGTATCGAGGGATGACATGGACGTGGACGTGGAAGACTATCTGGTGAGCCGCGCGGCCGTTGTTCTGACCGATGTTCATCCCGTCTGCTTGCATGGCCTTTCTGACCGCGGAGGCTAGGTGGACTACCCGCCTGAAGAGGGGGGCAACATCCTCCCATGGAAGGTCGAATAGGGTCTCGTAGTGCGCCTTGGGGAGAACCAAGATGTGACCCTTGGTGATGGGGCTCCTGTCCATGAAGGCCACGTGGGAATCGTCCTCGTAGACCACGGCGGCCGTTTGCTTCCCTTTGATTATGTCACAAAAGACACAGCCCGCGCGCCGTCTCACAGCCAGGGATGGGTGCGCGTCCATAAGAGAGTTCTGCTGTGGGCCCAGACAGGCGGAGCCACCCGATGTCCGTGAGGTTAGGGAGGACTTGCCTAGCCGGTTAAGCTAAATAGGCTCTGAATCCAATACATATCGATGATGGGGCTCTGCCATCTGTGCGGGTCTCCGGCGACCAACACCTGTCGCTTCTGCGGACAGATGGCGTGCACCGAGCACTTCGATAGCGAGTCTGGCATCTGTCATTCCTGCCGGCGGGGCAGAAGAGCGACCCCTCACGAGTAGGTGGCACTGCAGCACTCCTTCGCCTCCAGGCCATCGAAGCCGAAGGCCTTGACGAGACAGGGGATTCTCGTTCGAAAAGCTCCTATCGCCCCTCAAGGCCTCCCTGAGGACAGCGAATCACCAGATGGTCCTTGAAGACTTGAGCCAGTCCAGGTCATTCCAGACGAGGGTCCTGATGTCTGAAAGGCCCTCCAGCACCAGAACGAGCCTCTCCAAGCCAAGTCCCCACGCCAGGACGGGTGTGGAGATACCGAAAGGGGCCGTTACCTCTGGTCTGAAGATCCCCGAGCCGCCGAGCTCAATCCATTGGCCCTTGACCAGGGCCTCCGGCTCCATGCTCGGCTCGGTGTAAGGGAAGTACCCAGGTCGAAACCGTACCTCCTCGAAACCCATCTTTCGATAGAACTCCCCGATGGTCCCTATGAGCATTGCCAGGTTCGCCCCCTCCTCCATAACGACGCCCTCAATCTGATGGAACTCCCCTGGCAAGTGGGTGGAATCTGGAGCGTCGGTTCTGAAGACCTTTCCCACTATGAAGGCCTTTTGCGGAGGATCGGGGTGCTCCGCCAAGTAGTGTATGGTTTGAGCTGTCGTATGGGGCCTCAGCAGGGGCCTCTTCGCCTCCTCCAGGTTCCACTTGTAGCCCCAGCCCGTGGACCCTATGTCCCCGCCTCGTTCATGCATTTCAGCGACCCGGGTCAGCACGTCCTTTTTTGGAAGCTCGAAAGCCATGCCCTCCTTCACGTAGAGCGTGTCCAGCATGTCCCGCGCGGGATGATCCTGGGGCTGGAACAGAGCGTCGAAGGACCAGAAGGCTGGTCCGACGTAGTCCCCCTCGATTTCCGTGAAGCCCATCTCCAGAAATATCCTGCGTATCTTCTCTATGTACCCGGTTAGGGGATGTCCCTTCCCTCCGTAGGACGATGGGGCGTAGGCTGTGATGTCATACTTCCTGAATCGCTTGGCCCGCCATCGCCCCGTCTGAAGGAGTTCAGGCGTGAGCTGAGCTTCTGCTTCGACGGCCTCAAGGCCGACCTCGAGAACTTGCTTCCCCTCCTTCGTCAGCTCGATGGTCCTCTCTACCCTTCGCCTCTCCTGGACGACCTCCTTCCTCTGTTTTAGGGTCGAGAGAACGTGGGGGTCGGCTTGGTCCTCCTTGACCTCCTCTTGGGCTAAGCGCTCGATGAGGAGCTCGTCAGGGCCTCTGAGGTCCTTCGCCAACTTGCCCTCCTCCTTCAGCACGACTAGCGTCCTGTCCTCGACTCGACGGATGTCCGCCCACCCCTTTTTTTTCAGCCAGCCCAGAACGAGGGGCATCTCCTCCGGTTCGAAGTCAGCCCTGCTACGGAGATCGTCCACTGGGAGTTCGGGGTCCTGGATGAGAACCTCAAGGGCCCTCCTCTCCGGCAGTTCCCTAGTAGCCCACACGGGGTCATCCAAGGAGTAGTAACGCACTAACCTCTCCCTGATTTTCACCAAACCTTTCGCCCTCAGCCAGGAGGCGGCGTTCATAACCTGAACCTGCTCCTTCAGGCTACCGTGGCCCACCAGCTCCCCCGGTGTGGCTATCTGCCTGTCCTGGAGGGCAAGCAGGAGGTCCCTCTCGCCGGGACCCAGTTTCTCCGCCACCCTTCGGGGGTTCATCGGCGATGGAAGGATGGGTCGCAACTTAGCCTTTTCCCATGTGGCAGTATCGTGGGTCGGTTAGACGCTTTCTCGTTGAGTCCCGATTCCCCATGTTCATTGCTCGCGTGCGAGGGTTCCTAGAACGCCCCGCTGAACCTGGATGGGGTACGAGTTGCATCTCTGTTGCGACGAGGGGTAATCTGGCCTTTGATAACTACGAGCAAATATTCAAATGTTCGGAGTCCAGCAGATTGCCCTGAAAGTGATGTCCCTCTCGACGAGAGGAGTCATCGTCACGACTGGGCCGACCTGGTCAGAAGGTGGGACTAAGCATGGCGGTTACCAAACCTGAAAATGAGTTGGAGAGACTCGCCGCGCTTCGCAAGTACAGGATTCTCGACACACCCCCGGAAAAGATCTTCGACGACATAGCTCGTTTGGCCGCGTATATATGCGGAACTTCCAGTGCGGTGATAAGCCTCGTCGACGAGGACCGTGAATGGTTCAAGTCGGCGGTCGGTGTCGACATTTCTGAGACGCCGCGAAGTGTCTCCTTCTGCACTCACACAATACTCCAGGATGATGTTCTTGTGGTCTCTGACACCCTCGAGGATCCAAGGTTCGCTGAGAGTCCTCTCGTCACCTCGGGCCCCAAGGTTCGGTCCTATGCGGGGGCCCCCCTCATTACGCCTGCAGGTTATGCCATTGGAACGCTCTGCGTGCAGGATTCGAAGCCACGGGAGTTCGCCTCCGAACAGTTGGAGGCGTTGCAGGTACTGAGCCGTCAGGTTGTCACACAGCTTGAGCTGCGACGTAGTCTTACGGAGGCGGAGGCGAATCTGGGCATAGTTGTCGAGGAGATGCCGTGTGTACTCTGGTCGGTAGATACCGACCTGCGGTTCAACTCCTCAGTAGGGGCTGGCCTCGCCAATCTGGGGTTGAGGCCAGATGAGGTAGTGGGGATGACCCTCTACGAGTACTTTGGGACCGATGATCACAAATTCAAACCCATTGCCGCTCATCTACGGGCGCTTGATGGTGAGGGGTCAGCCTTTGAAAGCGAGTGGGATGACCGGGCTTTCCAATGTTACGTTGGCCCTTTTCGGGCCTCAGGTAAGGAGATCACTGGCGCAATCGGCGTTGCCTTCGATGTTACCGAGCGGAAGCAGGCGGAGGAGCTACTCAGGAGAAGTCAAACGGGTCACCTCTGGAGTTCCTTGTTCCAGACTCTAGGTAGGGGGGCTTCGGCAATTCTCTATCAATCTGGGCTCGAGGCTGGATCCTCCACCTATGATTTCCTCAAGAGGATCTGGAACCCCCAAGACAGGAATCAGCTCGTCACGGCTTTGGACGAACACTTCCGAACAGCTGGCTTGTTTCGCCAGTTAAGCATGAGCTTTGACGGCGAGGCTCCCCGAGTATTGACGAAAGTGCGGGGTAACTTCGAAACCCTCCTATATGAGGATGTGACCAATCAGCCCGTCTGTCACTTTCTTCGGGGACTCATCTGCGGGTTTTCACAGAGGTTCCTAAGGGTCTCCGACCTCGTCTGTGACGAAGTAGCCTGTGAGGCTCGCGGTGATGAGACGTGCGAGTTTGTTGTCAGACCGATGTTTGACCTGCGGGCTTCGGAGGATGAGAATGAGTCCTAGTATGCTGGAAGAACTCCCCGACTATTGCTCCCTTCTCTTAATGGGGCCACCCGGGGTTGGGAAGTTCGACTACCTGACGGGGGTCTTGAAGGCCTACCTTGAGAACGGCCAAAGGGTGGTCTTTGTGTGTGTTGACGTAAGCCCGGCAGACATCAGAAACCTCGTTTCGAGGAAAGGCGGTGATGTCCGATCTTACATGGGACGGGCACTCATTTACGTAGACTGCTTCAGCCCCTCCATAACCGACGATGTCGGCAAAGAAGCGGAGGCCACGATGCTCGTCAGCAGTTTTTCGAACCTTGAGGGTCTGGGTATGGCCGTCGCCAAGGCAGCGGAGACGCTTACGGCTCCGGTGAAGATACTCTTCTACACCATCTCCACTCTATTCCTACACAACTCACCCCAGTCCCTCAGCAAGTTCTTTCAAATCGTGTCCGCACGCGTGAGGACTCAGATGGGGCTCATCTTGTACGCCTGTCACCAGGGCGTGACCGAGGAACGGCTGGAGAACCTGTTGCGCTCCCTCGTGGATGGCGTCATCGACATGAGGTTCGAGGGCCCCGCGGGAAGGGAGATCAGGCTTCAACACCTCCGTGGCTATCAGGTGGACCCTAGTTGGCAGCCCTTCGTTTTGAACGAGGAAGTGGCCACGGAGATCGGGGGGGCTCAAGGCGTCGGAGACGTAAACGCCGAGGGGGGGAGAGGATGAGGGCGCCGACGGGCATTGAAGCCCTGGACAGAGGTCTGGGTGGAGGTTTTCGATGTCCTTCGAGCGTTCTGTTCTTCAGCGAGGTCATCGCTGAGAAGAGGATCTTTGCGGAGCAGTTCATAGTGGCCGGCTTACACGAGGGACAAACCTGCCTCTATCTGGACTTCTACAGGGCGCCTCAGTTCGCCCGCAGAGAGTTCATGAAGTTCGGGGAGTTCAATCAGGATAGCCTGATTCTCATCGATACGGTTTCAGCCCAGATCCTACAGCCATCGACGGAGCAGTATCAGGTTAGGGACATAGGCGATATAACCGAGATCCTCCAAAGCGTTGAGGCCGTCATCAAGGAAAAGCGACCTGCCAGAGTCGTCCTGGACTCCTTGGACTTCCTCACTGAACGGTTCAGCAAGGAGGAGGTCTTGGACTTCCTGAAAGGGTTGATTGACGTTGCTAAGGATGCTGGATCTGTAGTGGGCCTGCTCTTCGTAAACTGGAGCTATGACAAAGAAGACCTTGAGGAAGTCCTGGCTGTCATCGACTACAGGGTCGAGTTCAAGACGACGCTGAGGGGAGGGGTTCTCATGAACCACCTCCGGTTCAAGAGGAATGGCGGCAAAGACGGAACGGTCAGCAACTGGGTGCCCTTCAATTTCAGGGAGCTCATGGGCTTGGTTGTTTACTTCCCCAAAATCCTCGTGACGGGACCGTACCAGGCGGGCAAGTCAACGGCTGTTCAGGGACTCTCAGAGACAGCCGTAAGCGTTGACAGGCTGGGAACAACTGTGGCCTTTGACTACGGCAGTCTGGACATCTCAGGGGTGGAGTTGGGACTCCTCGGCACTCCGGGCCAGGGCCGGTTTGAGTTCATTTTCAAAGTCTTCGCACGGGAAGTCAATGGAATAATCCTTGTGGTCGATAGTACTCAACCGGAAGACTTGGAGAGAGCGAAGGCGATGAGGAGGCTTGCGGGGGTGCAGTTTCCCCTTGTCGTCCTCGCCAACAAGAGGGATCTTCCTGGAGCCATGCCCATCGAGGAGATACGCAAGGGCTTGGAACTCGAGGAGGAGGTTCCCGTGGTGGAGTCGATTGCGACGGAGGGTGTCGGTCTCAGGGAGGGTCTGGAGAAGCTCATCGAGATCATCATCTGGGGGTGGCCGGTTGTACAGTGATCCACGGCCTGAGCTGGGAGCAGTCCTCACGGACCTCACACGGCTGGATGATGTGCTAGCAGCGGCCGTGATCCGCAACGACGGGCTGCTCATAGAGCACAGGCTTCCCGAGGGTACAGACCCCAAGAAGATTGCCACCATGGCAGCAGCCGTCGTGGGGATATCGGAACTTGCTGCCGAGTCCCTGGGTCGGGATAGGTTCCTACGTTCCGTTATAGAGGCCGACGATGGAAAGATACTGTCCATGAGGGCGGGGAGGGAAATCATTCTATTCACCCTCGTCAAAAAGGACTGCAACGTCGGCCTCGTTCTGATGGCCATTGAGAAGGCAGGACGCAGGTTAACGGAAATCCTCATCAACATGGGAGGTTTGAGGGCTGCGGCCGCTTGAGACAGAAGACGAGGAGTCCGCAGGGGCCGACGAGAACGGTGTGGAAAGCCTAGGGGCCACGGCGAAGTCCCTTCAGCGGGTCATGCTGGAACTTCGCAAGGTTCCGGGCATCACAGCCGTGGCCATCATACGTAGAGACGGAATCGTGGTTGATGATATCCTTCCGCGGTCCGTTGACTCCGAGAAGATAGGAGCCATGACGGCGGCGATCGTGGGCACTGCGGAGGCCGCCTCTGACGAGCTACGACAAGGAAAGTTCAGACGATCGATTGTCGACCTCGTTGGGAGCAAGATAGTGTCCTTGGGAGCGGGGGGAGAGGCTCTGCTGGTCGCCCTCACGAAGCCCGATGTGAATCTGGGCCTCGTCCTCATTGAGATGGAGGAGCACGCTACTAGAGTGGGTGGTATCTTTGAGTCAGGGTAAAGGGGTTGTACAGAGGAGTCATCTGAGCATCGGCGAAGGACTCGCAATGCGCTCTTTCTACACCATGTTGGCTCCCGCTTGCCTCACGACACTCGGCCATGGCCTTTGCCCCCCTTACTACGTCATGTTCATGGAGGCTTGGATTTATGACAACTGAGGAGACCGGTGAGAAGAGCACACAGAGGCCTGAGGAGATCATCAGGACCTACGTCGACGGTTTCGACGAGATCCTCGGGGGAGGAATTCCCGGAGAGTCAGTAGTACTGGTGAGCGGCCTCCCGGGTACTATGAAGAGCTCCCTCGTGTACAGCTTCCTTCACAATAACTCCTTGCGTGATGAGAGGAACTCTCTCTACATAACTCTAGAGCAAGGAAAGAAGAGCTTGGAGAGACAGATGTCCAAAATGGGCTTCCAGGTGGAGGAGGTAGCGGGAAATCTGCATATCTTGGACGTCGCTACCCTGCAGAAGAGGATGAAGGAGACCAGCGGCCTCTGGATAGACTTCCTTCAGAGGGCGATCGAATTCCGCAAGGAAATCGGGGTCATCGACCTCATCGCCGTCGATTCCTTGGAGGCACTGGAGGTGTTGGCGAAGTTCGGGGACAGGAGGCAGGAACTCTTCAAGCTATTCGAGTGGTTTCGCGGTCAGCGGGCCACGTCTTTCCTCATCACCGAGGCCCCTCCAGAGCCCTCCTTCAGCCTCGTCCTTCACTCCGCCGGGAACGAAGCGGACTACCTGGCCGATGGGGTCATCCACCTCAAGATGCACGAGGTCAACGACGTAGACGTGCAAAGAAGAGTCCGGGTTGTCAAGATGAGGGCTGCGAACCACAAAACCGGGTATTACGCGCTGGTTTTCGACGGTGGAAATTTCAGCGTCACGCGGGCGATGAGCGGCCCCTTCTAAAGGAGATGATATGGATAGGGAGGCGACCTCCAGAGCGCGGGATTCCAAGGAGACGACGCCCCTCGATTGGCTCCAGGCTCAGTTGGCCAAACGACCGGAGGATAGTGGCCTATGGTATGGCAAGGGGGTCCTATTGGTCAACGAGGGTGCCCTGGAGAAGGCCTTAGCTGCTTTCGACAAGGCTCTCTGGCTTGATCCTAGGCACGTGAAGGCCCTTGAGGCGAAGGCGAAGGCCCTCTTCAGGCTGGAGCGCTACCTGGAAGCCTATGACAGCTTCAGGAGGCTTACTCGGGAGGTCCCGAGGGATGAGGAGTACTGGTACTACAGCGGTGAGAGCCTCTCTAAGCTAGGGCACCATCTAAAGGCACTCTCGTACTACGATAAGGCCCTGGGACTGAACCCCGACTACACGGATGCCCTGTACGGCAAGGCCAATGCGCTCAAAGAAGCGCAAGACGCCGGCAAGGCTGCAGAGGCAGTCTCAGGTCAGAGCCGCGGCGATGTACCGAGTGACGATGGAAAGGGCCCTGAGAGTGATGTTTCCGGCCCGCAGAAGTTGGAGGTGAGGGAGCTTCGCAGGAGGGCAGAGAGTGCCATGTACAATGAGGACTACGAGAGGGCCCTCGCCCTCTACGACGAAGTCCTTGAGGTGGACAAGGAGGAGTCGCGGGCTTGGGAGGGGAAAGGCCTGACCCTCGCTAGGCTCTCAAGGTTCTCGGAAGCCGCCAAGTGCTACGAGGAGGCCCTAAGAGAGCGGCCGGGTGAGACCCACATTTGGCTCGCGAAGGGGAAGGCTCTGCGAGAAGATGGCAAGTTCCAGGATGCCCTCCGATCCCTCGAAGAGGCGGTGAGGGTAGACCCTGGCAACTTGGAAGCAGTCGTGGAAATGAAAGAGATAAGGGAGCGCCTCGAAGAAGGCGGGGGAGAAGCGGGTCCCGACGTCGGTGTCACGCTCCACCCCGAGCAAACAGAGGCCCCGACCTTTGCCACCTACCTAGATCCCCTTGACTCAAACATGGGGGGCGGTGTCACTCCCGGGTCGATAACCCTGGTCACAGGGATGCCAGGCACTTTCAAGACGAGCCTCTGCTTCTGGATACTGTACCAGCAAGCCATAAGGGAGGGCACCAAGGGCCTCTATATCACCCTGGAACAGTCGAAGAACAGCCTTCTTCGGCATGTTGTTGCCCTGGGCCTGAATCCCGCAGCCGTTGCCACAGACCTTCGGGTCCTCGACCTTGCCAAATACAGATTGAGATTCCGACCTAAGGAGTCCAGCCATCAATGGCTAGAGATCCTTGAGCACAAGATACAGGAGGTCCAGGGAGAGGGGGTGGAGGTCATCGTGCTGGATTCTCTGGGAGCCCTGGCCCTGATGGCGGACTTCCAGGACCGCAGAAAGGAGATCTTCCGTCTCTTCACACTTCTAAGAAACGTTGGAATGACATCCTTCGTGATCTCGGAGCGGTACGAGGTCCCATACAAGGGAAGATTCCTACGGGTTTACGATGTTGAGGACTTCCTTTCGGACGGGATAATTGAACTCAGCCTGAGGGAGCGGGAAGGTGGAGAGCTCCAAAGGGCCTTACGAGTGGAAAAGATGAGGGATCGAGAGCACCTCACCTCGCTCCACTTCCTCTACTGGGACGAGGGGTTCAAGCTGGTTCAGGCGCTAGCAGCTCCTCCTCCGTCATCATGAACTCATCGACCCTCTGTCGGGCTTCTTCCCGACGTTCCTGATGCTGCTCCAGGAAGGAGACTACTTTGTCCGCTAGCTCTGCCTTGCAGTCCCCGCAGAGCCTGGCACCGCTCCGGCAGGTCTCGTAGATCTCCTTGAGATGCTCCTCATCCCACTCGAAGAAGTAGGCGTAGTGGTGGTAGATCGGACAGACCTCTGGCTTTCCTCCGTACTTCCGATGCTCCTCCACCGTCGCACCGCCGCCGGTGACAGCGTCCATCACATGCGCCCGCGCCTCCTCCGGCTTGTCCGTGACGAAGATGGCCGAAGCGGACTCCGAGGCCGACATCTTGGCCTGCATCCCCTGGAGACTGGGTAGGAGCTTGTTGTGAATCAGGGCCGGCTTGTAATATCCGAGGTGCGGTGCCACATCCCTGGTAATGCGGAAGTGCGGGTCCTGATCGATGCCGCAGGGTATGAGGCACGGGACGTTTCGGCCTTGCCGCTCGCTCTCCAGAAAGCAGGGTACCGCCTGTATGCTGGTGTAAAAGATCTCCCCCACGTTGCTTGAGGGGGTGAAGCCGAAGACAGCCCGAACGGTGGAAAAGGTGATTCGGCGGGCCACCTGAAGCGCCAGGGGATACATTCGGTGTATCAGCCTCGAATCCAGAATGACCCGAGTCCGCTTCGGGTCAAAGCCGAGGGCGATGATGTCTAAGACATTCTCGTATCCCACCTTGGTGGACTCTTCTAGGCTGTCGAAGTCCCTGAAGAGAAACTTCTCGTCGTCGGTTACCTGGAAGTAAAGTTTCACATCCAGCGTATCTTGAAGCCACTTCGTGAACACCCAAGGAAGCATGTGTCCGACGTGGACGTGGCTGGAGGGTCCCCTACCCGTATAGAGGTAGAACTTGTTGCCCCCCTCATATTCATCGAGAATCCAGTCCATGTCCCGATGAGAATAGAAGATGCCGCGGGTCAAGAGAGGGTGAACGTCTCCCGCAACGGACCTGATTCGGTCGAGCAGCTCCGCCCCAATTCTCTGCGTGCCGAACCGTTCGATGAGCTTGTTGTAGTCGATCTCCCCCTTGACCTCCCAGGGGGTGACCACGAAATCCTTGACCATCTGCGGGTAAAGAGGGGGGCCCTGTAATCAAGGTTCGCCCCTTCAGACCATGATGGCATGCCTGTTCCGCATGTCCTTCTCCCCCTGGCCTAGCTTCTCCATTAAAAGGGAGATGATGCCGTCCAAGAAGAGGAGGGCCGCGTTCTCGAACACGGTCCCCAGGGGAGCGTACTTTGCGGCCTCCCTGTCCTTCCG
>JABAOH010000507.1_pt1 | contig 37375 bp, 23 predicted proteins | sample 7062181 | NCBI WGS metagenome assembly JABAOH01 (sample SAMN14538630, study PRJNA623070) | marine sediment metagenome | biome: marine biome [ENVO:00000428]; feature: marine pelagic biome [ENVO:01000023]; material: deep marine sediment [ENVO:00002113]; isolation source: pool of 5 deep marine... | reverse complement strand
GACGGTAGAATCCAGGAAAAGTACAACACATTTCGCGGCACTATTGACGGCCAAAAAGTCACCATGAGTGACATTTATACAATCTTAACTACGGAGAAGGACTGCCACAAGAGGGAGCTGGCCTGGAGGGCGAGCAAGCAGGTTGGAGATGCGATTGTTGATGACCTTATTCAACTGGTCAAGCTGCGTAACGAGGCCGCTCGAAAGGTTGGTTTCGACAATTATCATACTCTTTCTATCGTTACAGGCGAGCAGAATATAAAAGAGCTCGATGATATCTTCAAAGAGCTTTGTGCATTGACTAATGAATCCTTTGCCCAATTGAAGAAAGAGCTGGACCAAGTCCTGGCGGAAAGTTACGGCATTGCCCCCGAGGATTTGATGCCCTGGCATTATCATGACCCCTTCTTTCAAAGAACGCCTCTGGTTTATGACCTGGATTTGGATATCTATTACAAAGACGAGGACGTGAAGGAATTAGCGGAAAGATATTACGCCGGCGTTGGCCTGCCCGTGGATGATATCCTGGCCAGAAGTGACTTATATGACCGGGAAGGTAAATATCCGCATGCGTTCAGCTTTGAGGCGGACCGCGATGGAGATGTTCGTATCTTATGCAATCTTCAAAACACCGAACGCTGGATGGAGACGATATTACACGAGCTGGGCCATGCGATTTACAGTAAATACCACGACCGTGGGGAGCCCTGGCTGCTCAGGGAGCCGGCCCACAGCTTTACCACCGAGGCCATCGCGATGTTCTTTGGCAGATTGAGCCGCAATGCAAAGTGGATGCAGCAGATGTTGGGTCTGCCGGATGAGCAACGAGCGAAGATTGAGAAAGTAAGTGAAAAATATCTGCAATATCAACAGGTGCTCTTTGTGCGGTGGGCTGCCGTTATGTATAACTTCGAGAAGCAATTATATGCTGACCCCGAGCAGGACCTTAATACGTTATGGTGGGACCTGGTTGAGAAATATCAATTCGTCAAGAGGCCGCCCGGACCGGTCGATGCCGGTTGGGCGTCCAAGCTTCATTTCACCACCGCCCCTTGTTATTATCACAACTATATGTTGGGCGAGCTGTTGGCGTCCCAGCTTCATAATCACATTGTTCAAAAGGTCTTGATGCTCGAATCGGATGAGGGCGTAAGTTATGTCGGAGATAGAAGGGTCGGGGACTATCTACGCAGGAAAGTTCTCCAGCCGGGTGCACTTTATCATTGGAACGAGATGATAATGCGGGCAACCGGAGAACCATTGACGCCGAAATACTTTGTGGAACAGTTTATAAAATGAGGGGGTTGTGACTTACTTAATTTCCATATTCATCTATTTATTTGTCCTGACCGGCATCGGAGTTTATAAATCCCGGCAGGTCAAAACCCAGGCCGATTTCTCAGTGGCGGGCAGGACTCTTTCGCCCTGGATTCTAGTATGTACGATGCTTGCCTGTTGGATAGGCACCGGCTCGATTGTAGGCAACGCCGGAAAGGCCTATGAGACCGGATTGGCTGCTCTGATTCTGCCGGTTGGCAGTGTTATCGGGATGATTATTCTGACCCGAATAGCCGGAAGAGCCCGCAGCTATGAAGTATATTCGGTGCCGGAGATAATCGGAACGCGCTATGGTCAGGCGGCTCGTTTGTTGGCGGTGATTGCTCTGGTGATAGCATATATGGTGATTGTGAGCTATCAGTTCAATGCCGGCGGGATGGTGCTGGAAGTTATTCTGACCGATGAATCGGGCCAGCCCCTTTTATCTGCCGGGACCGCAACAATCATCGCAGCGGTTTTCATCATTACCTACACTATACTGGCGGGGCTTATGAGCCTTGCTTATACGGACATAGTTACCGGAATCGTTATCACCGTGACGTTGATTATTGCCCTTCCCGTTGTGCTGGTTAAGGCTGAGGGATGGAGTGGTATGGAAGCTGCTTTTACTGCTATGGGAAAGCCCGAGCACATGCAGTTCTGGGGTGTGTACAGCAAGGTCGAGATAATCAATTACTGTCTGCCGGTGTTTCTGCTTATTATGGGCGATGCCAACCAGTATCAGCGGTTCTTTGCCAGCAAGGACGCCAAAGGCGCTAAAACCGCTGTCACCTTCATGATATTGGCGGTACTGATTGTCGAAAGTCTGATTATTTTGGAGGCATGGATATGTTCGAGCATGATACCGGACGCCGAACACGGGAAGTACGTGCTCATCTACGCAGCCAAACAATTTATGCCGATGATTTTAGGCACCTTGTTTATGATAACCGTCGTAGGCATAATTATCTCCACCGCCGACTCTTTTTTGTTAGTGCCGGCCACCTGTGTCATGCGTGATATATACCTGAACTATATCAATCCTAAAGCAAGCGAAAAGAGGGTCATTTTTCTTAGCAGAGTTATGGTGTTGGCATTCGGTATAATCGCTTATTTGGTTTCGCGGGCATTCGCCGAATCCACAACTGTGTTTGAAAAAGCACTCTATGCTTATACGGTTTATGGCTCTGCAATTACTCCATGTCTGGTTGCTGCGCTGTTCTGGAAAGGTGCCACCAAACAGGGGGCTATCGCCTCAATCGTTTCTGGAACAGTGATGGCTTTGGCCTGGGAAGAAATGGACCTTATAAAAGAGGCCCTTCCACCTTACCTCTCAGGTCTGGATGCGGTCTTGCCAGCAATCACCTTGTCGTTGCTTGCTCTGATTTTTGTAAGTCTGTTGACCGGGAAAAACAGACCTCTGACGAGGACTAAGAAATGTTCCCAGTAAACGTATACGTTGAGAGAAGAAGCCGTTTAAGAGAGCAGGTTAAATCAGGATTAATTCTTTTCTTGGGCAATGAAGAAAGCCCGATGAATTATCAGGACAATCAGTATTCTTTCCGGCAGGACAGTTCATTTCTCTACTTTTTCGGGCTCAATTTTCCATCTCTGGCTGCGATTATCGACATCGACCGGGACAAAGAAATTATCTTCGGTGATGATTTGACGGTTGATGATATTATCTGGACGGGGCCGCAACCGGCTCTGAGTGAACGATGTCAGGGAGTTGGCGTTCACGAAACCGCTCCGTCTGATAAATTGCAGGTCGTATTAGAAAAAGCTGTTCGGCAAGGTAGAGAAATCCATTTTCTTCCCCAGTACAGGCCGGAGAATGTCTTGAGAATCGAAAGATTATTGGGAATACACCCGAAGACAATTCAGGATAATATCTCGGAAACTTTGATAAGAGCTGTAGTAGCGCAAAGGTCCTTAAAGAGCAAAGAAGAAATTGAACAAGTAGAAGCCGCTCTTGACGTTTCTTATGAAATGCAGACGGCCGCAATGAAAATGTCGAGACCCGGTATGCCTGAAATGGAAGTTGTCGGTGCGATGGAAGGGATTGCCAAATCAAGGGGGTGTCGTCTCGCTTTTCCCACCATTTTCTCAATCCGAGGAGAGATACTTCATAACCACTATTATGGAAACGTAATGAAGCAAGGCGATATCGCTATCAATGATTCGGGCGCAGAAACCACTCTTGGTTATGCCAGTGATATCAGCAGGACAATTCCTGTAAGTGGGAAATTTTCAGAAAGACAAAAGGAAATCTATGCTATTGTCCTGAACGCGCAGGAGAAGGCGATTGAGGCGATAAAGCCGGGCGTCGAATTCAGAAACATTCATCGTCTCGCCTGTGAGATTCTTGCATCCGGCTTGAAAGAAATTGGGTTGATGAAGGGGGATATCGAGGAAGCTGTTGAGGCAGGTGCGCATACCTTGTTTTTTCAGTGCGGATTAGGCCATATGTTAGGGCTGGATGTGCATGATATGGAAGGGCTGGGAGAAGACTATGTCGGTTATACTGATACAATTAGGCGGAATCCTGAGTTTGGCTGGAGGTCTTTGAGGTTAGGCAGGGCGCTGGAGGCGGGTTTTGTGGTGACAGTAGAGCCGGGAGTTTATTTCATTCCCGAATTGATAAATAGATGGAAGACCGAGAAGAAACATTCGCAATATATAAACTATGATATGGTCGAAAAATATAAAGCTTTTGGCGGTCTGCGAATAGAAGATGATGTTCTGGTGACAGCAAACGGCCGGCGAGTATTGGGCAAGAAAATACCGAAAACCATAAATGAAGTTGAAGATATGTCATCCGGTTAACCATATCCGGCCATTTTATTGAAGATATACAGGCATTAAACAACGAAGATTATCATCCCTTTGTAGACACGAGCTTCAACGGTTCTGAGCAAGTGAGTATTGTCGCAAGGCATCCTGCTGACTGCTATGAAATCCGCCCCAAGATGCGATCAAGAGAGTCTGATGTGTGGTAAATCAAGGCCTCCGGGTAGTGTGGATAGGGATGAAAATACTCGAAGGTGACGTATCCGCGATACCCTACCTTATCTAATTCCTCCATTACGGCGGGCCAATTGGTGGTGCCGTCCAGCAGGGGGCGAAATGTTTCCAGTGAATAATCAGTACTCTTCTTCGAGAATTCCTTGAAGTGGGTATTCTTGATGCGTTTACCCATTATCGGCACCCAGTGCTCAGGATGCTGAAATATCGAGATATTTCCGGTGTCGAAATGAATCTTCACATATTCACTTTGGAACGAGTCGACAAAATCGTTCATTTCCATGGGAGTCATGAGATAGCCGTTGAAGAAAATGTTCTCGATGTTCAGGGAGACCTTTAGTTTTTCGGCCTGGCGGGCTAACTTTCTGACGGCTTCTTTGGCGCGACGGTCACAGACGTCGTTGGGCACCGGCTCATAGTCGTCTCGCCAAGGGATATCAACCGCACCCGGTACGAGCAGCACGTTTTCCACGCCGAGGTCGTGAGCGGCGTGCGCGATTTTACCGGCCAAGTCGATGCCTTTCGCGCGTTTGTCCGGGTCGTTGCTGGTCAAAGGATAAGGCCAGAAAAGAAAGGAGCAAAGCCCGCTAATCCGGATGCCGATTTTGTCGGCTAACCGTCGAATGTCGTGGTAGTCTTTCGTTCCTGACTTGGGCGAAAGGTCGTTCTCCAGGTCGTAGTTCAATTCGATGCCGTCAAATCCGGCGTCCTTGGCTAACTGAAGGCATTCCTTCAAATTCATTCGTTGGGGATAAGGAAACGCCCACTGGTTGATGGATTTCTTCATGGCGTAGCGTTTGGGCGAACCCTTTCGCGGATCGGGCTTGAGTTTGGTCTTTTTTGCCTGAGCTACGTTCGAAAAGGCCGCCGCGCTCGTAGAAGCCAACAACGCTTTGATGACGTTGCGACGAGTCAGACAATTGTGTCCCGGTGGCAAGACGCTGGCCTGTGAATTTTTTGTTTGGTAACCTTTTGGCAAATGTTTCGAAGGGTTAGAATCTTTCATAACATAAATTATATCAGGTTTTGGACGTTTTATCTGGCATTCCCATTTAGAGTTACTCAGCTACGCTGCTGAGTCTTGTTCCAATAAAATATCAAGTCTCTTCTGTGAACGCAAGCGTTCTGTCCGCTTTTTCGGTAGTATATTTTGCAGGACATCTCGGAAACAAGAGTTTTGTTGCCGATTACCAATTTCAAGACATTTCTCCACTGTACTCAGGAGAGTATGAAGGTGTATTAGAGGATTTCCTGTGGTGTTCATGGTAACAAGATAGTAAAATTAGTGACATGAAGTAAGTTCTTCAGTGACAAGTAGGATGGTGTATTTCGAGGAAACAACTATGCAGACCAGATTGATATCCCTGCTTTCTCTCGTGCTGCTGCCGGCGATAGTCACGAGGGGTGTGATTGGCAGCGAGCCCAGCCGGGCTGCATCGAGACCTTACCGGGTACTTGTAGTAATCGGTGACCAGTGGGACGACCCAGGTAGTTACAGCATCGATGAGCAAACAAGCTCTGGCGGTCGAACACGCGATTCTGATAAAGACTTCCGTGATGTGATTACTATGCTCAAGATATGGGGCATTCCTTTCGACATTCTGCGTCTTGACCAGCAGCGGCTTCAAATCAACCGTTTCCTGAATGGGATCGCCGAGCCGAATTATAGCTGCCTGATATGGATGGCCAATCCGAAAAAGCTGAAAGGATTCTCCGCCAACTATGAAACCGTGCGCCGCGCCGTGGAAGAGTATGGAATGAGCCTCATAGCTCTGTTTGACCATATCGCAGCTCCCGAACTATCCGACCTCCTCGGTGTTGATTATAAGGGCGTTTCAGACCGACCACCCAAAAGCACAAACGCCGCGCTGACGATATCAGGTGAGCACTTTATCACAGCCGGTTCAGTCGGAACGGTTGTTCAGGCCGAGGAGCAGTCTAAGTTGCGAATTGTCCGCTGCAAGGCGCGCCCTGTCACGGTCGTGCTCGGCACAATAGGAGAATATCCACAATTGGTTGCGCGGGACATAAACGACGAAGCGAAGGTTGTCTGGATTGGTGGTGGCCGCAACTGGTTCGGCAAGTTTCAGGTGATGAGGCGGCTTTTCAGAAGAGCGCTGATTTACAGCATTGGGTATGGCCTGTTCAATGATAACTTCGAGAACGCTTTCATCTTCGTTATGGACGACATGGGAGCCTCGGAACATGCCTATAGCCTGAGGTGGCACTATCCGACGCCGAGCAAAGAGGACATCATCAAGTACCTGGTTGAGCCGCTGGAGGAGTACGGTTTCGTGATGGTTCAGAACGTCACGCCCGGCTATGCCAACCCGGTGACGCGCATGGTCGAAAATCCCTGGACTATTGATAAGTTCACTGATCCGTTTGGCAATGTGCAGGACTACGGTTCCACCAAGGAGGGACTTGACGAAGGTCTGCGGCGCGGTGTGTTCGAGATTCAAGCTCATCGGGTGTGGACACACATGACCTGGGACCTGGATTCGCCGCCCGGGCCGTGGTGGGATGCGCCGATCGAAGGAGAGAGGGCACACTCAGACTGGTATCAGGAAACCTATGACGAGCGACGTGACAGACCCGTACCCTCGAACGATATGCTTTTCCTCTACAAGGTTGGGCGGGATGCGATCGAAAGACAGTTCGGCGTGAATCCACTGGCAGTGACTATCCGCCCCGGCACAAGCCTGGAGCACGATAACGGGCGTCTGGCGGCGATCGCCGGCTACGGCGTCGGTCGATGGCACTATGTCGGAACCGACTATACTATCCAATTTAGTATACCTCAGATGTGCCCGGAACAATTTTCTTGTCACGATTTGGATTTGGTCGAACGGACAGACTCAGAGATCACCAGCCTTATAAAGAACCTCCAGCAGGTACCAACGGCGGCCTTGCTTGCGGCGAAGGTAGTCGGAGAACGGCGTATCGACCTGAGAACCAGGGACTGGATCGAGGCCAAGAAAGACAAGCGTTGGATTGGCTATAACGAGTACTGCGCCTACCTCCATAGTCTGGTCGAAGTTGTTCCGGCCAATGGGCTTCACGTGCGGTTCGATTACAATCCTCACTACTGCCGCCATTTTGCCAGGAATGCTTCCAATTGGACGTTAGAGCTGTCCGACCGCTACTTAAAGAAGCTCGGCACGAAGGTCTATCTTTCAATCGACGGCAAAGCGGAATTGCGGTCTCTCTCTGAATGGCAGACAATCACTATTCCGCCGGGCGTGGGCACTCGAAGTGCGTTTCTTCGACCGAAGTAGCTTCCTCTCGGAAGCCCGCTGAAAAAGCTGAGAGTTCATCTTCAGGACAAGCGGGCAATAACTTTTATAAGTGTGTCACTATGTATGATTTCATTGCTGTCGGCAAAGATTCTCAGCCCGCTTCCTTTGCCATATTTTTTGCCTGTCTTGTCCCATAGTATCGTGATGAGCCGACCGTGATACAAGATATTATCGAGGCAGAGCCAATCCCAAGTGTTGGGAGGTAAGAGTGAGTTAACCTCAATTATTTCATCAGCGCGTGGGCGGAGGCCTACCAGGCCGGTAATAACCAGATCGCAGAATGTGGAGTGGTTATAATACCTGCTTCTCTCGGAATTACCTTTAAGCCAGTAGCCGGTTTTTTCGTCCAGGTATTCGCCTATATAGGGCTTGCCGTTCCTATGCTGGGACTTGGCATAGGTTTTCAGGGCGTTGAAGTAATCATCTCTTGTTACATAACTTTGCTCATAGTTATTAAGCAGGTTTGCCATTGCCACCAGTGTTTGCGAGGTGGCAAAGGGCCAGACCGCGCCATCCCACTCACAGGTACCTACGCCATGTGATCTAAATTTGGGGTGTCGTCTTTCTGCCGTGGTAATGCCATAGGGAGCCGAGAAACCCTCAGGATCAATGAGCTGAGCCCAGGCTTGCTCATAACCGGAATCGGGCAGATTAAAATACCAGGGTATGAAGCCAATTGCTTCGCGAGCGTCTGAAAGCTCGCCATTTTCAAGACGAACCTTGAAGAATTTGGCTTTGTCATCCCAAAGCATGTTTTGAATCAAAGATTTCAGCCTGGCTGCCTTATTGGCGTATTCCAAAGCTACATCTGTCTTACCTGCCATTTCGGCGATTTTGGAAATGGCCCTGGCATTTGCTTGCATATAGCTGTTTATAGTTGGCCGGGCGTTCTTAGCATTCCTCGATCCGCTGATGGATTCCTCCATGCCGTCCCTGACATCGTACTGCCAGAACAGACCGTTATCAAGAAGCTTCTCTTGCTCCCATTTCTCATAATCGCTGACAAGATCGGATAAGAGAGCGACGAGAAATTCTTTATCTTGATGTACAAGATAGCGATTATACAAAGAGTCCGTGTGCCATCCACTGTATTTGTGAAAATGTTTCTGAGGGCCACCATTGTTCTCCGTAAGGAGTCCTTCGGACTTATGAAACCAAAACAGTATATAATCGTTCAGGTATTTCTGATTATGCAGCCAGCGCCCTTCGTTAATGTGGTGGCCGAGGGCGCAGCTAATCGTGTTGTACTTGCCGGCATGCCCGACAGGCAAAATGAATTCGGTCAACACAACACCATCAGGTGTTTGTTTTATGTGTTTGCGAAAAGTCCACCAGCGGTAATAGTAAATCTCTTCAAATGCTTTATCCGGGCACTCAAATAGAGGGATGTTTTGCTTCATCCAAGTCCAGGATTGGGCGTTGGAAATGAGATTTACAACATTCTCATCCTCCATACTATTGAAGTAACTAACATAGGGCTTGAAAGAATCAGGCCTTAAAACACTTTCCCTGTTGTTAGGGAGAGTTAGACTTATACGACAGCCAAAAAGACTTCCCGACATTCCAGCCGAGGCTGTAGTCAGTGCCATAGACTTCAAGAAATCTCGGCGATTAATTTTAGCTGTGTTTTGTGACCGGCAGTGAGCTACAAATTTATTCTTTATAATTGTTGACATTGCTCACCTTTAGAATGATTTATTATAGCAGTAATATTACAAAGTGAATCCCGATTAGCCTAACAAACAAGGCCCTTCTAATCAAACACATTTTTGTTTTCCTCTTACGTTGTTTGGAGAAATGGATTTGAAAGTATCCGACAAGGGTATTAGAATAAATCGTTTGGTGTTGTGTAGCGAATAGTGCCAGCGTAAAACGTCGGTAATAATGTTGAATCTATCGGCCATCGTAATAATAGCATCGTCTCTGCTTTTTGCTTTAAGCGGTTGTGACGATTTGAACGGCAATCGAATTTGTGTGAGCGAACCGTCGAATCCTGAGCTTACCTCTGAGAATCCTTCTACCCAAGGGGCACTTATTGACGTCTTAAATGGTGTTGCTGCGAAAGGAGTCACGTGGACTGCGGCCGAGTTGGTGATTAGGAACGCCAAGGTCGTTACTATAGATAAAGACAATCCTCGTGCCCAGGCGGTAGCTTTCAAGGGTGAGACAATTATTGCTGTCACCTCGAATAAAGCCATCGAGGAATATATCACAAAAGGCCTTACCGAAATAATTGATGCACAAAGCAGACTTGTGGTTCCCGGTTTCAATGATGCGCATATTCATTTCAATTTCGTTGACCCTGATTATATTGACCTTCGTTACATTACAGACCCAAGTATAATTACCAAGAAGGTTAAAGAGGCGGTTGCCAAAGCCAAGCCCGGCGAATTGATTCGTGGCGGCCATTGGGAGCACGAAATGTTCTACGATAGGCAGTGGCCCACTAAAGAGCTTATTGACCCGGTAGCGCCGAATAATCCGGTAGTGTTATCGCGTGCCGATGGACATTCGGTTCTGGTCAACAGTTATATTATCAGAAATTCAGGAATTACTAAAGAAACGCCTGACCCTTTTGGTGGTGAGATACAGCGCGATACAGTCACCGGAGAGCCCACAGGTATTTTTAAGGAAAAGGCCAAGGCATTGTTGAAATATGGAGAGATAACCATTCATCGAACTCCCAAAGAGCAACAAGAGCGACATATGCGTGGATGGCAGGCTGCGTTTGAATTGGCCAGGAAAAATGGTGTCACATCGATACAACTGCCTCCGGGCGGTGACTTTGATGTATATCAAAAGTTTAAGGATATGGGTAAGCTTACGGTGCGGGTATATATCGGTGGGTCTTTGACAGCCGACAAACAAAGGCTAAGCCGCTACGCCGAGCTGCAAAAGAAATATCCCAGAGATGGTAACTGGATACGATTTGGTTATCTCAAGGGATATATCGACGGCACGCTCGGTTCGGGTACAGCCCTATTTTTTGAACCTTATGTCGATTCTCCCGAAAAGACCGGTCTGCCTCAGATGTCGTATGAAGAGCTGGAAAAGCTGGTAGTAACCTCTGACAAAGCGGGATTCCAGATAGGTATTCACGCCATTGGCGATAAGGCCAACCGTTGGGTTCTTAATGCCTACGAAGAAGCACAACAGCTCAACGGCAAACGGGACAGCCGTCATCGTATCGAACATGCCCAGGTACTTCACATTGAGGACATCCCTCGGTTCGCCTCGCTGGGGGTAATCGCATCAATGCAGCCTACGCACTGCATAACTGATAAGCGTTTTGCCGAAAAACGAATCGGTTTAAAACGTTGTGAAGGGGCCTATGCCTGGCGGCGGCTGTTGGATGCAAGGGCGGCGGTAGCTTTTGGTACTGATTATCCCGTCGAGCCAATCAACCCGCTGGAAGGTTTGTATGCTGCGGTCACCCGAAAGGACAGAGCCGGCGAGCCCGGTGACGGATGGTTCCCGGATCAAAAACTAAGTATGGAGGAAGCCATCGAGTTATACACCCTTGGCTCAGCATATGCGGAATTCATGGAAGACCGCAAAGGTATGATCAAAGAAGGTTATCTGGGGGATGTAGTGATATTCAATAACGACCTGATGACCATACCTTATGACCAAATTATGTCTGCAAGAGTGGACTATACAATTGTAGGCGGAAAGGTTGTGTACAAGCGAAAAGAAGCAAATTGATGTACAAATAACGCCAGCCTTCATCCCAAGATGCAAATACCGGCTATCGTCATAGTATTTAAAAAAAGATTTGAACCAAATAAAAAATTCTTGTATTATTTCTATTAGGAATCAGGCTTATTTGTCCGTAAGAGGCGGTCTCGGATACATTTTATAACGCGTAATCTCGGGTATATAAATGAAAAAGTTCTTTTCGTTTCTGCTTGTTTTTTTAATAGTTGCGTTGATCGGCTGGCAAGCATACACACGAATCACCGCCTCTGCCGCTAAGACAAGACCGGGTCGTTCGGCTGTCGCGGTGGCTATCGAGACCAAACCGATTCGCAAAGATGTAATCAGGGATATTGGAATTTTTACCGGCTCTCTGTGGCCGAAGTCGCAGTTTATTGTCGCGCCTAAGGTGGCCGGCTGGCTCAAAAAACTCTTAGTTAATATCAGTGATACAGTTCAACAAAATCAGGTGATAGCAATTCTTGATGATGAAGAATTTACCCAGCAGGTACAACAGGCCAGGGCCGAATTACAGGTTGCTAAAGCGAACGCCGAAAACTGTACCAGCGATCTCGACATCGCCAAACGTGAGTATGAAAGGGCAAAGGCGCTTCGTGAAAAACAGATTGCCTCCGCTTCCGAGCTGGATGAATCCGAGGCCGCATTTAATGCCTGCCAGATGAGACTCAAGGTCTCACTCGCTCAGGTGGCTCAAAAGGAAGCTGCTCTAAAAACTGCTGATGTTCGACTTTCCTATACCAAGGTTCAGGCGTTCTGGGAGAACGGTGATGAGCCAAGAGTTGTCGGTGAAAGATTTGTGGACGAAGGAGCGCTGCTGCAGGTGAATGAGCCCATTGTTTCCATTCTGGAAAACAATCCATTGATCGCAGTGGTTTACGTCATCGAAAGGGACTATCAAAAAGTCAAGGTAGGTCAACAGTCTGTTGTCACTACCGATGCTTATCCCGATAAGACTTTTACCGGCAGTGTTGTCCGCATAGCACCGCTTCTCAAAGAGAGTTCCCGTCAGGCCAGAGTGGAAATCGAGGTCCCGAATCCCGATCAGTTGCTCAAGCCGGGAATGTTTGTAAGGTCCCGAATCGAGTTTGCCAGGCATGATAACGCCACATTGGTTCCGTTTGCCGCTCTGGTCAGAAGAGAGGATAAAGAAGGAGTTTTTATTGCCGATGTGAGCAATCTCAAGGCTCGTTTTGTTCCCGTAACAACAGGCATCATAAACGGCGAATTAGCTGAGGTAATAGAACCGAAAATTTCGGGTCTTGTGGTCACTTTGGGTAATCATCTTCTCGAGGACGGCTCAGATATTATACTACCCAAGAAGGACCCGGAAGAGGTTCCTCAAAATATGGACATTAAATCCAATTCGGCTTCGGTCAATACCAGGTCAGGAGATTCGCGATGAGAATCTCACGCTTTGCTGTCCACCGCCCGATATTCACGATTATGGTGGTTTTGATTGTAGTGCTCCTTGGCACTATCTCGCTATTAAGACTTCCTATCGACCTTATGCCGGATATTTCATACCCGACTCTCAGCATTTCCTGTGCTTACGAAAACGCCGGCCCTGAGGAAATCGAGGAACTTATCACGCGTCCAATCGAGGAAGCTATGAGTGCTGTGCCCGGAGTGGATGAGGTAACCTCCGTTTCCGTCGAAGGCCAGGGCACCGTTCGGGTAACTTTCAGTTGGGGAACTGATCTTGACGCCGCAGCGAATGATATCCGTGACCGTTTGGATAGGATTATCGATCATCTACCGGATGATTCCGACCGACCCACACTTCGAAAATTTGACCTTGCAAGCTTCCCAATCTTAATCCTTGGTGCTTATAGTAACCTCGATCCCGTCCAGACCCGGCAGATTATTGAAGACCAGGTGAAATATCGCCTCGAGCGTGTGCCGGGTGTGGCTGCCGTTAGCATATGGGGAGGCCTGGAGCGAGAGATTCATGTTAATCTCGACCCGGCCAAGATAAATGCTTTAGCAATACCTCTTGATGAGATTATGAGGCATATACGCGCGGGAAACGTAAACATTCCGGCGGGCACCATCGAAAGGGGAAATTTTGAGATTACGGTCAGAACACCGGGCGAATATACCGACCTAATGCAGCTACAGGACACTGTAATAGCGATTCGGCAGGGTGTGCCCATTCAATTGAGGGAAATCGCTTCCGTAGAGGATTCCTGGCAGAAGATTACAAGGATTGTCCGAGTCAACGGCATGCCGGGAATGCGGCTCTCGGTCAATAAACAATCGGGAAAAAATACGGTTGAGGTTGCACGTGGTGCACTTGAGGAACTTGAACGCATCAATCGTGATATACCGCAAATTACAATAACCCCTATTCTTGACACCTCCGATTATATCGAGCGCTCCATCAAAAATGTGGGTGCTTCTGCAATTTATGGAGGAATATTGGCTGTAATCGTGCTGCTTTTGTTTTTACGCAACCTGCGAAGCACCGTTGTTATTGCGACCGCAATTCCGGTCTCAATCATAGCAACTTTTGCCTTGTTGTATTTCGGTAATCTTACTCTTAATATCATGACACTTGGGGGATTGGCTCTTGGAATCGGCATGCTCGTTGATAATGCAATTGTCGTTCTCGAAAACGTCTTTCGAAAGCGGGAATCCGGCGACTTGTTGGAGCATGCCGCCGTTAATGGAACTGAAGAGGTCACAAATGCCATCATTGCCAGCACCCTGACTACCATGGTTGTCTTTTTGCCGCTGGTCTTTATGAGAGGCATGTCCGGCGTGATGTTCAAACAGCTCTCAATCGTGGTCAGCTTCTCGCTTTTGTGCTCCCTTGCAGTAGCCCTAACGGTAGTGCCGATGCTTTCTGCGCGTATTCTTCCTGCTTCTTCGAAAGATACACAGTTTAGGCAAACGTTTGGAGGCAGGATATTCGAAATTAGTGCACGATTTTTCAAAAATCTGGAAGACAGCTATAAAAAGCTCCTCCACCTTGCTTTAGATAACCGTGCCTTTGTTGTTCTTGTCGCGGTTTTAGTTTTAGCTGCAAGCTTGATGCTTATTCCATATGTGGGTGTAGAGCTGATGCCGAGTACGGATGAAGGTGAGGTCCGGGTCGACGGCGAAATGCAGGTCGGCACTCGTCTGGATTTGATGGACGAGAAATTTTTGTTCATCGAGGGAATCGTTAACGACGCTGTACCTGAAATTGATAACGTAGTTACAAGTGTGGGGGGCTCCCGATGGCGTGGAAGGGGGGGACATACAGGAAGTATTCGCATCTCACTGAAACCTCAGTCTCAGCGGTCGAGGTCGAGTGAGCAAATTGCTGCTGAGATGCGTCGCAAATTAAGCAGCATACCGGGAATGATTATTCGATGCCGCGCCGGCCAGGGATTATTTATATTCCGTTTAGGCACCTCGGGAGCTGACAGGATTCAGGTCGAAGTCCGTGGCCACAACATGCAGATGGCAGATGTGTTAGCCGCACAGGTCAAAGATATTGTGGAATCGGTGGAAGGAATCACCGATGCCCGAATCAGCCGTGAATTAGGAAGTCCTGAAGAACTGATTTTCATAGACCGTCAGAAAGCCGCCGATATGAATCTGACCGTTTCTAAAATCGCAAATGCCCTTCAAACTATCATCTCAGGTACGAGGGCTGGCTACTATCGTCAGGCAGGGGACGAATATACAATTCTGGTTAAGCTCAGAGAGGCTGAGAAAATGGACTTGAGAGATATTCTTGACCTTACCCTTGTCAGCTCCAACGGCCAGCCGGTTGTCCTTAGAAATGTCGTAAATGTAGCTCCTCAAAGTGGTCCTGTAGTAATTGAACGAAAAGACCAGGAGCGCATCGTTAGCATTTCGGCTGACATTAGCGGAAGGGACATGGGCTCAGTTATCTCGGACATACGTGGACTACTGCGAGGCATCCCTGTACCGGCAGATTTTACTATCGGCTTCGGGGGTGATTATGAAGAGCAGCAGAAGTCATTTCGCGAACTCTTGCTCAGCTGTATTCTGGCACTGGTGCTGGTTTATATGGTGATGGCCTGCCAGTATGAGTCTTTACGCGACCCTTTCGTTGTGATGTTTTCGGTGCCGCTGGCCACGATAGGAGTTATTCTGATGCTTTTCCTCACGGATACAACTTTTAACGTTCAGTCTTTTATTGGATGTATTATGCTGGGGGGAATTGTCGTCAACAATGCGATTCTTCTTGTTGACCATACCAACCTGCTGCGTCGCAAAGCCTCTATGCCGATTCGAGACGCTATTGAAGAAGCAGGCCGAAGGCGCCTGCGGCCGATTCTTATGACTGCAATGACAACTATTACTGCCCTGATACCTTTGGCCCTTGGCCTCGGTGAAGGAGGCGAAGCACAGGCCCCTCTGGCAAGAGCCGTTATCGGAGGCTTGCTAAGCTCAACATTGATTACACTCGTATTTGTTCCTGTTGTCTATTCTATTTTCGAACGCCGCAGCTTTGGCGGGACAACCGGCGGTAAAAGTGATATGGAAAGTATTTCAGATTAACGGCGATTGAAAAAGTGTTTGTTAAAAATTCAACCACCATATTTTGCGGCATGATATTGGTTATTAAGACCGTTTTGCTGTCCTCATGTTTGTCACTCGATCCTGAATCCTACTCTGATAATATTGGGCCAGCAAGTAGAGGTGATTTGCCAAAGGAGCAACAAAAGCTTCCAATGCGTAAATCTATTGATGCGAACGATACTACTTTAACCAAAGGTCCTCTCGAAATAGATATCGAGAGGGCGATTCTTCTCGCTATGGAAAATAACCGGTCGCTTGTTGTTGAAAGAATGAATCCCGAAATAAGCCGTACATTCGAAGAGGAAGAGCTTGCGGTCTTTGACCCGGTTCTTGATGCTGAAGTATCCAACAGAAGATCTGTCTCTGATAGACTCACCCGTACAGTTCTCAGGGCTGAAAGTTCCACATTAGACTCCGTTACAGGCTTGATTTCGCTGAACAAGCTTTTCCCAACCGGCACAAGCGTCGGACTCCAGGGCAGCACAAGTTATACAGATTCATCTCTATATGATGATGCATTCACGTCCACCCGTCTTGGTGTCAGTGTTACTCAGGCGATTCTGCAGGGGATGGATATCCGTGCTAATTTGGCACGAGTAGAACAGGCCAGAATCGAGGCGCTTATATCAGAGTATGAGCTGCGTGGTTTTATGGAGGTCCTCTTGGAAGAGGTCGAATCTAAGTTTTGGGACTATGCCCTCGCTCAAAGGCAAATTGAAATCTATACCAACTCACTCAATCTCGCCGAGAAGCAGATGGACGAAGTTCAGGAACGAATCAATATTGGACAACTCGCCGAGACCGAACTGGCTGCTGCGCAGGCCGAGGTCGCACTCAGGCGGGAAAACCTCATAAATGCCAGAAGTGACCTTGCCAAGGAACGTTTGGATTTGCTGCGGCTGCTGAACCCGTCAGAGAATGTTAATTGGAACAGGGATATCATTCTTGAATACCAGGCTTCGCTGCCCAGCATCGAACTTGATGATGTCGAACAGCACGTCCAGGTTGCGATGAAGATGCGCCCGGATTTGAATCAGGCTCGGCTACAGATACAACAAGGTGAGCTGGAAGTGATAAAGACCAAAAACGGGCTGCTACCTAAGATGGATTTCTTTATTGCTTTTGGCAAGACAGGCTATGCGGATACCTTCAATCGTTCTGCAAATAATATATTCGGTGATAGTTACGATGTTACCGGCGGTCTTGTGTTTGAATATCCCCCAATGAATCGAAGTGCTCAAGCCAGACATAGTCGGGCTGTTATCAGCAGGCAACAGTTACTCGAAGCCCTAAAAAATCTCGCCCAGCTTGTACAGGTTGACGTTCGCTCCGCTTATATTGAAGCAACTCGCACCAGCGAACAAATTGCCGCTACGGCCGCCACCCGTAATTTCCAGGAGGAAAAACTCCGCACCGAAATTGAAAAATTCCGTGTGGGCAAATCCACTTCCCTGCTGGTTGCCCAGGCCCAACGGGACCTTCTTGCCAGTCAGATTGCTGAAATACAGGCTGTCGCTAATTATCTGAAGGCTCTGGTTGCTCTTTACAGAATGGAAGGCTCGCTGTTGCAACGCCGGGGCATTTCGGCACCGGGCATAAAATCCATCAGTCTCGACAGCGAAAAATAGCACGATTATGATCTAATTATCTTCAGAGCTATTATCGGGACTTTTTTATCAGGAGATGTTTTGAACGATTCCTTTCTTGCGGGATGATTATATTCTTTAAGTCCAAAATAAGCCCTGGAGCCTAATTTTCAATAATATCTCTCGATGTATTAAAAGAAGTGAAGGGCCTTGTAGCGTTGTAGTGCAGGAACGTTAATTATGGATGATAATCGCTTGGTACCTTCCGCAGTTTGTAGTGCTTGTGCTCTGCATCTTCTTGTGTTTCTGCGGCGCGCAAATCGCGTTCGTCCGGTCTTCGATTTAAAATTGCTCTCTACTAACGACTGTCCCAAATAGCACGAAAAAATAACCTTTTTTCTTTCATATCTTTACTTGAACACAAAGCTGAACACCTCAAAACCGATATACAGAATGGGCGGCAGGTCACAGCCAGCTCTTTCATATTGACTTTGTCTGTCGTAGATATATAATGTTCTATGCTTTGTATAATCGAGCGAAGTGTTTCTGATAGTTTCGAGGAATTTAATATGTGGCGGAGAATTCTCCATTTCTTTCGTAAGCCGACAGAGAGCGATAACCTCCTGGCCGAGTTCGAAGACACTCTAATGCTCGTAGTTGATCCTGAGCAGCTAACCAATAATTTGCTTAGCAAACTCAAGGAGCTGATAAGTGTAGAAAAAACCTTTGTATATCTTGTAAATCAGAGTGAGTCGTTTCGAACTTTCTCTTTGTTGGATAAGGTCTCTGAAGGGGCATCCCGGTTGCCGGATCTCACCATTAATAGCAGAATAGTGCAATGGTTCCGGGCAAATCGTCAAATCTTATTTTTTGAGGGAGACAAAGAGGTGATAAACTATTTGAGCTCAGAACTTCAACCGTTTTTGGATTTGTCTGTTAATCTGGCTTTCCCTCTTATTTCGATGGATAGGTTAATTGGCATAGTGTTTCTGCATATAAGTCAGGAGCCGCTGAGTAAGATTCAGATTGCAAATTTGCAAGTGCTCGGCAAACAGGCTGGTTTAGCGTTTGAAAATGCCCTTCTTTTCAAGGAGCGCTTACGCCAGAATGAACGAATGTTCCGCGCTGAGCAATTAGCCACAATGGGCCAGTTTGCTGCGGGGATTGCACATGAGCTTCGAAATCCCTTGACGGCGATTCGCAGCACGATACAGTACCTTGCGGGCGATTTTGCCGGAGACACGGACCAAATGAAACTCGCTAATGATATATTGGATGAAGTCGATAGGCTCAATAATATTGTGGGTAATCTACTTTCGCTGGCGCAGCCTGCTGAGAGTAACCCGGAAGAGATAGATATTCCTCAAGAAATCAAACACTGTCTGAATTTTATTAAGGCTAAAGCTAAAAGTCAGAATGTCAAGTTACAAACAGATTTTGTGAATAACCTCCCAAAGCTTACCTTCGACCCAGCCGAGTTACGTCAACTGCTTTTGAATGTCGTGATGAATGCGCTGCAAGCTATGCCCAAAGGTGGAACCCTCTCAATCAGAACTAATCAGTTGACGGATGGAGGCCCTGGCTATACCTCAGGCTTCAACAGGCTGTTGATACAGGTTGAAGATGAAGGAGCCGGAATAGACTCTAACCTGCATGAAAAGGTTTTTGAGCCTTTTTTCACGACAAAAGCCGGGGGGACAGGTCTCGGACTGGCCATTTGCAACAGTATTGTCAAAAGATATAATGGAGAAATCTGGATAAAGAAAGCTAAAAGTGGCGGCACAGAAGTCAATATAGCATTGCCTGTCAGCTAAACACGGCTGTCTGGAGTCAAGTAACATGAAGAAATCCAAAGTGCTTATTATTGATGATGAAGCTGGCATATCTTCCATTTTGTCTGCACTATTAACGAAGAACAGTTACGAAGTGGAGGTTGCCAATTCTGGTGAGTCGGGGCTTGACGCATATGCTCAATTTATGCCGGCCGTTATTCTGTTAGACCTTAAAATGCCTGGAATCGATGGCATAAAGGTAATGGAAATACTTAATAAGCAGCTCAACACCGACTGCAAAATTATAATAATGACCGCACACGGGGAGGTTCGTTCTGCAGTTGAAGCGATGAAGAAGGGAGCTTTCGATTATCTTGAGAAGCCTTTTGATAACGACGAGCTTCTGGCCATAATTTCTCGGGCGGTAGAGATGGTAACACTCAAACGGAGAGTCAAGCAGCTGGAAGACCAGCTTGAAGAGACCTACCGGTTTGAAAATATTGTGGGCGTCTCGGACAAGATGAAGTCAACGTTCGCTCTGATGCGAAAATTTGCTGCCACTGACGGCACGGTATTAGTCTGCGGCCAGAGCGGTACAGGTAAAGAATTAATAGTGCGGGCTATTCATCAGGCCAGTAAGCGTAAATCCGGGCCGTTTGTTGTAGTCAACTGTGGCGCCATACCCCCGAATCTTATCGAGAGTGAGTTTTTCGGTCACGAGGCGGGTTCATTCACCGATGCCAAAGAGCTTAGGGTAGGCAAATTTGAGTCTGCTAACGGTGGAACTTTGTTTCTTGACGAAATCAGCGAACTTACTCTTGAAGCACAAGTGAAGCTTTTGAGGGTTATCGAGGAAGAAACTTTTTCTCGTGTGGGTAGTAACATGCCCATTTCGGTCGATGTCCGGGTAATGGCAGCGACGAATCGAGACTTGGCAGCTATGGTCGAGGAAGGGAAATTCAGAGAGGACCTTTACTGGCGGTTGAATGTTCTGAGCTTGAATGTTTGTGCACTGCGCCAGCGCAAAGAAGATATTCCAATACTGGTGGATTACTTCCTTGAGAGGTATGCTACACCGCTGGGAATAGAACAGCCTACTGTTTCTGATAAAGCGATGGAATTATTGATGGCTTATGATTGGCCGGGCAACGTAAGAGAACTGCAGAATTGCATTTATAGCGCGATGACGATTGCGAGCGGCCCGACCATTGAACCTGCTGACTTGCCAAGGCGAATTTACCTTGGTTCGGAGCCATCAGAAGTAACCAGTGTGTTATCGGGGCGAATGTCACTCGCCGAGACTGCCGCTCAAGCCACAGCGAAAGCCGAGCAGGAAGCGATTAACAAGGCCCTTTTGGAGACCGGGGGCAATCGTGAAAAGGCTGCTGAGTTGCTTGGCATCGGCAGGAAAACTCTTTACCGCAAGTTGAGACAATACGGAACAGAATAATTCACTCGTTTGTTATTAGTGGGTCATTCGTGACCCAAGTGTGTCATTGATGACCCAAGTGTGTCATTGATGACCCAAGTGTGTCATTGATGACCCACTGGACACCGCAACGGCAGCATCCCTTAAAGGCATTTTTTGCCTCTATCTCTTTTCAAAACAACGACTTACGAAAGCTGCACAGGACCAGGCATATTTTGGCACACCTTTTGCAAAAAACTACAGGATTAGCGAAGCAAATGAAGGCGGCAAAAGACTTAAAACTAAGACGAAGATAAACAAATAGAGAACAGCATGATTTGGAAAATTGCTAAAAAGGAGTTTCTGCTGAACCTGATGACGTTCAAGTTCGCTGTGGGGACGATCGTCTGTGTGGTCCTGACGGCTGTTTTCGTGCCAATTCTGGTAAAGGACTACCAGCAAAGACTCAAGGTTTATAATGATAATGTTGCCCGTAACGAAGCCGAGCTGCGAAAAGTCAAGGTTTATAAGAATATTACGCCCACTATATTTCGGCCACCATCAATGCTGGCAGTCTTTAGCGAAGGACTGGAGAAGCGACTCGGTAACTCAGCAACAATAGAACTAAACAGGGTACCTGAGATAAGCGCAGCGGCGGCTAAAGGTAATCCCTACCAGGCAGTCTTTCCGGTCTTTGATGCTTCGCTGATTTTTAAGATTGTCATAAGTGTCCTGGCTCTGCTCGTGGCGTACGATACCATATGCGGTGAAAGAGAGCGAGGTACACTCAGGCTGATGCTATCGAGTGCGACTGCACGTTATCAGGTGTTGCTGGGCAAGCTCTTAGCAGGACTGATGGTTCTTATTGTTCCCGTCACGATTGTATTCGTAATTGGTATGATTATTCTCCTGTCTTTTTCGATGGTGGATTTGACTGGCTCTGATTGGGTGCGAATAGGACTTATGTATCTCGCTTCATTGGTCTTCATTTCAGCGATGTACAACGTCGGGCTGTTATTTTCTTCCCTGACGAGAAGATCGTCCGTTTCTCTGGTGCTTGGACTATTTATTTGGATACTCTTCGTGGTAGTAATTCCCAATGGAAGTGTGTACCTCGCTACAGAAGTGCGACCTCTGGAACCGCAGGAAAAGATAGATGGACAGATGATGTCACTAAGGCAGGAGTATAGAATCGAGTTCAATAAAGTCAATCCACCTTCGCCGAGCAACGCAGTCCAGTCGAATGCTTCGGACGCCTTTGGGCGCGGGTATATCCGAATACTTAACAGACCTTTTATGGAGTACCTTCGAAAAAGAATCCCGCTCGAGTATTCTTTTAGAATCAAGTACGCCGACAAGTACTGGGAGGTAGAACGCAGCTATTTCAATAGTCTGTGCGGGCAGAAAACTCTTGCTGATGCTCTCTCACGAATCTCGCCCATTTCGTTGTATGAAATTTTGATATCGACTTTGGCCGGGACGGACATGGCTGCCTATCAGCGTTTCATGAATACAGTCAGAGCACATCGGGCGAAAATTGTCGAGTATATACGTTCTAAAACCGATGGATTCTCTTCGCCGTCCTTTTTTACACCTTGCACGGAAGAAGAAATTGTGGAATACGAAAAGTTCATGGTGCAATCCGGAGAGGCGCAAGATGAAGGTGAGAGGGCGAGGCTCAATCAGGCCCTCATCGAGTGGTGGTATAAGATGCTTGAAGAGACTCCAAATCTTGATCTGCAGGATTTTCCACGGTTCATATCGGTGCCAGGCGCTCTTGGAAATCTTCGAAGTGCAATTCCAAACCTGGCATTGTTGATTTTTGCGAATGTACTGTTTTTTGCTATGGCCTTTGTAGCATTCGTAAGGTATGACGTAAGATGATGTAACGCCAATACAAAATAAATTAAAATTCATCATTGTTTAAGCGTGGGAGACAAAACATGATCCGCCAAATATTTCGCAAAGAAGTTCTGGAGAATCTATTGAGCTTGCGTTTCATCCTATCGCTTCTCTTGATCATCTCGCTGTTTGCTGCAAGTGGCTTTGTGTTCGTGAGCAGGTATAGGAAACAGTCGCAGGATTACTGGAAAAAGACAAATGAAAATCTATCAGCTTTGCGCGAAGAATCGAGTCAGTTATACAGATTGGCATTCTATAAGCAGGAAATCTATAGGAGGCCAAGACCACTGACGTGTTGTGTAGAAGGATTTGAAAAGTCGCTCCCTAACTGTTTTAGGTTCGATGTATTCACAAGTGATTTGCCAGAAATAAAAGGCCTAAGCAACTTTATCTTGCCGCATTTTAGTGATATTGACTGGGTCTTCATCATTTCTTTAATTCTTAGCTTCGTCGCACTGGTTTTTTCCTATGACTGCATCTGTGGCGAGAAAGAAACAGGCACGCTGCGTCTAATGCTGGCTGGTACAATCCCCAGATATAAGGTTCTTATAGCGAAATATACTGGCGTAATGTTCACCATAGGAATACCCCTGCTTTTTGGTCTCCTGGTTAACCTTGTTGTTGTGGTCTCTTCCAGAGAGGTTTCTTTTGAGGATCAAATATGGCTGAAAGTTTTCGCTATTGTCTTGTTATCCTTTTTGTATCTTTCCATTTTTGCATTGTTGGGGATATTTGTCTCCAGCAGAACCGCGCACTCAGCCAACAGTATGGTCATCCTTTTACTTGTATGGGTAGCACTGGTCATCCTGATACCAAGCTTTGGAAGAATCATCTCTGATGTATCATACGAAACTCCCACCCAGGTAGATTTAGAGAGAAAATTGGCCGAAATAGGCGAACAAATTTCGAACGACCAGCGTTCCGGAAAATTTGGTGATAGGGCAGGTGTTATGTATATTGATCTTGACAATCCCAACAATAATCCACCTGCAAGGGCCCGTCTTAGAAACGCTAAGACAAACGCCAAAAACAAGGTTTTTAACGACCATCACAACAAAATGCTGGCCCAAACGTTCGGGGGCCGCAATCTTACGTGTGTTTCACCAACCGTAATTTATCAACGTGCCTCTGAGGCTGTTGCTGGCACGGGAATCAACCACTGTGTACATCTTTACCGGCGGACCAAACGATATCAAGCCAGCTTAAAGGAGTATATCCGTAGTGAAGACACCAAAGACCCTAATAGTCTACATCTAATATTTCCAGAGGAAGGTTGCGCGCGGCATTGGAAGACAATTTCTCATAAGACTGTTGACTTTAACACTGTGCCGAAATTTCAGGAGCGAGCCCTGGCGCTTGGCCAATCTTTGCAGTTGGCCATCTGGGATATTGGGTTGTTGGCCTTATTTAACCTGGTTTTCTTTGCAGCTTCTTTTGTATCATTCTTGAGATATGACGTGCGATGAGAAGAAAGGAAACTCTGCATGATTTGGAAAATCGCAAAAAAAGAGTTTCTGCTGAATCTTATGACGTTCAAGTTCGCAGTGGTAACAATCGTGGAAGCCGAGATGATTGTTGGAATTTTCAACAGTCGGGAGTAAAGCTTAGTAGAAGATAAAAAGAAATAGAGCGGTAATTTGAAAAATGGGGAAAGCACAAAGCTATCATGAAACAGTGGAGAAGTTAAGTAGTTAAATTCAATCTTATCAGATTCTGAAAGGGCGGAATTATGAAGAAATTCATTGCCATAGCTGTCATATTGATATGCTGTCTTGTGTATGCAATTGTTAAACTTAGCATGTCAGAAGACCAAAATGCGTATAAGCAGACAGAAGAGACGCAAAGTGCAAAACAAATAAATGCTGACAACACTGATAAGGCAACACCCGAAGAAGGCTCCGGTTCCGCTGTTCCTGCTACTGCTGCCCAGGTCGAAGCCGTTACCAAAGCCTTTAGTGAATTTATAAGTGCCATCAAGAGTGAAGATTATGAGCAGGCATGGATGCTGACGTCGAAAGTCGTCAATCCTAAGATGAGCTTTGAGGAATTCAAAAAGGGAATGGCTGGCGCGAGAAATGAACTGGTGAACGTCAAGATACACCCGGAGTCTTCCATTAACATTGAAGGTCGTGTGGGATTACTTGTTACGAATCCTGAGAATCCTGAAGACGAACAGTATTATTTCTTCTTCATTCAAGAAGAGGGGCAGTGGAAATTCAGTGGTCCGAAACGTGCCAAGTTCGTGGATACCTCAAAAGAATGATTCTCATAGTGGAAAAATTTATCGTTAGAGCGTTGCTCTTTTGAAAAGCCACAAAAACTGTCATTCTGAACGGAGCGCAGCGGAGTGAAGAATCTCTTTATGGCTCAAGAAATGAGATTTTTCAGCTTCGCCTCAGAATTACAATCCACGTTTTCAAGAGAGCATCAGAGCGTCTTAATATACATTATGTCAACGATTCGACCGTGTAAGAGGAATCCGATGTGATTTGGAAAATTGCGAGAGAAGAGTTCCTGCTGAATTTAGGCTCGGCAAGATTCGTTGTCACTATCAGACCTTGGTAGAAGCCTTCGGTATAGGTTGGGTCGACATATTATTACTTTTTCTTTTTAACATTCTATTCTTAGTCGCGGCCTTTATAAAGTTCAACAAATACGACGTGCGGTAAGAAAGGAAAGAAACAATGCTAAATTCGATAATCAGAAAAGAAATACTTAGTAACCTTCTCAGTTACAAGTTTTCGATAATAATTATTCTCTCCACAATATTGATTCTCGTCAGCATATTCGTTATGTATCGCGATTACTGCCTGGCCCTGGAAAATTATGAAATCTTGCGGATGAAATCCGAGGGTCCTGTTGTAGTTATTCCGCCAACACCATTGGGCGTCTTTGCCAAGGGGCTGGACGAGAATTTATGTCGCTCCTATGGAGTCGGGTTAAGTGGACAAATCAGCGTAAGCAGCAAACAGCAGTCGGTGAACGATCTTTTCAAGCTTTTCACAGCACTGGACTTGCTGTATGTCATCAAGGTCATACTGTCTCTTTGTGCGGCGCTCTTTGCTTTTAACATAATTTGCGGTGAAAAAGAAATAGGAACACTGCGGCAATCGCTGAGCAGCAGCCTGAAAAGGCCGATCCTTATTATCGGCAAATGGATCGGCGGATTTAGCAGCTTTATCCTGCCTTTCTTCATAGCGGTACTTTTAGGCACAATTTTCGTGACCTTATCACCTATGGTAGATATGAACGACCAAAATTGGGTAAAGCTGGGGCTGTTCCTCTTAAGCAGTGTGCTCTATTTAGCGGTTTTTTTCTCTTTAGGATTGTTGATTTCCTGCCTTACACATCGTTCTTCTACATCTTTGGTTATTTCTTTATTTATCTGGACTATTCTTGTCTTTCTCATTCCGAATCTGGGCAATATTCTGGCCCGTCAATTTGTCGAAATTCCGACGGTTCAGCAACTTGAGCTAAAACGTGAACAAAGTTGGACCAAGAATAGGTTTGAGAAACGCAGGGCGGATCGCTCTGAGCATAAGGAAATGGATAGCCGCATGAAGGCAGAAAACGATAAATTAACCGAAGATTATCGCAACCGTTTCAATAGACTGGTAAAAGTATCTCAAAATATCACCCGATTTTCCCCGGCTGCTGCATTTACCTTCCTGGCGACAGACATTATGGGAACTGGTATGTTAGAAGAACGAAAGTTAAGAAAGGCGGTTTTGGAATACCTAAAGGATGGGGATGATGATGAGGGCGACAGTCCGGTTTTTAGTTATCGGCGTAGTTCAATCAGAGAGGTTTTAGGCCCGGAGGGCTTGAGTAGTTGTTTAATTCTTATTCTGTTTAACATACTGTTTTTCACAGGGGCGTACGTGGTTTTTCTGCGATATGACGTGCGATAATTTTAATCAAAGGAGAATATCGATGTTAAAAACAATCATTACAAGAGAGTTTTTGAATAATATCCTTAATTTGCGGTTTATGATAGGGCTTGTTTTGTGCATCATTGTCACCTTTGCCTGTATTATCATTCTGGCCCATGATTATCAGAAAGAACTGGCCGATTACAATCTTCGAGTCAATTTGCAGGATGAATTCCTGAGAAATTATGCCTACCGAGATGGGCTTTTCCGGCTGATTCCCCAGCAGAAGCCGCCGGAAAGGTTTCAACCGCTCATAATTGGCATTTCAGGCGACGAGAATGTGGAGTCTTTTGATGATAATCCCTTACCCATACTCTTTCCTCCTTTTGACTTCTTATTTATTGTGACGATTATTATGAGTATGCTGGCGATCCTCTTTTCTTACGATACCATCTCCGGGGAACGACAAAGTGGTACGTTGAGATTAGTGATAGCCAATTCCATATCCAGAACAAAGATTCTTTTTGGTAAATTGGTAGGAGGTGCCGCCAGCCTGCTAATACCATTTATTCTTTCACTTCTGGTTGGAGGGCTTTATATTTCCATAAATCCGTCTATCCAGTGGGATGGCTCGGCATGGGCGGAATTTGGCTTATTAACCGCAGCTTCGATTACTTTCATCACGTTGTTTTATCTTTTGGGGCTTATGATATCTACGTTTTCCCGATATCCGGCTACTTCAATTTTGAATTGTCTTTTCCTCTGGGTACTGCTGATTCTGGTGATTCCCAACCTATGCCCTCATATATCAGCCCAGTTTTGTCGTATTCCATCGATTAAAGAAATTGAAAGGAGGTCTTCAGAAATTGCTGCTCGTGCTTCCAAAACAGCACGGGAATATATGAGGCAAAGCGTAAAAAGATTTAGAAGCCGTTATGGTGAACTGTTTTCCGAATTTGAATCAATGAAATTCGGTGGTATTGGTTATTTTTATTTTTTTGGTAGAGATATAGAAGTTGCTGACCCTGGCATTCATCAAGAAGCAGCCCAGCAGCGGGCAGCCGCCGATCCAGGGTTTAAGGCGATGATGGATGCATTCCGTCAGGAGGTTGCAAAGGCAACTCAAGAACGAGAGCGTATCAAAATGGAATCTAAAAAGCTTTGGAAAGAGCTGGAGACAAAAGCAGCTTTACAAACGAAGCTTGCGAAAAACCTTGCCTGCATTTCACCTATTGCAAATTTTGTTTATGTTGCCAGAGATCTGACGGGAACGGGGTTGCGTAGTGTGGAGTACTTTGAGCAAGTTAAAGATGAGTATAGTGGGCCGTATGGGCGGTTTTGGCAACATGTGGATATAAAGGAACGGCAAGCAAAGAAAAATGACCTGACGTATACACGGGCCTCTTTTCTTGATTTAGGTGATTATCCCCGCTTTGAGTTCAAAGAGGAGGCGTTGAAAGACAAATTAGTCGAAGTGCTTCCTTACTGGGGGATACTCGTTTTGTTTAATGTCGTGTTTTTTGTGGCGGCGTTTGCGGGGTTCATGGTATACGACGTACGGTAAAAAAGAAAATACTAAATTCGAATACCGGCGTGCCGGGAAGATGTGAAATTCAGAAAGAGAGTAAAATGGAAATTAGGCAAAGCTACAGAGTTGTGTTTTTGACGGCCATCGTATTGTGTTGGTTACATTTGGGACAGGGCGATGTTCTTGCGGACAAGAAACTTGACCCTTCACTTTTGCAGATTGAACAACGCCTTGAAGAAGAAACTAAGACGGGTCCTTCGGAGCCTAATTCGCTTACATACTTGCGAGCAATTGGAGAGAAGCCGGTTCGAAGTATATCGCCCAGACAGATGGAAGCCAAACGCGTGCTGACTCTCGAAGAATGCCTGCAATTAGCCTTCGCTAACAGTAACGAAATCAATCAAGCACGCCAGCAAATACTTGCTGTAGGAGGAAGTAAGCTGATTAACAATTCAAGGTTTTTGCCCACAATTGAGCTAATCAGCCAATACGAGCATTTTAGAAACTTCGAGTCCGACAACGTAACTGACGATGCACATAATATAAGTGCAATAATCAGCCAGCGGATTCTTGAATATGGTAGAGACCACCCTCTCGATATTAGCTTGCGTGAAGAGCAGCGTAGTGCACTGTTCAATTATGAAAATAAGGTTGCCAGTATATTCTCGGATGTGCGCAGAGCATTCTTTTTCGTAAAGCTGAAAGAACAGCAGATTTACACCCGTCAGGAGCTGCTTGAGCAGTTCGAGAGGCAATACCAGATAAAGCAGCAGAGGATGGACGCAAATAATCTGAGTGTGAGAATCGAGGTTCTGACGGCCTACTCAAATGTCCTTAATGAGAGAAAGGAGATAAATGCTTTAGAGCGGGAAAGATTCAATCGCAAGATGGAGTTATTACGATTAATCGGCTTGCCGGTTGGTGCCGACCAGGTGGAATTCGAGGGCCAAATGGATAGTTTTGGTCTCGACGATTTTGATATGAATGGAATGATTCGCCTTGCCCTGGCCCAGAGCAGCGAGTTAGCATTAGCCGAAGCCTACGTGGCCGAGCAGCAAAGGCTTCTGGATCAATTACGTTATGAATACGTCCCGGATCTTCGTATCAGCACGGGCTATCAGGCGGAAAACGGTAAGATTGGCGCAGACCTTATTAACCAGGATGATACCTGGGGTCTGGACATATTTGGCCAGCCAAAAGTTCCGGGAATGAAAGAAGCGAGAACACAAAACCTGGGTATATTCGGCGATGAATTACCTTTAGGTGGACCCGAGCCCGGGTGGTTCGCAGGCTTACAATTACGGATACCTATCTGGGAAGGGGACTCGCGCAAGGGCAAACAGATCAAGTACAAAGCTGTCCTCAACAGCTTAAAAGCTGCCATGGAGGATCAAAAGGACCGCATTGAACTGATGGTGCGCCAACGCTATAAGCTTCTTGCAGAGCTGAAATTCCAGGTTGAACTGGCCCAGGAAAATGTCAATATCGAGAACCAGAGATTCGCAATAAAGACCGAATTAAGAGATGTCGGCAGAATCTCTGATGATGAGTTGGAAACTTTTCGTAGATTGTTTTTCGCCGCACAGGATAGCTTTTTCAGGCAACAGGAAGTTTTGATTGAAAGTCAGGAATATCTGCGTTTGGCAATACGTTATTTTAAGTAGGAGTTTATTTGAAATGAGCAGAGTCAATAAATTCAGATGTGTTTTGCTGGTAATATTTATGTCATTATTGACCATTTCAGCAAACGCACAGCAGGAAGAGCCAGAGGCACCAATTACAGAAACGGAACAGATAACCAAGACCCGCACCCGCACAGAACTGCTGAACGAGCTAAGTCTTAGGACAGCCCAGGTTGTACTCGAAAATGCGAGGGAAACCCACGATCGCTACAAAAGTATGTACGAAGACGCCCAGAGGCTTTTTAAAAAGCAGATTATATCCCAGAAAGAACTTGACGATGCTCTGTCGGCCTATACCCAGGCTCAGCAACTGCTGAAGCAGGCTGAAATCCAGCTTGAACAAACGAAGCTGGGCTTTCTCGCAAAAGCATCACATATTACCATTATGGAAGCCAAGAAGTACTACGACAGCCAAGGCCAACGAATGCTGCTCGACCTGGTTCTCAAGAACACATCCAATATGGCGCTGGCCGAATCAGCGCTGGGTTTGACTGAAAGTGGAGGTGAATCGCAATTAAAATCAGACTGGCAAAACCCTGAGCAAATACGAGCTTTGCTTAACATTGAGAATATATTCGTCTCGATCGTCAGTAACTCGTCGAGCATAGGCAAACCTTACGAAGAGATAATACCCGTACTGCCTTACGGTGAGGAAAAAAAGCTTACCTTTACATTATTAGCGGAGGATGTCCAGGAGGCAGGAGTTAAATTACAATACCTGGAACAGGTAGTAACAGAAATGATTTTCCTTGAAAAGGAATCACTCCAAGAAATACCGACTGTTGTGGCTTCCCAGTTTTCCCAGGAGGGTCAGCTTGGTACTGATATCCATTACGACCTTGACCTCGAAATGCTGGTAACTTCGGACATAAGTTTTTCCCTGTTGGTTACGAATCTTCCACCCCAGATCAACTGTTCATTTATCGATTCAAGCAGCGGAGCCCGCATTACCAGCGTGCGTTTTACTGAACAAGTCAGCAAGCACGATCTGGCCGTGCGGGTTTCCATTCCACAGAAGCTCGAAGTTGAGATGATTGACAAAACGATAAACTTTCAGGTCTGGGTGGTTACGACCAAGCAGGCCGAAACGCTTAATAATTTAAAACATGAAAATGCCGGTCAGGTTATATCGGCCGAAAAGCTCGATCAGATAAAGGCAGGCAGGGTCGATGTTGCACTGATCCCCAAAGGAACAGGTCGGCTGGAGATCCTGATAAACAATCTCTTTGAGGAAATAAAGCCACGGCAGGACGTCAATATCAAGGCTGACCTGCATAATGATGGTACTCTAACGCTGTTTAATATCGTTCCGGAGATATCGCCACCGCTGGGCTGGACGGCTGAAGTTCTACCGAAATTGATAGAAAAACTTTCGCCGGACGATAAGCAATCGATGCAAATTCATCTTACGCCAGGTGAGGAAGTTGGCGTAGGCGAATATGAGGCCCAGATTGAGGCAAGGGGCCAAAGCGGCAGTGAGGTCGTGGAGGCACTGGAGAAACGGCTCAAAATCCGCATCAGCGCCAAGACGAATATTACTGCTACCCTGATACTGGTCTTGGGGCTGGTTGCACTGATAACCGGGATAGTATTTATGGGCGTAAAACTAAGCCGAAGATAAAATAAACAATTACATAGCAATCATTGAAACAGTGAATTGCTCATCAAAAAGAGAAATTATCTGATAAGGAAGGGAGTAAAAATGAAACCTACTAACATAATGTATAAAAAGAATAGGGTTCTAATTTGTGAATTAGCATACATTCTTCTATTAGGACAGAGCTTTTCTGCGGTTTGTGCAGAGGAATTGCAGCTTCCGAAGGATTTCAAAGTAAGCCAGTATTTCAGCTTCTTCGGGAGTCGTGGCATCGACTGGCAAGCCCTGCACGATCCAGGCAATAATCCCATTCTGGTCGCTTGTATCAAAGGGAGCACTGAAAAGTCGCTCAAGGGTCTCGGAATTGCCGACCTTCAACAGCGCTTGGAAAGGCTGGAGCGTGGGAACTTGATTAGAAAGGCCGGCGAACGCTACATATTGGCCTTTCCAGCCGTAATAGGTGAGAAACGGGATTGGTTGCGAAAATACGCTGAACAGGCAGCCCGGAAGTTGGTTCCCTTAAGTGAAAAGATGATTACTCAGATTCGGGCAAATCTGGCAGGACGCGATGAGATGCTTTATCACGTAATGTGGTCGGTTGTCATGGACGGGGGCCCCGCCTGGGATGCGGCTCGGGCGGAAATGAACAAGAAGATTAAAGCCGGTGATACTTCGACTCAGAATAAAGCCTGGCTGCTATACCCGTCTCATCCGTTCCGTGCAGGAACTAACAGCTATAGTAGCTCTTCCGGACGTCTGCAAATCACGTGGAGCCGTAACACTCCCAGCCCGAATGCTATTTGGAGAATTATTTCACAACATGAAAACCAATTAGTCCAAGCGATTGAGCAGAATAATCCTGTCGTGTCGGCAGAAGCCAGAAACGCTCTTGGCAAATACGGACTGGTAAATGAAGGTGGGAAAGTCCGCTTTTATGCTATAAAACGTGATTCCGAGGCCGCAAACGTTTACCGCGACCTCGGCGGACAGTTCGGCCGGCAGATGATGAACTATCTGGACGTAGCCAAGGTTGTTGATATGTTAGGAGTTTCGCCCGGCGTTGCTTTTGTCATCGCTTATCATGAAATCTGCTGGCAATTGCTGCAGGACCTGGCCGAGAAAAAGATTTTAGTGGTGTTCCGGACCGTAGCCAAAACCGGAACAGGGGCGAGTGAGGCTTATCGACTTGTTTCCCTAACGATGATACCGAGGACCAGGGACCCTTTTCTCGAAACAGAAATGAGTAAGGAAGAAGCGCAAGCCATCGAGGAGTTTTACGAAACCAGGAAAAAAGTTCTTGTCGGTGAGAAGTACGAAGATTGTTCGACACCTCTAAAGGCTTTTCTGAGTATTCTGTCAGCCCTTCATTCCCGCGATGCTGAGGCGGTCAAACGAATTTGCGCTGTAGACACTGAAAAAATGGGTTTCAAAATCACAAGTGAGTCTATGGCTGATTGGGAGCAAGACGTTGTTCAGTTTGATATCCTTCGTGCTCCCTTGCCCCCTGAGCAGCCGGAAGAAGGTACTTTTTGCCCTGTTTATGTGAAGAATGCAAACGGTACGGAGCTGGCTGATACGCTGATACCTGCTTTCTGGAAAGGAAAATGGATGTGGGTAGGAAATGTGGGAAATCCGGGGAATTGGCGCGAATCACTAACGGGATTTAAGGATGTTCTGAAAAAATTTGGAAAATAGACAAGCTCAGTGCAAACGAAAAAGATTTACAGAATGGTTTTAATGGCAGCCATAATATTGGCTTGGCGTTGTTCACACTAATAACCACTATAGTCTTAATGGCAGTGAAACCAAGCCGAATATAGAAAAATAGAGAACAGGAAATGATATGGAAAATTGCCAAGAAAGAGTTCCTGCTGGATTTATTTTCAGCCAGATTCGTTATTGCTATTAGACCCTGGCAGAAGCCTTCGGTACAGGTTGGGTCGACATATTATTACTTTTTCTTTTTAACATTCTATTCTTAGTCGCGGCCTTTATAAAGTTCAACAGATACGACGTGCGATAGATTAGCAAGGAGATATATTAAAATGTTAAGAATTCTAATCAAAAAGGAAATCACCGAAACGATTCTCGATTTACGCTTTGTGATTGTAACCCTTTTGTGCGTTGTGCTAATCCCCTTAGGGATGTACGTAAGCCGAAAAGACTATGAACAAAGACTGGCGAACTATCAGAGAGAACACCAGATGTACCGGCAGCATTACGGAACGAAGGTAAGCGAGAATGTAGAGGCGCAGGGATTTAGACCGCCGTCGATATTGAGCATGTTCGCATTGGGTCTCGACCCTTTTCTGCCGGACAAAGCTGTTACTTCGCGCTCCGGTCTTGTCCGTTCGGCCAAGGAGCCTGGTATCGACAACCCACAGTCACTTCTCTTTGGAAAAGCGGATTTTCTATTCAATATGAGTTTTATCGTGTCCCTGGCGGCGCTAATCTTTACCTTCAACAGTATCTCCAGTGAAAAAGAGAAAGGCACGCTGCGTTTGACGATTGCCAATGCTATCCCCCGCGGACAAATCCTCCTGGCCAAGATTGTGGGCAATTATGTTGTGATTCTCATCCCACTTCTTATTTCGCTCTTATTCGCTGTGCTAATCTTAGATGTCTCACCCAATGTATCAATAGTGTCACTAAAGGTTTGGCCATTTTTGCTGGTCATTATATTTGTCACTTTTTTATTCCTCCTTTCGATGGTCAGTTTGGGTGTTTGTGTCTCCACGCTTACGCACGGCTCCGTGGCCTCGATCATGCTGGCATTCTTCGTGTGGGTGATTGCTGTGCTTGGGATACCCAAGATTGGTCCCATGATAGCGGAAGCTGTCTATCCGATCGAATCCAGGAGCGTTGCCAACCTGACTCAGAGAATTGCCAGAGAGGAGATTGAAAAAGAGTACGACCAAAAGAAACGGGAATTGTTTGAAAAAAAATGCCGTCGTGAATTAGGGCTGAACCCAAGAAACGTTTCATCACGGCCCGGAAGCGAAGCTGAAAGAAAGGCATACGCCAAGTACGACCAGGAAGCAGCCGCCCTTGACCTCAAATGTCAAAGACGCATCGCCAATAGAATCAGACAGCTTGAACAAGACTACAGAAACAAACGAGACGTCCAGGCGACGCTCGCCATAAATCTTTCGAGGATTTCGCCTGTGAGCTGCTACACATACCTTATTGCAGAGCTCTCCGGCACAGGGTTGTCGGCGCCCGAGAGGTTTGTAAAGAATTCCCAAAGGTATCAGGAAGCAGTGAGAGAAGCTGTTTATGAAAAGTATATAATCAAAAGCTATGGTAATACAACCGGTTCCACCGCTTCCCATACGGATTATGTGGAGGGATTTGACCCGTCTAAAACCTCTCTTCCTGAAATGTATTATCGGCATCAAACTTTGGCAGAAGCCTTGCAGGCTGGTTGGGCGGATATACTTTTGCTTTTTCTTTTCAATATTTTATTTTTCGCGGCAGCTTTTCTAAGGTTCCGCAAATACGACGTGCGTTAAAGTGAAAAGGATCAATTGAAATGTTAGGAACACTCATTCGAAAAGAAATTCGCGAGACGATTCTGGATATGCGATTTGTAATTGCCATGCTTTTGTGCGTTACGCTCATTCCTCTGGGGATATATATAAGCTGTAAAGACTACGAAAAAAGGCTGACCGATTATCATAGAACTAAAGAGATGTATCGGCAAAGTAACACTAAAAGACTCAAGCCTTTCGACTTCAGCCTTGTGATGGAAGGATACAGGCCACCATCCCCGTTGAGTGTCTTTGCCTGTGGCATCGAGCCTTTTATGCCCGACAAGGTCCTGACGTCGAGGTCGGGCTTCTTCCGTGCAGCCAAAGAATCGAGCATTGAGAATCCTCAATCTTTGCTCTTCGGAAAAGTAGATTTACTCTTCAATGTTGGATTTGTCATGTCGTTAGTGGCGCTGATATTCACCTTCAGCAGCATCTCCGGAGAGAAAGAATCTGGAACACTACGCTTGATGATTGCGAACGCGGTACCCAGGAGTGAGGTTCTTCTGGGCAAAGTGGTGGGCAAATACGTTACCCTTGTGATTCCATTCATTATCTCTCTTTTGTTCGCATTAATTATTCTGAATGCGTCTCCAGTTGTGTCGATAGCCTCGTCACAGGTCTACTTCTCTTTTTTGGTTATTCTGCTTGTAACTTTTTTATATATTCTGGCCATGATTAATTTGGGGGTTTTAATTTCGACACTAACACATAAGTCCATAACTTCCAACGTTGTGGCGCTGTTATTCTGGGTAGTCTTTATCATCGCGGTACCGAAGATTAGTCCCATGATAGCGGAGATTGTTTATCCGATTGAATCGAGAAACATCGTAGATATACGCAAGCGCGTTGTCAAGGAAGACATCATCGAGGAATTGGAGCAGAGAAAACTGCAGCTATCTGACTCAGCCATGTCGAGATTCGGTTTATCTGGACCTGGGAATACTGTGTTTGATTTCCAAGAAAATCCCCAGGGGATAAAGGCAAAGGCGTGGTACGATAGCGAGGTTACAGCTTTAGGGGATGAGTATGAAAAGCGCACTGCCAATGAATTAAGGAATATAGAGCAGGATTACAGCAATAAAGCAAATGTTCAAATGTTCATCACGATGAGCCTTTCGAGGATTTCGCCTGCGAGTTGTTATACATACCTAATCTGTGAGCTGTCAGGGACAGGGGTGATGGAGAGAGATAATTTTATGGATAATGCCCGTAGATTTCAGGAAAAAGCCCGGAAGACAATTTATGACAAGTTTGAGGTGGAAACACTCGGGAACCGAACGTCCGTCGGTGTCACCGGCGAGCTTGCAAAGTCGAAAGTTTCGCCACCAGAAATGGACTATATTCATACAAACCTAACAGAAGTCCTGCAAGCAGAGTGGCTTGATATATTCCTGCTTTTTCTTTTCAATATTCTGTTTTTCATCGTAGCTTTTCTAAGGTTTAGAAAGTATGACGTGCGGTAATAGAAAACCGCTCAGAAACTCAAAGAATATTAACTTTTAACGAAAGGACCAAAAAATGATTGAGATTAACGAAATGACAAAACGGTATGAGGACGGCGTTCTGGCCCTGGACCATGTCAGTTACAAAGTTGAGCCGGGCGAGATTTTTTGCCTGCTGGGTGCAAATGGTGCGGGTAAAACAACCACCATCAACATCCTGCTGGATTTTATCCCGCCCACCAGCGGCTCGGCCACTATCAACGGACATGACTGCAACAAGTTTCCGCTTGAGGCCAAAAAGTATGTTTCTTATGTCTCCGAGAATGTCCAGCTTTACGGGATGTTCACGGCGAGGCAGAACCTGGCGTTCTTCGCAGAGTTGGCCGGCAAAACGGGACTCAAAAAGAAGGACTACGACGATGTGATGCGCACCGTGGGTTTGCCGGAAAAGGCGCTAAGGATGCGACTCAAGCATTTTTCCAAGGGTATGCGCCAAAAATTAGGTATTGCTATTGCTCTGCTGAAAGACCCCCCGGCTATTCTGATGGACGAGCCAACCAGTGGGCTGGACCCCACAAGCGCACAGGAATTCCTGGCCCAATTGCGGCGATTACGGGAGCGGGGCAAAGCGGTCTTGATGACCACCCACGATATATTCAGAGCCAAGCTCATAGCAGACAGGGTGGGCATTATGAAGCAGGGGCGTCTGGTTGCCATCCGAAAGAAGCAGGATTTCAAGCACGCAGACCTCGAGGAAATCTACATGCACGAGATGCAGGCAGCCGAGACTGTATGATGGGAGAGGCTGTTTTATAAGCAGAGGTAACAATTGTGGAAACCGGGACGATTGTTTTGAATTTTCAACAGTCGCGACTGACGGTCCATTAAATTGTGAAATGAGCCACCCTGCAGCAGGCTGCTGGGTATGTAAGAATTTCAATAGGGAAAAATACGGTGTTTTTTGCCCTGTGACAAACCACAGGGAGTTATCGAGCTAAAAAAGTTGTAGGGAGAAAAACCATGCTTAAGTCAATAATCAGAAAAGAAATACTTAGTAACCTTCTCAGTTACAAGTTTTCGATAATAATTATTCTTTCTACAATATTGATTCTCGTCAGCATATTCGTTATGTATCGCGATTACTGCCTGGCCCTGGA
>JABAOH010040745.1_pt1 | contig 37387 bp, 36 predicted proteins | sample 7062181 | NCBI WGS metagenome assembly JABAOH01 (sample SAMN14538630, study PRJNA623070) | marine sediment metagenome | biome: marine biome [ENVO:00000428]; feature: marine pelagic biome [ENVO:01000023]; material: deep marine sediment [ENVO:00002113]; isolation source: pool of 5 deep marine... | reverse complement strand
TTTGCCCGGCGCTTGCAGGAGGTGAGGCACCGTTTGCACCTGATGCAAAAGGAATTAGCCGAGGTCATCGGCTATTCCGACAGTTTTATATCGCTTTTGGAAGCAGCTCAAACCAAACCCGGTTATTTTTTCTTCAAGAATATGATGGAGAAATTCAATGTAAACCCGTTGTACCTGTTAAGCGGAGAAGGGGAAATGTTTTTAGAGGAAGAAAATAAGAAAAAAATCGGGATGGTATATAAAGGAGAGGAAAAAGAAACGGTTGAAGAGTTATTGTATTACCTGGAGAATGCGCCGGTGGTGCGTTTTGCTGTGTTGGAATATTTTATGAATTATTTGTACCAACATAAAGATATGATCGATGCCCAAATAGAAGCATCCCGGAATCCCCGGCGGTCAAAAAAATAAACGAGTTAAGAGAGGTACTCAAAATGGAACTTACTCCAGAAGAAAAAATATATTTTACAACAAAAATCACAGGTGTTTTATTAATCGGTGGTGGAATTCTTTTTCTTGTCGTTCTTCCCTTTAGCGTCTGGGGAGAACCAATGAAATCAGTACTTATAGCGTATGATAGAATGAAATATATTTATGGTTTTATGATAATAGGTGCGGTTTCCGGTATTATCGGGATTTTAATACTTATTCTTAAGCAAAAGAAAATTTATTGGGCGCTTAGCCTGGTTTTGTTTATCAGCGGGGTGGGGGGATTATATATGTATCGTAAAATAGTTCCTTTCTTTTCAACTATCGATAAAAAATCATTTGTTGATAGTGCTCTTGGTGGAAACAAAATGGCTGAATTTTCTACTATTTTATATATTACTGTTCTCTTTATAGGTTCGGTAGTACTTTTATATCACCAACATAAAGCCAAAATAAGGCAGCGCCCGGCATTAAAGGTCCAGGGGCATAAAGTAAAAAGTAAACTGCCTTCGGGAAAGAGTAAAAAGAAACAACAGTGTCGGTCTTAATAAAGCAATTAAATAAAGGTGGCGTAAATGAAATATAAAATGGAAAATTGGGCCAGGCAAGAAACCACCTTGAATAATCCACGCAAAATCATCACCTATGATAAAAGAACCGGAAAGGGTTGTCAACAAGACAAATAAGTGATTTATTTGTCTTCTTTGTCTTTAAGAATAATCAAGACAGCTTCTTTTCCATCGTACTTTCCGCTGAGAATTAAGTGAAGTACAGCAAACAGCAAAACAATTGCATGCAGTGTGAATATTATTGCTGTAATCATTACTGCTGTTATTGTAATCGAACTTTCTCCTCTTTCTGCTTCAATACGAAAAATTAAAGACAGGTGATAGTGTAAGTTTTCAATCACGTACGCTTGAATAATAAGGGCAACCGCCAGAAGTACCGATAATATTTTCATGACTTTCCGGGTTATCCATTCTCTAAAAAGGATAATAAGCCCAATGGTTATCAGTATTATCCCGACACCTGCAAAATACGCGAAGTATTTAACTTCAAAAAAGTACTCAAATACCCTTACAAATGATATTCTAAGGCTGATTACCTGAAAAATACCCATGAGTATAAGCAGTTTTGCGAAGATTTTGTTTTTCTTGTCAATAACCATACGGTCGGGCCCCCGGGTCTTCCCGTCTCCTTCCAATGGATTACTTATTCTTTTTTTATTTGTATTTTTCTTTTTCGTCATAATGGGCAGCATTATACCCCAAAGCAGGGCATAATATCAACCCCCTAAAAACGGGAAAAAAACGGTTACCTAATCGTAAAATCTTGCCATTTTCTGGCAAAAGATAAAATTACAAATTACAATGTTCGAAATTACAAAAAGCCCTATCGGGCTTAATAATGCCGTTGCGGCCTCCTCGCCAAAGGCGTTAAAAACATGCCCGTAGGGCTCCTCTTTGGTTTGTAATTTGGAATTTGGGATTTGGTATTTCCAGACAAGTCAGGTCCTTTTTGGTTCTGGCTTGTCTGGCTTGTGACCTCTGTGTTCTCTGTGGCTATTTTCATTCGTCTCCGGGCTAGAGCTCTTTATAAATGAGAAACTTGCATGGTAATACATACCCCTGGTGTGGACTTGAGCACAGGACATTTGACACTGATCAGTGAGATTCTGACACACAACCTGATCAAAATGGATCGAATGATTTGTAAGTAATAGGCAGCTCCGCTGAGGGAAAATCCAAAACAAAATCTGACAGTTAAAACTACATCACAAAGGAGATATTAGTCATTTTCAATTAATCCTCTATAATGATGCTAAATCAATAGGTAATCAGTCAATTTAAAGACAATTATTCATTTCATTTCCTTAGATTTTGCATTGTTTGAAAATATCATCAAAAAACCTTATTGGGGCTTGACACCCTTAAAAAATTTTGTTAGAATATATCCTGTTTTTTTGAGAGCTTTTTCTTAAAAAGGCGANNAAAAAATTTTGTTAGAATATATCCTGTTTTTTTGAGAGTCTTTTCTTAAAAAAGCGAAGGCTATTAAATAATACGTTTTCTCAGGTTGAGAAAAAAAAGGAAGGTGTTCTTTGACTTTCTTACTAAGGAGGCCAAACAAAAAATTTGACAATACAAAATAAAAAAAAGGAGGTTATTGTGAAAGAAAAAAATGAATTTGAAATCACTTTGCTGGACAATGATCGAAAAAGCAAAATCCGTGGGGGGGCAAGTTCTTGCCTTTGTAGCCGTCATAGTAGTATGGTGGATAATGAAGTAGACGAACTCTGTGATGGCGAGATAATGGTCGATATCGATTAGTCTACACACCTTAATTTTCGATTATTGGTAATTAACTCAAGGAGGGAGTTACCATTTCATTATGGTACTTCCCTCCTTTTACGTACCTTTTCGTTGCAAGTGGCTGTCATCGGAAAGTGAAAGGTGGAGCAACACAAAACACAAGGAATAAAATTATGGACCTTATTCAAAGGGGAAAAACAATATGAGCGTCACTTTAATTGATGTGTGTGGGGCTGGGAATGTTTTTGGAGAAACATCCCTGGGCGTTAAATCTCTATCCGATTTCCTGACCGGGAATTCTATAAAGCAAAAAACAATCACCATAAGAGACCCTGATATTTATTATTCGGTAAAAATGCCTAAAGTTGTTAAATTTATCTCAGACCACAAACAGCATTTAAATGATATTGTCGGTATTTCATGCATATCTCAGACCCTCCCTCAAGTGCTTGTCCTGGCCCGTGAGATACGGAACCGTACCGATGGATTCATTATTTTGGGAGGTGTCGGTCCAACATCGGTTGCCAAAGAAATAATTGAAAATTACCCTTTTATCGATGCGGTATGTCTGGGGGAAGGTGAACTAACGCTTCTTGACCTTGCAAAGAAAGGATCGTTTTCTAATGCCTTCACCACTGTTTTGGGAATAGTGGCAAGAGATAAAAACGGGAATGTTATCTTTACCGGCCCACAGTCTGCCATTCAAAATTTAGATTCACTTTCAATCCCCTATAATTCAAAACGGGTTCAAAAAAACAAAGCAAAAAAGGCAGTGCTTTATCTGGAGATGAATACTTCCCGGGGGTGTCCGGGGAACTGTGCATATTGTGCAACAAAGGTTATGTGGAATCAAAAAACTAGAATGGTTTCTTCAGACCGGCTATGCCAATTATTAAAGGAAATAACTGAAAAACATTACGACCACGACATAAAAGTTTACTTTCAAGACGACACGTTTGTTTTCCCTGAAGCCAGGATACTCTCTTTTGCTAAGGCCATAAAAAAGTATGGATTAACAACCGATTGGAGCGGATTTGCCCGGTTAACTGATTTAAATTCTCGCGTCATAGCCCTCATGAAGGAATCCGGATGTAGTACAATTAGTTTAGGAATAGAGAATCCGTCTCCTAAAATAGCTAAGCTGATGAGGAAGCCGTATAAAGCAGAAAATGCAATGAATGTTTTTAAAATTTGTAATGATGCAGGCATTAAACCACGTGTAAATTTGATGTGGGGATGGCCGGATGAAACCTTTGATGATTTTCGTTTTTTGATGGAATATGCTTTTAAATTGATTGATCTTGGAATATTGGTGGGAGAAATAGGGAAACTGGTGATTTACCCAAAAACGGTATTGCATAAGCACTACAAAGAAAAGTTAATATTAAATGAAGATCATAAAGGACTCATTGCAAAGACATTATTGGATGCAAATGAAATTATATTAGAACACCCAGATATCTTCCCAAATTTTCTATTTCACGAATTCGTTCAGGATTTTGACAAAAAAATCAACTTTGCCGTTCAAAACGGGCTAACCCTGGGTGAAAATTATGATATTATATTTCCAAGAGGAAATAAGGGAAATAAAGAGTAGTGAAGAATGAAAGAAGGATTTGTGCATAAAATAAAGGAAGAATTCGATGAACTTTTAGGAAATGGTGTTATGGGCCTATTGACTTCATCAGAAAATATTGATTACTTTTATGATTCCATAACCAACTCGGTGATTAGGGTTGGGCCGATAATAAGAGATATTGTTGAGTGCCTTTTAGAAAAACAGGAAAAAACCCGGTTGTCAAAAATTCTTCAAGCCTCAAGAAAACATCCGCTGGATCAAGTATACCAGGCATTATGCGGAATAAATAACATAAGAATTCAAAACGGGATATTCAAACACATACCGAAGGATATTGAATTTGTTATGACTACAGATGTGAACGAAAAGAGAGAATTGGCAGGTTTGGTTTTAGGTATAACGGAAAATTGCAACTTTCGGTGTACCTATTGTACAGCCTCCGGCAGATATATAAATGAGCGAACACATAAAGATGCTAATATGCCACTCCATATCGCATTAAAATCGATAGAATATTTTTTAGACCATGCGGATCACGACGATTGTTATATTTCGTTTTATGGTGGAGAACCCCTGTTACAAAAAGATTTGGTGCATGAATGTATGCAGTATGCCAGACGCCTTAACCCCAATGTTCGCTTCAATTTACAAACTAATGGCTATTTATTGGATGATCATTTTTTTAAAGTATTACGTAAATTCGACTCGAATATAAGTATTAGTTTAGATGGACCTAAAGAAATTCACGATAAAGGACGGCTGACTGCTTCCGGCAAAGGGACATTTGATAAAATCATGGCTAATATCGAAAGCATGGCAGATATTGACTCTGAATACTTGAAGAAAAAAATGACTATTAAGTTCACATTGGATTCTCTAAAATGTATCGAAGATATTATAGAATTTTATAATACCCATCCGATACTAAAAAATGTCAGGGTCAATGCATCCAGGGTTAATTTCTTTGGCTTGAAAGAACACTTAAAAGCAGAGAAATTAGAAGAATTATCCTACAGTCATATTGAATTAGCGCACAAAAGGTATAAGGATGGGATGATGTCGGGAAATTTAGACGGGATAAATTTTGAATACGCATTGTTCTCACGAAGTATTGAACCTTTACTCCATGGAAGCAAAGTATCGTCGAAAATGGTGCCTGGTGGGCCGTGTACTCTTGGTGGGTTGAAACTTTTTGTTAATGTAAATGGTCAATTCAGTCCCTGTGAAAAAACAGAACGACTTCCAATTATCGGAGATATTGAAAATGGTTTCTACTGGGATGTAATAAAAAAGATGGAAAATGATTATTTGTCTAGCTGTGATCCATGTCGTGAATGCTGGGCAATTTCGCTTTGTCGTTTATGTTGGGTACATTGCTATCCTTATCCCTCGAAGCAAAGTCAAGAATTTAAAAATGAACAATGTGAGGGAGTTAGATTAAAACAAAAACATGTATTAAAAACATATATAGATATAATAGAAAAGGAACCTGATGCTTTTGCAAATATATTAAAAATAAATGATGTTTACAAGGAGAAAACAAAATGAAGATTAGCAAATTCATCCTGACAATAATTTATTGTTTTTATTTATCGATTTACAATCTAAATGCTGCACAGACAACTACGCTTGCGGATATTGATCGTCCAATTCTTATAGAGGTAGATAAAAATAATATTTATGTATGTGAGGATTTTGAGATTAAGGTTTTTTCTAAAAAGACTAAAAAATTAATCCAAAAGATTGGGAAAAAAGGAGAAGGCCCGGGTGAATTTCGTGATAGTCCTATACCTCAACTATTGGAAGATAAAATAGTAGTATATAGTTCAGGCAAATTATCATTTTTTAAGTATGACGGGTCTTTTATTAATGATATCAAAATACATAAAAGATCCAAATGGGTAAAAAAAGTCGCTGATGAAAAATATATTGGTTTTAAATTAGTGGCTGAGCCGGATGATTTTTATATTACATACAACCTTCTTGATAATGAATTTAAGGTGGTAAAGGAGTTTTATCGAGGCCAATATGTACTCCACAAAAACAGAACCAAAGATTTGTTTGAAACAACATTTTTTGACACCCATAATGGAAAGATAATCTATGCGCATAATAAAGGTTTTAAAGTAGATGTTTTAGATAAAGACGGGAACCTTATAACCAAAATAAGACGTGATGAAAAGGAGATCCCTTTTACTAACGAAGATAGAAAAAAAATATTAGATTTTTGGAAAACTCATCCGGATTACAGGACCGCTTATAAGATATTGGAAAAAATAACGATCTTTCCAAAGAAATATCCGGCAATACTTACCTGCAGGGTAACAGGCAATAAAATCTATATAATTACATATTTACAAAAAAAACAAAAAAGTGAATGCTTTATATATGATCTCAAGGGAAATTTTGTAAAGAGAACATTTATTCCTCTAAAATCGGATTCTCCCTTTATGAGAAGTTATCCCTTCGATATTTACGAAGGAACCTTGTTTCAATTAATTGATAATTTGGAGACGGAAACATGGTCGTTACATTCAGCAGGCATCTAAATATTTTTTTGCACCGCTGTATTATAGTACCAGCGAAATTCCTTATTTGTGTTTGTTGGGGGCTCCCGGAGATTTTTTATGGAAGACATGAAACTTACTGATAGTTTAACAGGAAACGAGACACTTCAAAATGGAGTTTTCGTTCACATTTTTCATGTGGATAAAGAATGCTATGTGTACGATGTAGTCTCTTCTAACATATTTAAAGTGACTCCATTTATGGGCAAAATTCTAAAAATTCTCTCTAAAGAGTCAAATACATCTCGAAAAAAAGGCATTACTGCTTTAGCCAAAATTCACCCGGAAGAAAAAATTCTCGAAGGTTTAAATAGAATCAGGGGTTATCAAAAAAATAATATTTTTTGTCCAATACCAAACAATTTAGAAATTATAATTGATACTAAGCGAAATAAAAATAAATCATTAACACCCGACTTAAAGACTTTAGTGCTTGAAGTAACCCAGGACTGTAATTTTAGATGTACATACTGCCCTGGTAGTGGGAAATACTACAATCACCAACGAAAACATTCAAAACTTGAAATGTCTAAAAACACTGCTTTTCATTCTATTGATTTCTTCTTAAAACACACTAATCACCAAAACCCGGCAATTTCATTTTATGGAGGAGAGTCTCTATTACAGAAAAGATTAATAAAAGAATGTATGGAATACGCAAAAAATATAAGAAGTGATGCAGCGTTTAGAATTCAAACAAACGGATTTTTATTAGACGAAAAATTTTTTAAAGTTGTTAAAGATTTTGACGTGAATGTAGATATTAGTATAGATGGCCCGAAAAATATTCATGATGCTCATAGGATTTTGCCTTCCGGTAATGGGACATTCGAAAAAATAAATAATAACTTACTCCAGTTAGGGCAGGCTGACATCGATTATATGATAAGGAAGTTTAGTTTAGTTATAACGTTGCATTCAACAAAAAATGTGAATGAAATTATAAATTTTGTCAGAAAACACCCCGTTTTAAAAAAATTAAGAGTCAGGATTAATCGCGTAACTTTTATAGGGATAAAGGAAGAAATAAAAAAGAAAATTGAGGTATTATCCTCAAGAAAAGACCTGGATAGAGCTCGTGATAGGTATCTTAAAATGTATAGCGAAAATGAGTGGCAATATTTGAATGTGGAACATGCATTGTTTTATCCAAAGTTACGTTTAATAATTAAACGCCGGCCCTTAAAATCTCCTTTTTATTTAAAAAGGGTATGCCCTATTGGGAATTGGAAGCTTTTTGTAGATGTAAATGGAAACTTCCGGGCCTGTGAAAGAGGATATATACTACCAATTATCGGTAATGTAAAAGAAGGATTCGATATAAACAAAATCATTGAAATGGAAAGTAATTTTTTATCCACTTCTAGACCTTGTTATAAATGTTGGGCTTTAGTTATGTGTAATGCATGTTGGGTTGATATTTATAATAGTCCTGATTTAGTTGATCAAAAAACCAAAGATCAAATCTGTAAACAAAAAAAAACAAATCTTACAGAAGGTTTGAAGTTATATGCAAGAATAACGAAAGAAAACCCAAAGTGGTTCGATCTTGTCCCTGTTGATAAAAGGAAGTAGTATATTATGGGGTCGTGTCTCAACAGGGTGTCGAAGAACTCGTCATTTGATAAATGGCGGAATCGCAAGCGCTATCGGCCAGGTACTTTATTCCCCTGTAAAAGGTAGGATATAAAAATGAGAGTATGCTTAAGATGTGACAGAGGATTCCCTATGGGATGGCATGAAAATAGGTGAGTGAGTTGAGTAAGTTGAGTAGTTGAGTGGGGAACTCTCTGTGACCTCTGTGTTCTCTGTGGCTATTTTCAACATCACGAAATGATAATCGTTTAAAAGAAATTTTATTGTTTGAATATAAAGATATCATTATGAAATTTCAGAATGTGGTCATTTTTTTAATATAGGCGACTGACCAGCAGTATTGCTAAACTTGACTTTTCTGCTAAAGGGTGATATATTCAGATTTCCATTATCTGGAGGTGTGTTGTGATTGGAATTTTGGTGAAGGCGGCAAAATCAATATTGAAGAGTGAAGAGGAATAAAATGAAATTTCTAATAATATTATGTATACTGCTTCTTATCCTAACGAACTTATTTATAAATAGCAAAGAGGCCAAACTTTCTCAGAAAAAAGGTATTTGGCAAGATACACCGGAGAAACAGATAAATTTTACTAAATATGAAAAAATTCAATTTGATTTCAATAAGGTCCCCCTAAAACATATTATGAAAATTAGTCTCTATAAAAATAAGATCTTCATACTGGACTTCAAGCGGAAAATGATTTTTGTAATTGACAAAAAAGGAAACTTCCTTTACACCATTGGTAGACCAGGTCAGGGGCCTGAAGAAATAGAAGACGGACGCGATTTCTTTATTACACCCGATGAAAAAATTTATGTTTTGAATTCAATGCCAAATCGAATAGAAGTATTTGATATTAGAGGGAAACCGATCAAGTCGATAAAAATTACCTCAGCTTCAATTTTTTCAAGACCTAAATCAATTTTGGTAGATAAAAATAAAAACTTAATTTTGAGCAATGATTTTTCCAGGGAGGTTGTTACTGTCCATGGACCCGATGGTGTGTATAAAAAGACAATCTTAGATAGAAATAGCTTAGAAGCTTACAATGAGGTTAATCCTAACCTTGGAATTCCTGCTAAGTTGGCTTTCCTGGATGATAAAATTTTGCATTTTGATTTGTTTAGAGGAATTTTTACAGAAGTAACGTTCTCTGGAACATTGTTATGCTCTTACAGCGCCAATTCTGAGACACTCAATAAAAGAATAATTAAAGTGGAAGCAAAGTATAAAGGCAATAAGAAAAAGACTATTATGGGCGGTCATTCGACCTTTGCTCAATGGGAAAGCTTTTGTATCGATAAGTATAACAGAATTTATTCTTTTCCATTAGTGCTTGAAGATGGATATCAATATATGTATGTTTTTGGAGAAGACGGTAATTATCTATATAAAAAGCCCCTTGATTATTTCAAAGCGAAACATATGCCGGTAAAAAACATTTGTTGTGACCGGGGGTGTTTTGTGTTTGGAACATATAATTTAGACTTAATCATTACGTATATAGGAGGTATACCGTGAAAAGAAAAATTTTTTTTATTTTTCTTTTGATTAGTAGTTTGGTTGTCAGCTTCATTCCACTCGATGCCACTAGCTGCTGTGACATTGGGAAAAAGTGTTGTTGCGAAAAGCAGCCCGGCTGGGTACTTTTTGCCTGGGGATGTGCTTGTTCAGGTGATACAGTAGTAAAAAGCTGCGAGTATGTGCCAGGAGTTCCGCAAGAGTGATTATATTTTTCCAACCCCCAACAAATCATAAGACATTTGCGCCATGTAAAAACTGCTCTGTTCTTCTCCGTTATTGTCGGGTGTCTAACCTCCACCCAAATAATAAAAAAAAGTGACAAGCAGAAATTAACTACCGGAAAGATATCTTGTATTCATAGATTTTCATGGCTTTGAATGAGTCAATAATGAACAAACGGTCGCCGTGGGTATAAATCTTATCGCAAAAAACATCTATATCTACCGCTGCAATCACCTTACCGTTGGGATTAAAAACAATCAGTCTTAATAAATCTGTATTTTCAGATTCAAATTCAGGCCTTTTAAAAATAACTTCACCCCCACTGCGACTCTTTAAACTGCCTAACGATGAACTATTTAACTCCTTTTTTGTCTTCCGCCTTTTTTGGGAAACGATGAATATTCTCCCGGGATCATCGACCAATACCGCATATGCAACTGCATCAACCGCTTTTCCTTTAATATTAATACTTTTTTTTAAGTTATCCCAACCGGCAGTAGGGGTTTCATACGGCATTTCATACGTCATGAACATCAAAAGATCTCCGGTATATGAATATTTAAGTAAATAGGGAGTTGCGCTGAACACGGTATAAAGAAAATCAAATTTATCAATACTGAAATAAACACTCTCGGATTCAGTCAGATCTTTTGCTTTATGCGCATACTGTCCTATTTCCCGGACAGGTTTTCCTTTTTGGTCATAGATAAAGAGGAGCTTTCGTGAAAAAAAAGTCTTTTTGGGGCTGCTAAATACAATTTCATCTCTTTTTGAAGCTGCCTGCAATCCCATTATCCAACCGTCAAGTACTTTGAAACCGGTTACATAGTATCCATCGGGTGTTAAAACCTGGATCCTGTAATGGGATTGTTCCGAAACGATCAGGTTCCCCTTTATATCCATGGACAGCCGGTTTGGATTAATAAAATCGGCCGGTCCCTGTCCCCTTCTACCGATGGTTTTTTTATACCTCCCGTCTTCACCAAATACCTGGATGCGATGATTTCCGAAATCGCATATATATATAAGTCCGTCTTTTCCAATCACGATATCCATGGGATATCGGAAGAACTGGTTTTCATCATCGACATCATCACCACCCCAGGTTCTCAACAGGGTGAGTCGAATTTTACCGTTGACAGAGTCGATCTCTGCCCGGGTATTATGAACCACTTTTACCGGTTCAAGGGGATACAAGGTTAAACCGGTTAGCAATACCAGGAAAAAACAAATCTTAATCTTATTCATCTGCTGCCTCTCATATCAGCCATTCGACAATTCGTTTTTTGACCGAATAACTATCAATCATCGACAAAATCCTTTTTCATGTGATGGACGGTGTGATATCCTAGAAAGTGCAACGGAGAGAACCCGGTTCTCCCCGTTCACTTTTTTTACAGGAACACGATCAATCATGCTGAACATGAAGCTTCTTAGAGGTAATCAAAAGCCATGGTTTGATTAGCGACATTGTTATCAAAAGTATCAACATAAATACAGGAGCAACCGCAGCCGCATGCTTCGCTATCCAGTGCCCTCGTATCATGCCTCATGAAGGTTCCGGTACCTCTGGAACAAATACAAGGGCAGCCGGCTCCGCCTCGTATACCTTCAAGACCACTCTCAATCACGTCCATTGTGACATCCTTATTTTAAACTTTTTTATTGACATATACTTATGACAGTTTAAAATCGTACAAGTATTTAAGTCCTTTCGGGTTTAATTCAAGCAGATAACAGTGAAATTCCAGTAACCCCTGTTTTGAATTTAGCTGAGCGCGGCAAACATTTGATTTTTTCCGGGCATCAAGCTTACCGGCTTCGAATGCACGGATATAGCATAAGTCACATAAACGTATCGCCCAGCATTTTGAACAGGTGGGCAGGCTAATTTTTTCATATTCCCTGATGTAGATACTCTTAATTGTTTCTAAATCTATACCGTTAAACACATTCCCAATGGTAGGGGCTTCGCTGGTAATCTTTTCACAAACCCGAAATGTCCCATCCACAGTAGTGAAGAGTTTTCTTAATCCCGGTACACAGCAGCCGTTGAGGTAGTACTTGTCAAAAGGTTCATGAAAAAGCGTCCGCTGCATTAAGAAAGCCAGCTTTTTTTCTTCTATGCTGTTTGCAATGGGGTGACCTTCGTCTAACCCCAGATATTTTTTTTCAAAGTTTTCGACAGCCCACTGTCCCAAATTTTTATCTTCTACCAAATCCGCTTCTTTTAAGAACCCGGGTGGAACTGTTCCTTCGGCAGGATAGGTGATATTAATGTCGATGTTTTTGGATAACCAGGGTAATTCATTCCACAGAGAAGCGATTCGCTGGATCTTGGCTTCGGAGTATGGCGGGGCATACACCATACTCAACGAGACTTTGCCTTCCGCTTTTACTCCATAAGCATCCACCAATATTTTCAGACCGGCTGCGGCTTTATCGAAACTTCCGTTTCCATGAATATCTTTACGATACCTATCGTTGATTTCTTTTGGGCCATCTATACTTATTACCACATTGACGTTGTTTTCCAGGAAAAAGTTGGCGATTTCCGGTGAAATCAATGCCCCATTTGTCGTTATACTAAATTCTACCGTTGTCCCCAAAAAAGCCGATCTCGCATATTCGATGCATGACTTTACAAAATCAAATCGCAGCAGCGGCTCGCCGCCGTAGAAAGAAACTGCACGCATTTCAGATTTGTGGGAATGTTCTTTAAAATAATCGATGGCTTTATAGGCAATTGATAAGTTCATATCGCGATTACCGTGATTTCTGGCTGATTTGTAGGTATTATTATAGAGACAATAGCCGCATCGAAACTGGCAGCGTTCGGTCACTTCAAGTGTCAATATGGTTAATTTAGAATCGTATAGTTTTTCTATGTCGCCATAATGGTCACCCAAACCGAAACGGGAAGCTCCCATGGATAAAAGAACACCTTCCTTTCCAATTGCACCTTTAATTATGTGTGCAGCGTCTATATACTCTTCTTCACTATGTTTTAATATAAATTCGTTTGTTGCCTCATTCACATCCAAGGAAAATAAGCATTCGAGAAGAGAAAACACATGAGGTTTGCATCTTAAGATTTTACTTGTGCCTGTATCGTAAACATAGCCATTAGATGAGGTTTTAAATAGTTTTGCGATCGGCATATCACCTTTCCACAAATTGGGAAAATAATCTCGATATTTGCCTACCATCCTGTTTTTAAAATTTCCATTTTTCATTTTAATTCCTTATCTATACGTAGTATCGTATCAAGACTATACCTATAAATTAATTTACACCTCATTTCCCTGATTAGATGTTGCTTACCTCCCATTTAAAACTGGACCTCCCTCTTGTTCTTTTGCCAACATCCTTATCAAACAAACATGTCAGCCAATTTAAATTAGTCATGGAAGTATTATAAGTACTATTGGCTTAAAAGTCAATAGCCAGGTGTTATAGGATATATTAACTTTCTTAACTTATTAAATATCATAATAGATTTAGCTATTAATAAAATAAATTTGGATAGTAAATCATTGATATTTAGGACCAAAATAGGATATAAAACATAAAAATCCAAAAGAAAAATTTTTTCTATATTCCTTAAAAGCCTTATTGGTTAAGGATTTTATTGAATAAGCACTTGAAATCGAAGGTGCCAGGTACTTTATTTTTCAAGCAAAAAATCTCTGACCCACTGGTTTTCTAACCTTTCGCCGCAGGCGATTTAAACTTGCCCGAAGGGACCTTATCTCTCCTACCGCACGGGCACTATATAAAAATGCTGCCCTCCGTGCGGATCTACTGACCCATATTTTTATCTCCAGGATGGGCAGTAATATCTGTTAGCTCAAAAAACGTTAAGCCTGCCCATCCTGAACTCCTATGCCTCCGGCAGCCCTCCGGGGGGTCGCTTTTGAAAAAGCTCCGCAAAACTTTTCATACATGGTCAAACATTGTACTTTGCTTCTTGATATCGTTTCCCATTATAATCGTCGTAATTCGCTTCTTATTAATTTTTGTCGAAATCGAAGGTGCCAGGTACTTTATATTTATTATTGAATATGGTATAACAAGCGCATGACAGACGAAACCAAAACACTCCTGATTCTTAACCCGGCAGCGGGTAAAGGAAAAAGCAAAAAACATTTTGAAACCATCCAGTCAACACTGGAAAAAAAGTTCAAAAACCTGGATATCAAAACCTCCGAATATCCCGGCCACATCACGGAAATCAGTAAAGACGCAGTAACCGATGGCTGCCAACGGATTATTTCTATCGGCGGCGATGGCACACCCTTTGAAATCATCAACGGAATCTATGCCAATGGAATACCAGGGCATGAAATCGAACTGGGAATGATTCCCGCCGGAACCGGTAACTCCTTTCTCCGCGATTTTGACGATGTCTCCCCGGAAAAATGGCTAGAAACTATTTTAAAGGGTAAAACCCGCAGCGTCGATGTGGTGGAATTCACCTATTTTAAACAGGGGAACCAAACCAAAAATTATTATATCAATATCATGGGAATCGGCCTGATTGCCGATATATTGAAGTTGACCAATGAAAAACTAAAATTCCTGGGTGCAATGGGATACAGTGCTGCGGTGTTGGTTCGATTATTCAAGGGGATGAATAACCGGATGAAAGTAACTATTGATAACCAGGCATTTGAATTAAAAAACAGTGCGTTGGTGATATCCAATTCCAAATACACCGGCGGCGAGATGAAAATTGCGCCTATGGCGGATACCGCTGATGGCCAGGTAGATATGATCGTGTTTAATGAAGTCAATCGCCGGGAGATCATCACTATTTTTGCAAATGTATTTAAAGGCAAGCATGTGGATCATCCGAAGGTGAACGTTTTTAAAGGGTCGGAAATGGAAGTTAATGCCGAGCCTCAGCAGTTATTAATGGCGGACGGTGAACTGCTGGGAGAAACACCGATGAAACTAAAGGTTCTGCCCGGCCAACTAAAAATACTCGCTTGACCCTTTACCCTTGAATATGTTATAACATTCTATGCTAAAAAAAATCAAAGACAGCCTGGTTTCCTTTGCTATTTACGTTGTGGGCGGAACGTGTTTTGGCTTATGGGCTATATTGTTAATTATTATCAGTCTCTTTTATACTGGTTCCTTTTTTGACCGGTTGATTAAATGGGCATGCAGGTCTGTGCTCTAAAGTAGAACTGGTGATTGAAAAACCAATTTCAATCGATGGATATACAAAAGATAATATCGATGATTTAATCCAAAAAACCAGGAAGGTTTTCTTGCAATATGTGGCATGATTCCAGGGAGGCTTAGCGAGGCGTTTGATTTTCGAGCAAGTTTCTTGCCTCGCTAATCCTCCCACCCCGGTTTGCCGAATGTCATTCAAACCAGATTCTTACATAGCCTTCGTCATCGTCAACTTCTATCAATGTCATAGGACCGCTCTTTTTCAATTCTTCGATGATTTTTTTCAGGTTGATTTTGCATTTGCCTTTGTCAATTTTAATGTCCTTGTCGCAATCGGCCAATAAATCTATCAGGCCAATGGGTATCCTGATTTTTACTTTGGTTTTCTTGGTTTTCTTATCCGTTACCTCGATCCTGAACCAGGCTATGTCTCCGGATTTCTTTTTACCTTTTACCGCATTCTTAATGACTTTGTAGTCTTCCGAAGATAAAGAATCTCCAACTACCGGCAGGGTGGCTGCCATAAAGGTTACCATCACAAAAATGACTAAGATTAGATTTCTTTTCATTTTCATTTTTACGTTTCCTCCTTTCGTTTTATTTTTATTTTTTCTCATTATTTTATTTCTTCATACTTAAGCTCGCGCAGAGCGCTTCGCGCCCTGAGTTTTTCTTTGCCCCATGCGCCCTGCTCCCTGCTCCCTGCTACTCGATCCATATCTTGATTACCCCATCCTTACTCTCTATCCGGAGGATTTCCCCGGTCTTTACCAGAGTCTCCACTATTTTATCCACGTCGTAACCCTTCTTCCTCAGGGTTTCTTTCTCTTTCTCCGGCAGGGAATCCAGGGCTAACTGCGCAAACACAAAGGGGAAATTAAAGGAAAAAGACGTTCTTTTTCTTTTCTTATCGTATACCTGGATTTTTAGTACCCGGCTCTCCAGGCTTTTGGGTTTGGAGAGTTTTTTCAAATGGTCGGGGTCGATTCGCAGCAAACAAATTTTTGCCCTGTCTACCAAATCCCGGTCGCGTTCCTCTTTAATAATCTTTCTCAAAACAGGTACCGCTTCGGAAGCAATGGACTTATCCTTTGCATAACTGAGCTTAAACGCTGCATAGTATTGGACAACTTCGTTTCTACTCTTTAAAAGCCGAACAATCTTTTCCAGGTATTTTGTATTTCTACTTTCCCGGTAGAGTAGGAAATTCATGTCGATGATGGCCCTGGTGGCTTCCTCTTTTAAACCCTCGTTTTGGGACAATTCCAGGTAGCGATTGTAGTTTTCCAGGGATTTGCGGGGCATTTTCTTCGCTTCATAACATTTTCCTTTGTAGAATAAGACCTGGGGGTAATAGGATGTGTTGGGAAACAGTTCCATCAGGCGGTTCAATTCCTTTAATGCCTGGTCCCATTGGCGATCGAACTGTGCCAGCCTGGCCCTGTCAAATATCTCTTTCTCGCTTTCCGCGTCCGCTGAAAACAAACCCGCAGGTAAACATAAACAGGAAATCACCAGGAATATGAAGATATATGTAAACGTATATTTTTTTGTCTTCCGCATGTTAAACCTCACTTAAAGATAACTCTTTCCCCACCAACCGAATTTTAAACAGCAGCCGCTCCTTTTTAATATAATCCTGCAGCCGCTGCAATCGTTGGCAGGAGGTCTCGTCATCGGTATCAGTCATTAGTATCTCATAAAGGAGCCATTCGATTTTCTTCNNGTATTTCATAAAGGAGCCATTCGATTTTCTTCAACAAAGGTTTGCTGCTCATCAGTTGGGGGTCATCCAGGCTGCGCTTGAAATAATGGCTTTTACTCAACAATGCGCGAACCCGCTGCAGATCCACCTGGTTTTGAATAGAAAAAGAGGCCTCTGTATCGCACTGTTTCATCAAATCAGTGAGTATCAACTGTGTCTGCATAAAATAACTGGCCACCTCTTTTTTAGCCAGCGTCTTCTCCAATCGGGCCAATGATGTCTCAGAGGGTATATCTGCCACCGGTCTTACCGGTCCCGGAGGCTTCAACGGTGAATGAAAGAAAATATACCCCAACCAGATACCCAACAGGAAAACGCCGGTAAGCATGGGAACTGCCAGTTTCCATTTAAAGGAAACCACCAGGTCATGCCAACGCAAACGGGACTTACGGGACCCGGGCCCCCAACCTTTCCGGGAAACAGCATCGCTAATAGTTTGAGCGGTCTCCTGCCAGTCGATAGATGCCATCACAGCATCACACGACTCGTCCAGTTGACTGGCCTCACGGCTGATCTGCCGAACCAGCAAGAACTCCTCCCGGCACTCCGAGCAGGTTTCCACATGCCTCTCCAGCGCTTGCATTTCTCCGGGCAAAAGCTCATTCGAGGCATAATCCGCCAGCATGAGCCCGATCTCTTTACACCTCTTTTTGTCACTCATTTTAATGCTCATGACGACACCTCATTATCCCGTCACCCCGGTCATTCCCTGACTATCAGGCATCCACTGCCCTGCCAGGCCCTTTTTTATGTTTTGAATCGAACGGTGGTAAAGGGATTTAATCGTTCCCACTGATAAATCCAGCATCTCAGATATCTCCTGGTGCTTTAAACCGCTGTAGTGTTTCAACACAAAAACCATTTTCTGACGCCTGGGAAGACGCATCACGGATTTCTTGAGGCTGCGGCGAAAATTCTGACGGTCCAGTTGATCTTCCGGGGAAGCAGGACTGGTCCGCGTTTCCTCATTAAATTCATATATTTCCTTTATATCTACTTTTTGCTTTTTGAATTTGCGATAAAAGTCAATGCATAAATTGTAAGCAATGCGATAGACCCATTTGTTAAACTGGTTGTCCGGGTCATTTTCATCGAACCCATCCAGCTTCTGGAAAAGCCTCAAAAATGTCTCCTGTACGATCTCCATGGCATCATCCCTATCCTGGAAAAAACCATATGCCAATTTAAAAACCTTCCCCTGGTAAAGGGAAACAAGCTCAGTAAAGGCTGACTTATAACCCTGTTTAACCTGGCGGATAAGTATCCTGTCTTTATCAACATTGGCATTGGTTACCTCCGGTGTTTCTTTCATACTACGTACATATCACCATATCTCTGAACCTTGAACTTCTCTAATCCAGCCAAATCAACACATGCACTTTGCCTTTATCTTCCTCCACTTCTACTTCCACAAGCAGGCCCGGTCCCAGGCGATCAAGGTCCTTTAATTTATCAAAGTCAATATCAACATCCTTGATTTTTTCAGAGTACTTTTTCAACTCACCGTTTTCCCCAAAGTCAGATTCTTTTATCGCCATTTTGGTGATTTCTATCGGTATGGAAAGGGAAATCAATTTCCGGTCCTTGCCTTCGTATACCAGGAAATTCAGGTTGGTAACCTTACCCTTTCTACCGGGGTCCTGAGCATGAATCTTATCGATCTTTTTCAGTGTCTCCTGGAAAACTCCCGCAGGATAATCCACATTACTCTTGATATCCAGGTGACACCCAACAAAGAACAACAGCGCAAAAAAAACAACCAATAACAAAATAATTTTCTTTATCATCGTCATTGTTCAACTCCTTTAATTTTATGTTTCATATTAGATAACGGAAGCACAGCAAAAAAGGTTTACTTTAAAAAAAATTTTCCCTCCGGCGGCCAGGGGGCTCTTTTGTAAAACCGCCCCCTGGACTCCCGCAAAACTTTTCATACACGGTCAGTCATTGTACTTCATTCATTGTGCCACATTCAGTCCAAAAAATCCCCTCTAGAGAGGGGTGGCCGCGAAGCGGCCGTAATGGCGGTGTGTCATCTTCTCTTCTTCGTTTCCTCTTTTGCCAACTGCCTACTGCCTACTGCCTACTGCCAACTGACTTCGTGCCTTTGTGGCTAAAATTATTACATATTGAAATTTAAGGGAATATATTATAATATAAATACTTGAAAATGAAAAAATGTATCGGATTTTTCCTGGTCATGTGGTGCAGTCTTGGCGGATTGGCAGCCAACCAAAAACCGGACTTTATCGTTTCCGATATCGTGGTAAAACATGATCAATTCATCCATATCAAACTCCAGAACCGGTCCCCGGTGAATGTGCAGGTTCCTAAGACAATAAAGGAAAAAATTTTCCTCACCATTTATATCAACACCATCAAACGAGCCGAATATAAACTCAAGTATATGGATCAGAAGCTTTTTAAACCCAAAAGCACCATCCTTTTTCGCACCAACTTCAGGAAACAAAAGGGGCTGCATATCAAAGTCGAGGTTAATCCGTTGAAAATTATCACGGAATCCAATTTTTTGAACAACACATTGTCAAAACAACTGGACAATACAAATCATTAAACCATGGAAGGAAAAACTGATTTAGCTGTTCGCTTGACTGCCAAAGACCCCCGTGCCCAACGTGAGATAATTAAAAAATTCAACTCCCGGATTTTTTTGTATTTCCGGCTGCGCATAAAAGGAGAAAAAAATTACGAAGACCTGGTGCAAGAAGTTTTTGCTTCTTTTTTCGAAGCCGTAGGGAAGAATAAAATCGAAGAAGATAAATTCATTGCTCCCTTTATATTTGGCATTGCCAAACGGGTGATGTACAATTACTTCTACAAGAAAAAGAGAAACGAAAATATTCAAAAAAAAGGCGAAGAGACCTTCGAAGTCTCCTATGATTTCCAGGAAGCCGAACGGTTGAACAACGAGAAGTTGAACGACATCGTTCAATCCCTTATTAACAAAAAATTACCGGAAGTGGATAAAATTATTTTAAAAGAATTCTATTTGAAAGAAAGTAATATAGGGGATGTAGCAGAGCTCCTGGGAAAAACCAAACATTATGTCAGTGTAAGAAAAGAGCGCGCATTAAAAAAAATAAAAAATGAGATTTTGAAGAGAAAAGAGCTATTTATTTGATAGAGGTCCAAATGACATGCAGTGAATTTACATCTCTGATCGACAGCTACCTGCAAAGGAATCTCCCTGATGAAAAATTGGAAGCGTTTGAACAGCATTATTTTGAATGCGATCTCTGCTATGCGCAGTTAAAAGTGGCTGAACGGTTGGTTTCAAAAGAAGTTCCTATTGTCATAGAAGGCAGGGCAGCAAAACCGTTGTTTGGATTTGACTGGAAATTGACCAGGAAACCCATGCTGGCGTTTGCGTCTTTTTTAATAATAGCATTGACTGCTGTCCTGGTGACTGTAATCAATCAATCTCTTCGATTAAGTTCAATCTACAAGTTATCTGATTTTTCGCCGCCGGTTTATATCCAGAGTGAAATCAGGGGACAGGGAGCCAATAGAATTAACGGAGCGTTTGCCCGAGCCATGGCGCACTACAACCGCAAGGAATATTCACATGCCCTGGATATATTAAAAGGAATTCCAGGTTCTGCGCAGAACCCCCAGGTGATATTCTTTAAAGGGATTTGTTACCTGTTAACCGATAAAGTCCATAAGGCCATAAAGGAATTCGATAACATTATTGAGGATATGAATCCATCTTACTATGATGAAGCTATTTATTATAAAGCCATTGCTTTGTTGAGATCGAACAAGAAGGAGAAGGCGCTGGAACAACTAAACAATCTGGCTGGTATGTTCAGCCCCTATGCCCCCAAAGCCAGAGCATTGATTGATAAGATCAATAATTTATGATTTTTTCAATTTTTGCCTATTATGAAAATAGCCACGAAGACACCAAGACACAAAGTCACACAAAAGGTATTATAAATGAATCCTTTGTGCCTTCGTGCCTTTGTGGCTGAATTTTCATCGTCTCCGGGTGAGCAAAAAGTCGCCAGGCAAGAAAAATAGAAAAATCAATTTTCCGTTTACTGCATTATTATCCGTATATTATATAGCAATATTGCCTAAGGAGGTAAAGGATGAAGCCGATTATTTTGATTCCATTAATTGTATTACTGTGCATCTCCTCATTCAATAGTTGTAAACTGGGAAAAACAGAACAGGATGTTAATAGCGGGCGGTTGGATTATACATCTGCACAAATAGAACAAATGTTGAGGGAAACCTTTCGCATTGACATTAAAACCATTGAGGTAATTTTTGATTATTTCCCGGAGTGGGGTAATTCTTATGTGGAATGCCAGGCCAAAGTGGTATTTATGATGCGGGCGGGTCAGACTCGGCCGGTTATCCACCTGGACCCTGCAATTGAATCTAAAGAAATTGTTACCAACATCCAACTAAATGATGAGACCCTGGATATTTTTGATGAAGCGGATGTCCGTGTTCGTCTCATTGGGAACACCACGCAGGAGGCCCTGGAATTTCAACGGGACCTGGCGGAAAACAGGGAACACACACTGGAGATGACTTACCGTTTGACGACACACGGTGACCATCCTTACTGGGGGTGGTCGATTTCCGATGAATATCCCTGGTTCATTACCTTTGCGATTGATATCGTGGGCAGGGGGAACGAGGATGTGTTTCCTACCATCAATTCACCCAATGAATTGGCCCGGCACATCCTGGTTTTTCGAGTACATAGTGACACTGCTTACACGTGCATGGGGTCCGGATGGGTACAGCAAATCCTGGCGGCCAATGTCCAGGAGTGGAGATTGGATACGGAACAGGAAGTGGCATCGTATACGGTCATGTTCCTGGTTTTACCGGCAGAAGATGTGGTTTATGCAGAACGCACTATTGCCGGGGTAGATGTCCGGGTGATGGCATTTGTGGACGATATCCCGGTTAATGAGGCTTTTACTAAATTAATATCGTGGCTTCCTGAACTTATTGACAGGTTCGGTCCCTTTCCCATGCCCCGGGGGTTGAGCGTCTTCCTTATCAGCAAAGGGGGTGGAATGGAGTTCTACGGAGGGACCACTACAAATATCGGACCATTGAATCATGAGGTGTTTCACATGTACTATGGCTGCAGCATTATTAATAAAACTTACCGCGATTCATGGCTGGATGAAGCCATTAACAGGTGGTATGAAAAATCGGTTGATCCCAATTACCCTCCTATCGAGGATTCCTATCAGTCTGATATTGTCATCCGGTTCTCGCCAGTGGCAGTGGGATTCGACGCTCGTGCATTTGATGAAGGAGCACGCATTATCCAGGCAGTGGCTAAAGAATTGGGCGGACGCAGCCAAATGATCGCTTTTTTAAGGTATCTTTACCAAAATTATGTTTTCTCACCCTTCACCACCATGGATTTTGTGGATTACTTAAGGAATTTCTCCGGGGTAGATATGAGACAACGCTTTTTAAATTGGCTTTACACCCGGGGAGCCAGCGGCACTCCTGATGCTTCTTCAACTTACCGCACCATAAAAAAACACAAAGTGATTATGAAACCCCCGGAATCTATACTGAAAAAATACCGGCGGAAGAATCAGGAGTTTAACTAAAAAAATAAAACCGTTTCAACGTTTCATCTGCTGCTTTTATCGATAAATTAGAAAAAAATTATTGACATTTTGTCTAAAAACTGATAGGCTTGGTGAGAATTTGGAATAAAATAGTTATAGTCCGATGAAATTGAAGCGAATAAAATCAACATTTTTACTGGTTCCGGTTACATTTCTGTTGGTGTACTTATGTGCAAATGTATACTTATACAGCAGCCAGCCGTTGGAAACCCGGGAGCAAACAGAAGATGAAAAACCCGAGGTGAAAGAGTATGTGGAGGTGGTTAATGTTGAAGTCATTGTCCGCGCTTTACGCAAAGGGAAACTGGTGGGGGGCCTGAAAAAATCGGACTTTACCCTTTATGAAGACGGAAAGAAGCAGGAGATCACCAGCTTTTTAGAAGTCAGGCGGAAACTTGGTCTTATAAAAAAAACAGGAGCCATTGAAAAGTCAATAAAACCTGAAAAACCAAAACGTTTGTTTTTTCTTTATTTCCGGGTACTGGAACCGGATTTACAATATCAAAAGGCATTGGATTACTTTTTTGAACAGGTTTACCGGGAAGGGGATTATGCATTAATCATGGTAAAAAACCAGGTGTTTAAAATTACCCGGAAGCACCATGTCAGCCAAATCCTTACGCAGGTCAAAAACACAATCGCTGAAAAGGCAAGACAGGAAAAATTGGAAAAAGATCGATTACTGGAAAACATGGAGGTGCGTTTCAGGGAATTTATCGATAAATTCAGGGAAAATGAAAGATTGGAATTACCCCAGGATACGCTGTTTAATCGTTTACAAGCCCAATATAAAACCGTCTGGGAGGAATACAAACATAAACATATTACCTTAACCAACGATAAACTAAAAAGGATTGCTGCCTCGTTAAAAACAGTAGACCTGGAAAAATGGGGATTGGTATTTTACCAACATGACACGTTTCCCCTATTAAACACCAGGACCATTCCTATTCGAAGAATAGATTCCATGGCGGACATTGAAAAACTAAGGAGAATTTTCGCTACTTTTTCCAGGGATATGCGGCAGCCCGACCGGGCGTTGGCGTTTTTCAAGGACATCCAACAAGCATTTATCGATGCCAATGCCACGTTTCATCTCTTGCTTTCCAGCCCCAAGGCAACGGGACAAATGGAATCGGCACATTTAAGAATGGACAATGTTCATTCGGATTGGCATCTGGCTTTCAGGGGTATTAGTGAAACAACCGGCGGTGCGGTCATTAACAGCAGAAAACTGGAAGAATCACTGGGAAATGTCGTGGAAAAAGAGGACATATATTATCGTTTAACCTATGCCCCGCAAGAAATTAGTGATGATGAACAAACACACAGGCGAAAACTAGAGGTAAAGACTGCAGACAATCAACTTAAACTACTGTACAACCGGAGAGTCATCCTGGAAAAAGCCAATGAGATTGCCATTAAAAATTTTTATTTCTCCCACCCTTCCCTGGGATTTACATTAAATAATTATCAGCAATTATTTGACGGATCGCATTTATATGGTGCCATAGAAATTAAAGTGACTGCCGTCGATGCCCGGGGGGAGATGTTAACCTTCAGAAAAGACATTGAACCCAATGAAAAGGAAATAGCAGCCTCCATGAAATTGAATTTTCCTCACGGCGGTCAATATTCCCTGATTGTTGAAGCATTTGATAAACAAACAGGAAAAACAGCTTTGTTTAGCAAGAAAATCAACGTCCCGGGAATCGATATCGATGAACCGGTCCTGATCACGCCAACTTATGACAATGCCGGAGCCAGCAGTATCCCTATTTACGGCAAGAACAAATTGAAAATGATCCTGGACAGAACAGCAAACTATTGTGAAAAATTGAAACGAACAGCCTTTTATTTTACCTGTAGGGAAGAAGTGGTGGATAGTTATTTTATCAAAGGAAAAAAAGTTAAAGAGAAGTTTTATATTTATAATTACCAGATCATCAGGGAAGAAGATGGCAAGATGACCGAAAGGCGTGAGTTACCATCATTCGGAAATAAAGCTTATAAAGAGAAAAAAACAAAACGTGATGACCGCCAATTGGTCATTACCAATTTTATTTCCAGGTACCCCTTTCTCATGCCGGTAACGTTGCTTGCCGGGGAAAACCAGGAAAAGTATCACTATCAACTGCTGTCTGAAGAAAAGGTGAAAGGTCGCGATATCTTTAAATTAAATGTAGTGCCAAAGCAAGAGAAATCGATGGACACCAATCATGGTATCGTGTGGGTGGATGCCAGGGATGGTTCAATAGTTAAAATAGAACTGCATCCCCATGCTGTAAGGGGTATTAAAAATCTTCAGAAAAGAGCAAGGCGGAAGGGAACCCGGCTCATGGTTACTGATGTTCACTGGTATGAGACCAAAAGAAAAGGAATTCGCTTTCCCACCAGGACCGAAATCAGTGGGATTTACCTGGCCCTGGCCAGGCAAGAGGGTGTTAATGAAACCTTCACTCCGGTAGAACAAATCAAAACTGTTTTTTCTTATAAAAAGTATCTATTCTTTAATGTGGATACAAGTGTCGTGGACGCCCGCCATAAGTGAAGCCCCCCCAGCGGGGCAGCAAATTATTCCATGGATTCCAGGATTTTTTTCACCTTACCAGGTAATGGAATTTTATCTCCGGTGCCGGTATCTATACTCACATGTACGGTTTCACCTGAACTGGCCAGTTCCAGCTCCGAATCGTTATTATCTCTGTAAATTTCATAACCCAGGACAAAAGACGTATTTCCTAATTTTTTAACGCTTAGTTTGACCAGGACGTTGTCTCCCGTCTGTAGGGAGATCTTATAATCCATGGCTGCATGAACAATAAGCAGCAAAAAGGATTCATCCTTTAACACCTTGCCCAGACCCAATCCCCTGGATTCCATAAACGTCTCATAAGCATCGTGCGCCAGTTTGAAGTAATTAGCAAAAAACAGGATCCCTGCCGCATCCGCCTCATGAATTTTAATCGTCGTCCGATATTCAAATAAAACCATTTTTCAATCCCTTTTTTCTTTGTGTCCCTTCGTGTTCCTTCGCGGCTGCTCTTCTCTTTATCGGGTACAGTTGAAGATAAAGAGAAGGTTTTCCCGGTGAAGAAGGCTCGATTTTAAGATGAAACCGGTAAAAATAATTGGCCCTGAACCTTTTGTATCGCGGGGCCCGGATGTATACTTTCTGCGTTTTGCCCGGTCTTGTGGGCACAATACGATCTTGACCCTTCCGCTGATTAAAGTTGGTTATCCATACACTGTATCCGGTTTTACCGAAATTCTCAAATTCCATTACAAAAAAAGGAACCGGTTTGAGAGTAGAAACCGTATAATGGTAAGTGCTTTTTCCTTTTAACTCAAATTTCCTCTCAGCGGCCCGTGTCGGGTAAGCACTCTCTCCATAGATTTTACAGGGGATGGCACCTTCTTTATTCAAGAGAATAGGATTATAAATGGGTACTTTGGGAAATAAAACAGCCGCTAAAAAAATAATACCGAACAACACCGGCAAAAAAAGTCGCACCCTGTAGTTCTTTAGTTTATTTATTGCCAAAACAATAAAAACCAAAAGCAATACCAGGAAAATAATATTGGGAAGGTATTTGAAATTTCCAGGGATCTTTATAAACGATGGCAGCATATCAGGAATGCTGAAATGAATATTGCTCCACTGCTGGAACATCAGGGCCGGGCGATCTAAATTAAGATGAGTGGCACTCTGGTAAAGAGTAAAAGGATGAAATACCTGGTAAATCACCACCAGGAACGAATAAACCGGCAAATAAAAGGTCCATTTTTTAAAGGTTTTGTTTTGGGTTTCTTTGTAGTAAATAATGGCAAACAGCATCAGCAGCCACGCCACCGGTGTCAGGTACCTGGCCTGGGGACAGTAACCGGGACGCACCGTGGAGTACCCCAAAAAAAGAATAAAGGCAAAACCCGCAGTACAAATAAGTATCTCTCGCCAATAGGCTTTGAATTTTTTAAAAGCCAGGATTAAACCGGGAAAAGCCAGGAAATAAAAGGGATTGTACAACAATAGTCCGTCCCTCTGGTCGAAGAAAATTCCCAGCAGTGTTTCCACCCGTTTTTTCAAAGGAATAACCTGGACTTTACTGTAATATTCTTTTGCCTCTTCTTCGGTCATTACACCGTTATAAATGGACATGGGATTAAAGTTGCCGTAGGCATAATACAGGTAACCGAAAAAGAGCATTTGCAGCAGGACCGGGAATAAAACAAACAAAACCGCGCGTTTGGGTTGTTTTTTGATGACAAAATAAACAAAAAACCCGGCGGAAAAGAGATAGATAAAGATCGTGTACTTTAACCCCCAAAACACCGAGATACCCAATAAGAATCCGGCTAACAAGGGGCGACGAGAATAAAGCAGCAAATAGAGAGCGGATAAAATCAATAAACAGGCCTGAAGTTCGGCGAAAATATGAATAGAATAAAAAAACACCGGCGCCGTGAAAGTCAGCACCGCCGTGATAAAAACAGCAAGACTTCGATTTTGCCAGAGCTTCAAAGCAAACAGGTAAACCACCACAGCCAGGAGTGCGCCGAAGAGTCCCAGGTAGGACCGGATCAAAAAGTAAAGCAAAGGAACCGGCAATTTAAACAGGAAAAAGGGCGCCAGGGTCAGTGACAGTCCGGGCAGATGCCCATAGGAATACCAGGTTTTAAATCCTTTACCCACCCGCGCATGGTGTTTGAGCCGGACCTCCGTGAACTCCCGATACCTGTCCCTGGCGTACTGGTCAAAGACATTCAAATCAAAGTCCCTGGCAAGGGAATGGGAGATCACCAAATAATGGGGTTCATCGCCCCCCCATTTAACGCCTTTTTGGACAATAATAAAGGATGCAATGACAAACAGGATTTCAGCAAAAACAAAAATGATAATCAGTCGCTTTTTCAGGGGCAGACGGTTGAAAAAGAAGAGAAATTTTTTTAAAAGCTTGAATTCCCGTACAGCCATCATCAATGAAAAAATCAGGGAGATCAGCAAAAGAAGGTTCATCCGCTGAATAAAGTCGGCATTGTCCCAGTAAAACAGTTTCATGATAAGGAAGAGCAGCCCGGCTGACAGGGGTGTTAATAATTTCAAGTAGTCTTTTTTATACTTCAGTTTAAGAAATATGACCGCTGTCAGCAGGATACAGGTAATAATAACCAGGGGATTACCTATGCCCAGGGTGAAAAGGAAGACATGAAATCCGCCGATGGTCAGCAATTTCAGCAGCAATGATCTTATATTCATATTCCGTTTCATTTTGTTCTAAGTGAATAGGATAAGGATTATCGCATACAACGCCACTTTTGACAACCTCTAAAAAATTAGCCGCTAAGAACGCGAAGGGACGCGAAGAAAAGGCTCTACGCCCTCCCCCCTGTGCTTCTCCCATTGACCAATGACTAATGACCAATGACCTACCTATTCTCCATGCAAAGGCGGAAACCAACGTCATAGTCGCAAACCGAGGGATTGTAACGGCTGCGCCTGGAGCAACGGATGTTGGCTGCATTATTGTTCCAACTGCCGCCCCGTATAACTCGATCAGAGTTGTTTAACCCATTCTGATTGATTGAAATAGTTTTTTTACTATAATCGGGAGAATACATATCCCTACACCATTCCCTGACATTCCCGGCCATATTCAGGAGTCCGTAAAAAGATGCACCTTGTGGATATGAATCCACCGGGGAGGTCTTGCCAATATCAGCATTAAAATTTGCTAATTTTTTATTCGGCTCTTTATTACCCCACGGATATGTGCGATTATCGGTTCCCCGTGCTGCTTTTTCCCATTGTGCTTCTGTGGGAAGTTTGAATTTTTGGCCGGTTTCTTGAGATAACCATTTACAATATCTTACTGCTCCATACCAGCTAACTTCTACAACCGGGTAATTTTCATAGCCTGGTTCAACCAGATAATTACCATAACTCCCTTTTATATGAGAATCCTGGTCCTCTTCATTCGTTTTGATGCACTTTTTCCCATCGCATCCGTTTTTATGATCGATTTCCGAATCATTTAGAAACTTTACAAATTGGGCATTGGTTATTTCGGTCTTTCCCATCCAGTATCCATTTAGATGTTTTTTATGACGAGGCTTTTCATCCTTGTCTCCATCATTTGAACCCATGATAAAATCACTTTCCGGAATATAGACCATGATAATATCATATTCTTTAAAATCTGCCTCCCAGTAATCTTTTTCATTTATTCGAACTTTTATGCCTTTCAATTCCACATTTTTTACATCTGCAGGCAAGTCTTCTAATTTTTTTATTTTATATTCAGCGTCATTAACATGTCTACCATTTGGAAATTTTTTGATGTAGCCCTGATAAGCAGATATTGTATTCTGGGCTAAGGCTGATTTAAAATCCTGGTCATCTTGTTTTTCTAAATCATTCTTTTTTTTATCAGCGTCCTTATCCGTAATTTTACCTGTAATACTCTTACCACTTGCATTATTATTACCCGGTGTTGACTTTTTGATTAGTAAACCATCTTTGTAAAGGATAGACAAAGCAATCAAAATTATGACCGGAACCGCATATAAAATCCATTTCTTATACATGAGGATTTTTTCCTTTCTATCTACCTCTGCTTTAACGCCTTCTTTAACTGCTTCAGTCTGTTTTTTTATAATTTCAGAAGGTTTTTCCGGTTTTTTTTCTAGATTACTGCGTACTGCCTCAATCAATTTATCCAGGTGATTTTCCAACGGCGGTCTATAGGCAGCCAGCCACTGAGAACGAGCTTTCAGGATTTTCAATCCCCGTTGTGGGGAAACATCATCGATTTGAAAGGGGATAATCTTGATATCTAAATCCAGCGCCAGTTTGATCTCATCTTTAACCCATTTGGAACTATTTGCATTTGCAGAAAAAATCAATACTACTACTTTAGATTTTTCAATGGCATCGATGATTGCATCCAGCCAATCCTCACCCGGTAAAATATCACGAGGGGCAATCCAGCAGCGAATTCCTTCTGCTTCAAGACCGGAGCAGATCATGTCAGCAGTCTGGCGGTCTTTTGATCCGGTGGAATCGCCTTTATCACTGGCGTATGAAATAAAAACGTCGTGGCTTGTATCTTTCGTTTCTTTGTCGTTCATCGTCTCAGCAAAAGATAAATATATTTTACATCATCTTCGCGTCTTAACCGCATTGTAAATGCTAACCACATTAAAAAAAAGATACCAGATTAGGAAATCCCATACTTGCTATTTCATGTTGTTTAATTCTTCTTCGACTTCTTTCTCGATTGCCTCAAGAGGAAATCTGACATCGCATTTCATTCGCTCATCAAGGAAGGCCTGAAAACTTTGACTGTTCCTCAATGCTTCTACTTCGGCTTCAAATTCATCAGCGGGGGACAGGATAAACTCATCCCCATCCGGCGTCAGTAGTAATACAGGTTCTGAACGGGCAGAATCAAAAATCTGTGATAACTCATATTTTTCCTTTTTCAGATCGATGGTTCTCATATTTTTACCTCCTTATTTCTTATATAAAGTTCATTGTGCTTTTTCCACCCTTCAGCAATAATACCAACGGTAACGATGTTTTTTCTTACTTCGTAAAATAGCCGATATTTGCCGCACCTTAATTCCCAGTTTGCTAAAGGGTTCTCATGCAACTTCTTTCGGTTTCTCGTCTCTTTCAAAGGTTCATGCGATAATTGTTCTCTTATTGCTGCCAGTATTGTTTTTCGTTCATACGCTTTGGAAAAGGAGAGGTCTGTTTTTGCTTCCTCAGTAATTTCAATTTCATATCTCACTTACTATATCTCCTTGAGGTGAACTATTATTTCTATAATTGCCTTCATATCATGTCCTTAGATTTAATATTATAACATACTCTTTAACATTTTTTTCTATTAATTTTTTTTCTTGCCTCTGGAAGCCAGGATGTAATATCAGCCAATAATATTTGCCTGTCCCCGTCTTCTAACAAAAGCGCTTTGCCTGCGCTTTTCCCATTAATAAATGCCTACTGACCATTGACGATTCTCCGATGACCTACCTATTCTCCATGCATAGGCGGAAGCCAACCATGAGGAAGCCTAAAGAGGGATCAAAGTTGTAGCGATTGGCGCAACGCATGCCTGCTGCATCAAAATACCAACTGCCGCCCCGTACCGCGCGATCGAAACCGCTTGCCGGCCCTTTTGGATTTTTGTCGGGAGAATTTTTATAATAATCAACGACATACCAATCTATGCACCATTCCCATACATTCCCCGCCGCATTCAGAAGACCGTAAGGAGATGCTCCTTGAGGATATGAATCCACCGAGGAAGTCTTGCCAAAAACAGAACTATAATTCACTAATTTTTTATTCGGCTCTTGATTTCCCCACGGATATGTGCGTTTGTCGGTACCACGTGCCGCCTTTTCCCATTGAGCTTCAGTCGGTAATTTGAACGTCACCCCTTTTTTTTAGTCAACCATTTACAATAATCATTTGCATCATCCCAGGAAACATTAATAACCGGACGTTTTCCTCTTCCCCACCATCTAGCTCTTGGCTTACTTTTATTGGCTTCCACACAATATTTGTCATATTGATCAAATGTGACCTCATATTTTCCCATCCATTATCCATCCAGGTAGACGGTATGGGGCGGTTTCTCGCTATCATGATCATTTGAACCCATGGTAAACTCACCCGGTGGGATGTAGACCATGACAATGCCATCTCCAAAATCCGATTCCCAGAAGCCCTTTTCATTTTTATATACTCTTTGGGCTATTGATTTTACGGCGTTTACCTCTTCAGGCACTTTTCCCACTTCTATTATTTCTTCTTTAACGACGTCTGGTGGTTCTTTTACTATAATACGTTCTGTACTTTTTGTGGTTTTTTTTGGTTTTATTCCCAGGTGGCTGCATACTGCCTCAATCAATTTATCCAAGTGATTTTCCAACGGCGGAGTATAGGCATCCACCCAGTGAAGACTTTTCAAGACTTTTAAAGTACCTATTGGAGAAACGTTCTCTATTCGAAACGTTATAATCTTGATTTCTTCATCCATAGCCAACTTGATCTCATCTTTAACCCATTTGGAATTATTTGCATTTGCAGAAAAAACTAAAACCACTACTTTAGATTTTTCAATTGCATCGATGATTGCATCCAGCCAATCATCACCCGGCCGAATGTTACAGGGAGCAATCCAGCAGCGAATTCCTTCTGCTTCTAGACCTGAGCAGATCATGTCAGCAGCCTGGCGGTCTTTTGATTCATTAGAATCGTTTTTATCACTGGCGTAAGAAATAAAAACCTGGTGGTCCATTAGTCACAATACATATTTAACCGGTAAACTTCACCGGCTCTTAAGTGTTTAAACTTTAAACCGGTCCTATATTGAGAATAGGGTTCATTCCTGACATTGGTAGAAAAACGCCGTGTATTGGAAGTAGAAAAAATCAATGCCCTGTATTGAATATCAAAATCCTTGAAGTCCTTTAAATGCCGCTTTGCCATACCAATAATATAAGCAGCAAATAACTTCGCTGCCTGAACCTGACCGGCAGAACCTTTTACCTGCCTTGTTTTCAGTTCACACATGAAAACATACATCCGCCCTTTATAAGGATAAAAAATAATGTAATCACACATTTTAGTAAGGCCTTCGATTTTTTCATTAAAAAAAGGAAATATGTTAACGTGACTTCTTTCAAAATCAAACTGATAGGCCAGTGCCTCATGCTTTTTTTTAACTTTAATCACAGTAAGTGGATAGTCTTCTTTTTTAAGCTCTTCCAGGATATAAGAATTGTCTTTAACGGCAACCTTAAACGGTTCGGTTTTTATAATCTCATCAATGGCTCGTAGTAATATCATATGCTAATCAAACAGTGTGAAATAGATGTCCTGCGAGGATTCATTCAAATTGCCCACGACTTTGTCGATAGTTTCAATCTCAAAACCAGTTTCACTGACTTCCAGGGTTTCGGCCCTTATTTTTTCAGTACTTATTTCTCCCTTCCTGAATAAAAGAACCTCTACTCTTTCCGGGTTGATCAATTGATTTTTCGCATACCCATGTTTTCGCATCAATTGTTCTACTTTTTCGTCTTCTTTGCTCAGCATGATCAGGTTGTTAATTTCACGGACAATGTAATCGCTGTGTGTACTGATAAGGACTTTAAAACCTTCATTGATGAGTCGTCCGAAAAATCGGGCGATCAATCGTTGATTATCAGGATGTAAGTTTAGTTCCGGCTCGTCAATCAAAATCCAATCGTTGGGTTTTGCCAGGTGACGCAAATAGAAAACGATATTTGATAATGATTTGACCAACGAAGCGGTAAGATGGACTTCCAAATTTATATCCCGGGCGTCATCCGGTACGTATTCCACGTCTCCTTCCGCTGAAACAGTAATTTTTCCTTTTAAAATATCTTGTTCCAATTCATCGGCTAAGAAACCGAACTTACTTTTGTTTTTCTTGAGATTCGCCAGGTCTTCCACGATTTCGAGGTTATCCCTGATGGGCCTGGGGTAGCGATTGACCCTGCTTCTTAACAAATCCAGCATTTCATTCACTTTGCTGTTGGATTTCAACAACCTGTCAAACAACCTGTTTTTAATAAGCGATAATTCTTTGCTAAAAATATTTACAGCACTCCGTTCCGCGGGTGCGATATATGTATTGGCATTGAGAAATTTTCTTGCAAACTCACGGGGTGATAATTTTTCTTTGATCAATTTGTCGTTAATATCGATCTGGATCTTAGTATCTTTGAATAGGGAATCGGTGGTACCGGGGTCAAAGGCAAACAGCTCGTTTAGCGTTTGTTTCAAGCGGCTGCCAATACTTTTGGATATCCATCCTTCAATGCTATTTCCTGTTTTACCTCCGGCTAATTTACCGGGAGATACGTTGTCCGGCAATTCTTCGCAGTTGATTTTCAGTAAATGATAGATCGTATACGCCACATACGTTTTACCTGTATTGTTCTCTCCGGTGAGTATGATCAAATCTTTACTCAAATCGACTTTGGCTTCTTCGACGATTCCAAGGTTTTTTACTTTAATAATCATGTTATTTGGCTTTTTATCGTTCATTTTGTTTATTCACCGGCATAACCTGTCTGTTAAGCATAATATTTTCCACAGCTTAATTCTATTATAAATGGTAAGGTATTTCAAGAAGAAAATTTACCAAAATTCACCGGCTGTCTTCACCCTGCACTTCTCCCCTTGCCTGATGCCCAATGCCCAATGCCCAATGCCCAATGACTAATGACCAATGACCAATGACTTACCTATTGACCTGGCAGAGGCGGAAGCCTATATCGTTGACGCGAAACGAGGGCACGCTGTCGTTGCGAGTGGCACAACGGATGCTCTGGGCGTTATTGTGCCAACCACCGCCCCGAAACACACGGCAGGCACCGGTTGGTGGACCCGGAGGATTTTTATCAGGTGAATTATTATAATAATCGCTGTAATACCAATCGTTACACCATTCCCAGACATTGCCCACCATATCCAGCAGTCCGTAGGGAGATTCTCCTCGAGAATATAAACCTACCTGCGTGGTTTTGCCAATATAAAAACCAAAATTCGCTAAATTTTCATCAGGCTCCTGGTTCCCCCACGGATATTTTCTCCCGTCGGTTCCCCTGGCTGCTTTTTCCCACTGCGGTTCTGTCGAAAGCTTGAATTTTAACCCGGTTTTTTTAGACAACCATTCACAATAAGCAGCAGCATCATTCCAGGATACCCCAACTATCGGGTAATTATCACCGGTTAATGTTTCGCCAAGCTTTTTATATAAATCTTTATACCCTGTTTTTATATTACAGGTGTTTCCCTTTTCCAGCCACGCGGGATAATGAGAGTCGGTGCTGTCGACAAATTGCAGGTACTGCTTTACTGTCACCTCAGTCTTTCCCATCCAGTATCCATCCAGGTAGATGTTATGAACCGGCTTCTCTTTGTCATAATCGTTTGAACCCATGATAAACTGGCCTGCCGGGATATAAACCATAACAATTCCGTTCTGGTAATGAGCTTCCCAGAAGCCTTTTTTATTTCTTTTCACTCTTATGCCTTGAGATATCACAGCTCTTACATCTGCTGGTATTTCTTCAAATTTTCCGGGGATTTCTATGGCTATTGATTTATAATCTAGTTCCCTTAGTTCTTTAGTCGTTTGCATGTTAACTCCTATTGAATCTATTTTAACATATTTTGCAATTTTTTTCCCCCTTTTATTTTTTTTTCATTGTTTAATGATCCATGGTCGTTAACATTTTTTTTTAAGGAATGTAAATGCCTTCGCGCTTTTTACCGCATTTTAAATGCAAAATATTACATTTCCACAGCTCTTATGGTAAAATACACCATTGCAATATGTGAAAACAAGGAAAACAAATCCATGGATAAACCAAAATATTTTATAAAACTCCAATTGGTATTACCCATTATCGGCATCTTCATACTGCTTTTTACCCTGGTTTACGGCAAAGCCGGATGGCCGTTTATTATCCTGGGTTGTGCCATCATCGTGGGGTTTGAATATCTTTTTTCCTTTAGAGAAAATAAAACCTTCAACCCCTATTTGTTAATGATATTATCCCCGCTTCTTTTAATAAAATATTCATCCATTATCGATTTCAGGATCCGGGTTTTTTGTTTTATATTATTTATATATATAATAAATGCCGCTTATGCCAAAAGCGTCCGCAAAATCAAATTCTCCCTGCTCAAGGCAAAACCCGCGGTGGTTTGGCTGACCGCATTCGCGGTCTTTTCACTGGCGGCCGCGGTTATTACCATGAAAGGTGTTCAACTCTCCGGCGATGAACCCCATTACATTATGATTACCCAGAGCCTTATCGACGACGGCGACCTCGACCTCAAAAACAATATCGAAGATGAAACCTATTTCAGCTATTTACCCATTGAAATCAACTTTCACGGCGGCAAATATAACGGTAAGTACTACCCCTTTCACCTTCCCGGTGTCTCCTTCCTGTTGATTCCCTTTTATTGGTTGTTTAAGATTTTAGGATTGGGAAAACTGATCCCCGCTCCCCTGTACTTCCGGCTGGCGGCTTCCGTGATCAATGCCTTTTTCGCCCTTTGCTTATTTTATCTCCTGAAAATGAAATTCCCGGACAAAGATATCACTGGTTTCTGGCTGCTGTTTCTTTCTATTTTCCCATTGATCTTTCACTGCATTCACCTTTACCCGGAAATACCCTCTGCCACATTGATGATGGTGGCTTATCTATTCACATTCTCTAAAAAAAAGAATTACCTGATGGCGGGGCTGTGCCTGTCGTTGATACCCTGGTTTCATGTCAAGTATATCCCTGCCCTGGTAGTACTGGGGCTGGCTGTGCTTTACAACCTGTTCAAACCGCTTAAACCCTTTCGCCTTGATAAAGAAAAAATCAAACACCTCATCCAGTTTGCCGTGTTTCCCATTATGGTTTTTGTCCTGCTGATCATCTACAGCAAAACCCTGTACGGTTCCTACACTCCTACGGGTATTTTCCCAAAAGAGAGTTACTGGACTGTGCCGTGGCTGCTGCGGTTGAAAGTATTCCTGGCTTATTTCCTGGACCAGCGGGACGGCCTGCTGTTTTACAGTCCCCTGTTCTTCCTGGTTTTCTTTAGTTTCAAGAAAAGAAAAAAACTGGAAGGCATGCACCTGCTGCTGGGCATTGCCGCTGTTTATGTTTTTTTTCATGCCTTTACCACCGTGCGGGGCGCCTATTCACCAGCCGGACGACCCTTGATGTTCGTCAGTTGGATTTTTATCCTCTTTATCGCCCATTTCTATTTTCATATCCTCAAAAAAGAAACCGGTTTCTTTTACCATTTCACCTTTAAAGTACTGACAGGCTTGAGTTTTTTTGTTTTGGTATGGCTGTTTTATTATCCCCTGTTTGTCTATCAACCGGTTTTTCGCAATACTGAGGTAGGGGCATCTGTCTTCAACCTGTTCCACGGCAGCGATTTTATTTATTTGTGGGATTTCTTCCCATCTTTTTTAACAGAACCCAAAACCGGGTACCCTGCCAACTTTGTGTGGATCGGTTTGCTGGCAGCAGCCCTGCTCTTTTACTATTTAAAACCCTTTAAAATCTTTAAAAAACCCGTTTTTACCAGACAAGCAGTCATCACCCCATTTTTATTCCTATTGTTCCTGTTTTCCGCTTTCTACTACTGCTTCTATCCCCATGTCCACCTGATCAGCAGAAACAAACATAGGGATAAAATCATCAGTTTCTACAACAACTCGAAAAATTTCCAATATTTACCTCATAGAAATGGTTTTAAGATCAAGGCCGGTAACAATTACGACATCTTTATCGACCCCACACTGACACGAAAAGACAGGGTCACGTTCCATTTTACCTTTCCCGCCGAAGACATTGCTAACTTAACCTTACGGAATGGAAGGTGGTGGGTATCCCGCTTCGTATCCCACAAAGAAAAGAAATGTTCCTTTTCTATAAACGTATCAACGTTAAAACTATTGAGAGTAAGAAACAAGCTGGTTTCTCACATTGGGATAGAAAGCCG